>Ga0123356_10007236_pt1 | contig 11093 bp, 12 predicted proteins | sample TergutEmb28metaG_2_FD_92546 | JGI IMG/M metagenome (GOLD analysis project Ga0123356, IMG submission 92546) | Embiratermes neotenicus P3 segment gut microbial communities from Petit-Saut dam, French Guiana - Emb289 P3 | ecosystem: Host-associated > Arthropoda: Insects > Digestive system > Gut ... | reverse complement strand
ATAGCGGTTTTTATGATCCATCCGCCTATCAATATCGCAATAATAGAGTCGGCATGTGCTGCTCCCGTCACCGCTGTGATTATGAATCCAACCAGAACACCAAGTGATATAAATACGTCACCGGCCATGTTTTTTGCATTTGCTTTTATTATAGCCGAGTCGGCGCGTTTCCCAAGAACATGCTGACTGTAAGCAAGCAGGAGATTTCCGATAATGGAGATGATCGTCACTGTTATTGCAAGTACAGATGGGGTCGCAGTATGTGTGCCGGAGATAAGATTTGATATTGAGTTGATTATTAGCTGCGCGCCTGCGAAGAAAATTAAAAACGACAGAAATGCAGTTGCAATAGTTTCGGCTCTCCTATGTCCCCAGGGGTGCTTTTTATCGGCAGGTTTTGATATAAACTTAATAATAACGAGAGTGATCATACTGATCAGAACATCTGTTGATGAGTCTATACCATCACCAATAAGAGCTCCACTATGCGAAATAAACCCGACAATGATTTTTGAGACTGCAAGAACAGCGTTGCCTATTATTGCTATAATAGCCGCCATTTTCATATATTTTGCCTTCATTTCAGCGCTACTTTGACTTAGCATATTGAAGTTCCCCTTCCGACTGCCGTCTCTCTTAGTTAGGTTTGTGTAGTATATCGCTCTAACTGTAATACGTCAACAGGACTCCTTCCTGTGTATAATTGATATTTGATCTCTTGTGTAAGAATTGGATGAATGTGCTGCACTGGCATCTAACAGACGATCAGGGTTGGCGCATCGAATCAAAAAAACACACCTTGCTGCATAGCAAAGGCGGACTGTTTTTTCCCTATTGGTTTTGAAATAATAACGATGCTAGTTAATAAAGAGCAATCTTTCAAAGTTTTATTCTTTTAGATAGCTTCGAATCGCTTCTTCTACAGTGGAGTTTAATGTTCTCCCATTTGAAGTTGAGTATAGCGAAAGCTGCCTATGAAGCTCAGGTGCAATTCGTACATTGAATGATCCTTTGAATGGTTTTTCCGGTTCTTTGTTATTTTCCTTGCAGAAATCCAGATATTCATCAACGGCATTTTGAAAATCTTCAGTAATCATGCTAACGCTATCACCTTCAAATGATATAAGTGCTTTTATCCCGACAACCTTGCCGTGAAAAACACCATCTTCTTCCGAAAACTCAATACTTCCTGAATAACCTTTATATTGTAAATGATTATTTGTTTTCATAGTAACCCTCTTTCTGTAAGTGAAGCGATAACATCATCAACTTGATATAGTTTAAGTATGTTTCTCGGATGTGGTTTATGAATACGCAAATAATCACCTTGACCGTTTGTGAACGAAACTCTTGACCCACCAGTTTTACTACCTTTTACTAAGTAATACCCAAAATGAGCAAGCAATGTAGTTAACTCAGTGAAACTAAAATCACTTGGGCGGGATAAAAAACGCGTTAACAATTTATCTCTTTTACTCAAAACCATCACCTTTGTACATTATACATCAATCTAAAACCGATTGCAACTAAATTTAGTCGCAACCGCATCAATGCCCTCTTTCAAGAATTTCCATCCAATGCAAAATTCCGACACAGTCACCGATTGCTATTATCTTCGTTAAAAATTACTATAATATTGTTGCATTTGCGGTGAATATGCGGTATAATTGCGGTGAGGTGATAATAGTGTCAACAAACACGACATATAACGTCCGTCTTGATAAAGAAATGAGAAAAAAGGCAGATATCTTGTACAAGAACATGGGCTTATCTCTTTCTTCAGCTATAAATCTATTTGTTACGCAATCTGTAATACAGGGAAAACTCCCATTAACGGAAGTAATTGCTGAACCTGCCTATGCAGACATTTTACTACGTGATGCAGAAGAAATAGACAAGGAACTTGAAAACGGAACAGCTACTGTATATGAAACTCCCGAGGAGTTATTTGCATCTTGGGAGAAGGCATAATGGATACCTATAAGTACAGACCTGTAGAGACTGCACTATATAAAAGAACCTTTAAGGCTATCAAAAAGCGTGGTTATGATCTAACACTTTTGAATGAACCGATAACGACTCTAGCAAAAGGTGAACCTCTCCCTCCAAAATACAAAGATCATAGACTGCAAGGCAGACTTGCAGATTTCCGTGAATGTCATATAAAAGGCGACTGGCTGCTGATTTACCGTATTATTGAGGATAAACTAGTTTTATCGCTCCATAGTACAGGAACACACGCGGACTTGTTTGAGTAATCCGCCAAATAGACAAAGGAGTATCCTATAAAGATAATCAAGCATCCTGCGGAGTATTCCAAAGGATGTTTTTTTGTCAAGTCTTATTAATAAGTGATAATGCAAAGTTGGTAGAAAATCAAGCAAAATTTGCACGAACACCTCGCACTTTGGAGCTAACCTTTTTGTAATCCAAGTTCTTCCAGATGATCAACTACTTTTTGAAACTCTGTGGAAGTCGGGCGGCGGTTTATTTCAGGATATTTTGCTGCTTTGTACTCAGGTCTGTATTGTGGCATTACATTAACAATTGCTGTAGGTGTGTTTTCTTTTATCCAGTCGAGGATCGTTATGGAGTCTTCCAATAAGCCCGGCATTACCAGGTGTCTTATCAAAAGACCTCTCTGCATTACTCCATTTTTAATTACAGGCATACCAACTTGCCGGTACATTTCCTTTAAAGCTATTGAAGCGACGCTAAAGTAGTCCGGCACATTAGAATAACGCTGCCCATAGGTATCACTTGCGTATTTCAGATCGGGCATATAGATGTCGATCAACCCGTCAAGCGACATTAGTGATACTAATGAATCATATCCATTGGAGTTATAAACGAAGGGAATCTTTATACCTGATTCTTTTGCCAGTTTGATAGCTTCAACGATCGGTGGAACGAAATGACCGGGCGTCACTAGATTTACATTATGGACACCTCTTTTTTCAAGCTCAATGAATGTCTCAGCAAGCTCTGCCGGTGTCGTTTCTTTACCAAAACAATGCTGGCTTATATCATAATTCTGACAGAAAACGCACCCTAGATTGCAACCCGCAAAAAAAATGGTGCCGGAGCCCCTGTTGCCACTGATGATCGGTTCCTCACCCCTATGAACCATCACATTTGCAACCACAGGATTCCATGGAGCTTTACAAAAACCCCGCTCTATTTTCCGGTCTACCGCACAACAGCGCGGGCACACTGAGCATTGGCTCATAACAAAATCTCTCCCAAATTAATATGTCTATTATCGAATCATCGGTTCTATACGAAACTAGATTATTGTACCATAGCACCATTGTAGCGTAAACCTAGCAAAAATAGTAGAAACACAGGTAAATCTTTCAGTGGCTATAGTGACCGACGCAAGATAGGGGTTACCGGTAATGTTTCGCTTGCTAGAAGCAGAGTGAATGCGATATAATGAGAGTTGCTGATTTTTCATGAAGGGGTGGTGTGTTTGGGTCACGTACTTGTGATTGGTGCCGGAGTGTCCGGGTGTACTGTGGCTGGTACTCTTGCTGACCAAGGTGTTGAAGTCACATTGGTCGAAAAGGCTCATGACATAGGTGGACGTGTTCGTTCATATGGTTGCAAGGCTGTCGATAAGTGCCAGAATTGCGGAGTCTGCTTGACCGGAGGCTTGTGGGACAAAGTGTTGAATCATCAGGGAATCAGTGTTTTTGTTGATGCTGTTATTGAAGATATTACAGGGATACCCGGTGATTTTAGGGTACGTATTACATGTGGTGATTCAAGCAGTATTGAGGCACGCACTTTTGAAGATATAAATGCCGTTGTTGTCTGCACGGGCTTTGAAAGTCAGTCCAGCGGGCTTTCGGCTCATTTGCATATAGAAGATGTTAAAGGTCTCATTACCGGAACAAAGCTGGAAGAGCTTATGCTTGAACGCACAGGTACAAAGCTGTTTGAAAGTATACCGGGGTTTGAAACATCACATGGCATCAGTTCTGCGCCTAGTAGCATTGCTTTTATACAATGTCTTGGCTCACGTGATGACAACGAAGGTGGTTTATATTGTTCACGTGTCTGTTGCTCATACTCCACACGTGCTGCAAAGGTGATACGCAGCTATTATCCGGAATGTGAGATCGTTTTCTTTTACATGGAATTGCAAAATGTTGAAGCCGGGAACTACTTTGCCGGACTTCGTGAACTTGGCATGGAGTTTATAAAGTGCAGACCTTTGAAAATCAGCAGTGGCACACCGATAACGATTGAGTATGATGACCCTGCCTCGGGCATCACAAGCAGGGAGTTTGATCTCGTCGTGCTTTCTGATGGCATCCATGCAGGAGTCGATAACGGACGATTGGCTGAGGTTTGCAGACTTGGTCAGGACAAGGACGGTTTTCTGCGTGCTGTTGGTACTGTTTCCGGAATATTTGTCACAGGATGCGCAAGAGCTCCAATGAAAATCGATGAAGCATATGCCGACGCATTGACAATATCGGGTGAGATATTGGCTTCGCTATCCACGACGGAAAGCGGGGTGAAAAAAACTTGACAGTTTTGATTATCGGCGAGAGTAGTATTAACAGCCGTACAAAAGAGTATTTCACTCAAAAAGGTTTTACGGTTTTTCAAATACCCGATGTTTATAAGCTACGATCTGTTACCGGTGAAGTTGGTAACTTCAGAGTGGATACAAAAGAAGATGCCGGTATTGAAGATGTTCATCATACCGAAATCGATTTTATCGTTCTAACTGAACAACCATCCGCTAAGCCTGTGGAAATCGCCGGTTTGATGACCCACTCTTTGTACGAAGCCGGGAAAACCAAAGCAGCATTTAAAACTGCAATCACGGAACCAAAAGTTTTCCTGCTCGACTATATCTGTGAGTCTCCTCTTGCAACGACAATACGCGCACTGAGCGATGCCGCTGAGCTTGCACGCAATAAGCGACATGTGTATTACTTAGCAACGTTTATACGGACTGCAGGTCGGGGAATCGAGACTCTTTATAACGAAGCCCGTAACGCCGGTGTGACTTTTATCAAGTATGAAAATATCGATATCCGTGCTGATTTGTCCGAAGAAGAGTTTTCGATATCAGTATCAGACGGTGTTCAGGAGTTGGAGATAAAGACAAAAACCGTCTATGCAGAGGGCGGACGGGACGTAGGCGAACGCTTTAACTACGTGGTAAAAAAACTAAATCTGACCGCAAATGAGCATGGCTACTTGACAGAGGATAAGTATTATTTATCGCCCGTTCTGACAAGCCGTCGCGGAGTATACCATATAACCCGTGATTTGGCTGCTGAGCGATTGGATGAAGGGCTGGACTATATTTACTCGCTTGTTAAAAGCGGTATTCGGGATATCCCTTCCCTTGGCGCAGCAGTCATTGATGGTAAAAAGTGTGTGTTCTGTTACAACTGCTATCGTGCTTGCCCACACGCTGCTCTTGAGCCTGATTCTGTACAGAGTCAAATGCAGTGCTTAAAAGAAGCTTGTGCAGGTTGCGGAACTTGCGCCGGACTTTGCCCGGCTAATGCAATCACACTGGAAAATGATGTGGTTGGTGCTGACACCGGTTCTGTTTCGGGTAAAGCTCTTGTGCTTTATTGCGAGAACTCAATGTCAACCGCTGCAACCCCAAACGCACTTGCAAATACTCCGGATGGAATAGAGTACTGGACAGTACCCTGTGGCGGTCAAATCGATTTAGAACGTCTATCAGATGGGCTGGAAACTTACGACAAGGTTCTAGCTGTTGTCTGCCCGGATGACGCATGCCGCCACTTCGACGGTTGCAAACGAGCCTGTTCTCAGGTGAAGCGTTTACAAGATATGCTGTCGGCAGCCGGGTTAGATGCCAAGAAAGTACAAGTCATACAGGTGTCACAAGCAATGCCCGGGGTTTTAAAGGAAGAGTTTCAGGAGTTCTTAGGAGGAAAATAACTTGATAGTTGCTGAGCAAAAGGATATAGCAGAGATCATCCGTTCGGTCGAGTCTTTTGACCGTGTTGCTGTCGCGGGATGCGGTGTTTGTGTCACTGTTTGCATGGCTGGTGGTGAGAAAGAAGCTCTCAGAGTTGCCAGTCTTCTTCGTCTATCTGCAAAAGACGCTGGACGGGATGTACAAATCACAGAAGTAACTCCGCACAGGCAGTGTGATATGGAGTTTCTTGATAGCAGCGAAGCTGAACTAGAGGATGCGGATTGTATTCTTTCGATGGCTTGCGGTGCCGGTGTTCAGTTCATGGCTGAGAAGTTTCCTGATAAAGTCGTTGTACCTGGTCTGAATACCACGTTTATAGGTGTTAACCGTGATCTTGGTTATTGGACTGAGATGTGTCAAGGTTGCGGTAACTGCGTTTTGGAAAAAACTGGCGGTGTTTGCCCTGTGGCACGTTGTTCTAAAAGCCATTTCAACGGCCCCTGTGGCGGTTCTGCAGATGGAGTATGTGAGATCGATGACCAGGTCGAATGCGGGTGGCAGTTGATTTACGAACGTATGAAACGCATTGACCGGCTGGAAAAGCTTTTAGAGCTTGAGGATGTGCGGGATTGGTCCACAAGCAGAGACGGCGGTCCCCGCCGCATGCGCAGAGAAGATGTGAGCATTTCAGATCGTGAGGTGCAGCCGTGACAAGTGAAAAATCAAATTTGCAAAAAATACTTGATGCAGGGCATTTTTCGGTAACGAGTGAAATCGGACCTCCCATGAGTGCCAATGCTGAGTTTGTCCGCCATAACGCAAGGGAGATAGCAGGTCAAATCGATGCGGCGAATGTGACCGACTGTCAGGCTGCTGTCGTTCGTATGTCCAGTGTTGCCGCTTCTTATCTGGCTTTACAAGAGGGTGTTGAGCCAATTTTGCAAATGACCTGCCGTGACAGAAACCGTATCGCCATTCAAAGCGACTTGCTCGGTGCATCCGCTCTGGGGCTCAAAAACCTGCTTATACTCTCCGGAGATCATCAAAGTGTCGGCAATCATCCGCAAGCGAAAAACGTCTTTGATGTTGACTCGGTACAACTGCTTAAAGCAATGCAAAACCATATGGAAGACGGTACTTTTATCGGCGGTTCCAAGAGCAAAAAGCCAGCGCAATTTTTCCTCGGTGCTACCACAAACCCGTTTGCCGACCCGGAGGAAATGCAGCTTATCCGTCTTGAGAAAAAAATAAACGCCGGAGCGAAGTTCATTCAAACTCAGGCTATCTATAATATGGAGCGATTCGAGCGCTGGATGGAGAAAGTCCGAGAGCGCGGGCTGCATGAAAGAGCATATATTTTAGCGGGCATCGTAGCAAATAAGAGTCAAAAATCCATTGAGATCACGGCTACAGTCCCCGGCATGGATATCCCCGAAGCCCTCGTAAAGCGTATGCAAAACGCGGAAGATAAGCAAGCTGAGGGGCTCGCAATCGCACTTGAGTTGATTCAAAACATACGAAAGGTCGATGGTATCAGCGGTCTCCATATCATGGCGATTGGCTGGGACGAAATAGTTCCTGTGATTATGGATAAGGCAGGCTTCCTGCCAAGACCAAAACTTTAAGGAGGCGATTTCTATGCCTGATAATAACTTTAAGAACATAATCGCAACTCATCCGGGCGGTGAGCATGTGCTTGATTGCTTTTTGTGCGGCACCTGTACTGCCGGTTGTCCTATCAGCGAGATCGATGACAGTTTCAATCCTCGAAAGATAATGCGTCAAATCCAATACGGCATGAAAGACGAGACACTAAAAGATGGCGAGATTTGGAAGTGCTATCAGTGCCACACCTGCGTCGCACATTGCCCGCAGGATGTTCGTTTCGCCGATATCGTAAGGGCATTGCGGGAGATAGCCGTTTCAGAGGGTATCGTGGAAAGTGACTTTGCAGAAAAAGTCAAAGAACTCGACATCCAAGCAAGAAAACAAAGACTCGAGCAAGTCAGTAAGCTGCTGGGTGATAAGTAATTTGGAGGTCATAACTGATGAGAATCGATCATATAGCTGTAAATGTGAAGGATCTTGAAAAATCAAAAGCTTTCTATGAGAGATATTTTGGTGCAACGTCGAACTCAAAATACCATAATCAAAAAACCGGCTTGATGACATATTTTCTGACCTTTGATGGTGGCGGTAGGATGGAGATCATGTCAAAGCCAAATCTATCCGAAACAGACTTTGAAAGCGAGCATTTTGGGTATACCCACCTTGCGTTCTGTGCTGGCGGCGAGGAAGCAGTTAATAACATGACCAATCGTTTGCGTGATGATGGCTATGTTGTTTACAGCGAACCGAGAACAACGGGCGACGGCTATTATGAGAGCTGTGTTTCCGACCCGGACGGCAACCGGATCGAGATCATTGCGTGATAATGGTAATGGATCAATACAATGACTTTCGCCTGTCCACTCCGCTTTTTTGCGGTATGTACAGGCGATTTTTGGTGTCATAGATTCATTTTAAAAGGATCTTTTTCCGGGGTCTAGCTGGCATTGTCTTCTAGCTTCTGTTCAGATCTTGGTGCTATTTTTAATTGACCGAAGTATCCCAACAGCAGTCCTGCTATATGGTTTTCTGTCTGATGCGTAACTGCCGGGATACTGGCTTGTGGGAGATTCGCTTTGAGATAATCCTCAAAAGTGATCCCCGCGTCGGTTTTACCGGTTTGGTTTTCTGTAAACTGCGCTATATACGGATTGTCCTGTATTGGGGCATTGATTGCATGCACTGATTCTACTTGCATTTCGGATCCCTCCTTTGAATGTGCTTACGGCATCCTGCCTTTTTTACACAATCCCCGGATCGATCCAATGACACCAACCAAAGTCGTTATAGAGTACGTTAGCCTCTACGTTAATATTATCGCAACATTTTGTGTTCACCTGAGCCATATTTTATTATTATCTACTTTATATAGTATAAATCATTCTACTGTATATATCATCAACTTAGTGTTATAATGATGATATATTGCCTGGTAATGGCATCTTAACATGCAATGCATGCTGCAAGAATAATATGGAGATAGAATATTAAAAGTATGACTTCACTTACTGTTGAACCGTTATGGACTAGAAATTTCATCAAAATATGGATGTTTAACTTCTTAATATGCGTATGGATGTTTATGCTGCACGCTCCTTTCCCATTTTACATTATTGAACTCGGTGGCACAGAGTTACTTGTTGGTATAGTAGCAGGAGGTTTTGCTATTGCTTCGCTCGAAGTGCGTCCTTTTGCCGGATGGGTACTGGATACCAGCAGCCGCAAAGGATTATTGGTTTGGGGAATGCTGTCGCTTATTCTGGTTTCCGCTTTATTACTGTTCATACCGATATTAGGAGTAGTGGTTATTCTGCGAATACTGAGCGGGTTTGTGTTTGCAAGTACCAGTACGGCTAGCACCACGAATATATATGATACAATTACGCCCCGACGTTTTGCCGAAGGATTGGGGTTCATGGGTTTAGGGAACACTCTCGCAATGGCTCTTGCACCTGCATTGGGTCTTGCGATCATAGCAGGGTGGGGATTTGATATACTTTTTACGGTAAGTGTCGTGGTGCTTTTGCTTGCGCTTGCAATGATGAAGGGGTTTCCATTCAAGAAAGTCATTAAGAAGGAAAAAGCATCAGAGCAATACGACAGCTTTTGGTCTAAGCTGATCAATGTAGATGCCTTGCCCGCATCGGTTGTAATGTTGTTTGCATCGTTCCCATACGGCGGTGTTTCGGTTTTTATTGCTCTCTTCGGCGAAATCTACAATCTGGGAAATGCAGGATTGTATTTTATGCTTTTTGCAGTAGGGACAGGCTCTACACGTCTTGTATCCGGTAAGATCGCCGATAAAGTTGGAGAGCAGCCAATGGTCATAATCGGCAACAGCTTATTGCTGCTGTCATTGTTGCTGTTATTAGTAACAAATTCATTCAGTTACTATTTTTCGGGTATATTATTCGGTATTGGCTCCGGAGTACTGCTCCCTGCTATGCAGGCAATGTCTATGCGCGTAATACCGACTGAGAAACGTGGTTCTGCATCCAGCACATACCTTTGTTCATATGATGTCGCATCAGGTATTGCAGGGATTCTTGCAGGTTCGTTAGTCACCGTGTGGGGCTATAGACCAATGTTTGCAGTTTTTGGCATTTTTCCTGTGATATCCCTTTTGGTCTATGCGTTCTGGGCATCAAAAACCCCATCTGCTTTTAAGGTCTACCAACGAAACAAAGAGCAAGGTGTTACATAAAATAGTTGCGCCTGATTTCCTTATTTAATATAATGTTTTCCACACATTTACATGATAAAATGTATATCGTGTTTACACGTAAGCGAGATATTTTGCCTTAAAGAGTAATACACCCTTAAAGGAGAGTAGATGAAAAAGCCTGTAATGGTTGTCGGTGGCGGTATTGCCGGCATACAAGCTTCCACGGATTTGGCTGAGATGGGAATTCCGGTATTTCTCGTGGAAAACTCACCAAGTATCGGTGGTCGCATGGGACAACTGGATAAAACTTTTCCGACCAATGATTGTTCGGCGTGTATTCTTGCGCCTAAAGTGACCGATTGCTTCAACCATCCGCTCGTCAAAACTCTAACTTTGAGCGATTTACTCGAGGTCAGAGGTGAAGCTCCGAACTTTACCGCTGTCGTGAGGCGGCGTGCGCGTTTTGTGGATGAGGATACCTGTAAAGGCTGCGATGATTGCATTGAGGTCTGTCCTGTACAGGTCAAAAGTGAATATGATATGGGTATCGGTAACCGTCATGCTATATACAAGCCTTTTGCCCAGGCTGTACCGAATAAAACAGTCATCGATAAGAGGGGTACATCCCCATGTAAGTATAACTGCCCCGCAAAGCTGGATGCTCACGGATATGTCACACTAGCCGGTGAAGGTCGTTATGAGGACGCTCTCAAGGTCGTACGGCGCACGACGCCGTTTGCAGGGGTTCTGGGCAGGGTTTGCTTGCATCCTTGTGAGGAGAATTGCACACGGCAATACGTGGAAGAGCCGGTGTCGATAGCTTCGATTAAGAGGTTTATTGCAGATCATGAGCTGAGATTGGGTATAAAGCCCGCCATCTCCCCTGCCGATGCCACT
>Ga0123356_10007235_pt1 | contig 11096 bp, 10 predicted proteins | sample TergutEmb28metaG_2_FD_92546 | JGI IMG/M metagenome (GOLD analysis project Ga0123356, IMG submission 92546) | Embiratermes neotenicus P3 segment gut microbial communities from Petit-Saut dam, French Guiana - Emb289 P3 | ecosystem: Host-associated > Arthropoda: Insects > Digestive system > Gut ... | reverse complement strand
GCTTAAACGCACTCATTACTGGGTACGCTCCATGACTCGCTACCGGTGGAATGGCTGTTCCTTGCCGGGCGGGAGTTCCACCCGCTAATGTAGAAAACCTTGCTCGGTCGCTCCGAAACACGCTAAAAACGCGAAAAAATGATAAATAATCCGCAGAGCCAATTCACCATTTTCGCGCCTTTCGCGCTTTTCGCGGTTCAATAATTTATAGAAACCGCGTGAATCCATAAAATCAGCGAAAATCCGTGTCTAATTTAACACTCAAAACTCAAGACTCAAAACTCAAGACTCAAAACTCAACACTCGGGCTGCGAACCAGCCCGCTTATGTATTCCTCAGCGTATTTGGCCGCCACCGCGCCGTCGGCTACCGCGGTTACTATTTGCCGCAAGGGCTTGCGGCGCAAATCGCCTGCCGCGAATACGCCGCCCACATTGGTACGCGTGGTTTCGTCGGCCAGTATATAGCCGGCTTCGTCCATGTCCACCTGTTCTCTGAATAGCGCCGTATTGGGCGTTACGCCCACAGCCACGAATAGACCGTCGCAGGCTATATGGCTGAGCTCCGCGGTCTGTTTGTTCTTCAGCGTTAAGCCGCTGAGTTCTTTTTCGCCTTCTAGGGCCGTTATTTCTGTATGCCAATGATATACGATATTGCCGGCGCCGCGCAGTTGCTCAGCATTAGCCGCGGCGGCGCGCAAGTCGCCGCGGCGGTGGATCAGATGTATTTCGGCGCAGATGCGCGATAAATAAAGCACATCAGCCACGGCGGTATTGCCGCCGCCCACCACCGCCACGGTTTTATGGCGGTAAAACATGCCATCGCAGGTGGCGCAATAGGAAACGCCGCGTCCGCGCAGTTCCCGTTCACCGGCCAGGCCTAATTCCTTGGGCGAAGCGCCGCAGGCCAATATCAGCGTGCGCGCAAGATATTCCCCGTCATTCGCCGTCACCCGCTTGATTTCGCTGTCCACACATACCGCTATAGCCTGTGCAAATCGTGTGGCGGCGCCAAAGCGTTCCGCGCCCTGCTGCATACGCGCGGCCAATTCCATACCGCTGATGCCTTCAGCGAAACCGGGATAATTATCCACGCGGTCGGTGGCGCCCATTTGCCCGCCCGGCGCCATTTGTTCCAGTACCAGCGTGTTCAGGTTAGCGCGCGCGCAATAAAGAGCCGCGGCATAACCCGCCGGACCACCACCGATAACAACGGTGTCGTAAAGCCTTTGTTCCATGCAAACGCCCTCATAAAACAACTCACAACTCAAAACTCAAAACTCAAAACTTGGGCTGCAAAGCAGTCCATCAAATGGCGTCATGATGCTGCAGCCATTGTTCCACCATATGCCGCGGCCGCGCGCCCATCAGTGAATCCACCCGTTTAGAGTTGCGAACCAGGATCAACAGGGGAATAGTCTTGACCTCAAATTTATTGGCTATCTCCGGCTGCTCGTCTACATTTAATTTTACTACTTTCAGTTTATCAGCGTGGCTATTGGCAATGTCTTCCACCACTGGGGAAAACATTTGGCAAGGGCCGCACCAGCCGGCCCAAAAATCGATCAATACCGGCAGGGTTGAATCCAGCACTTCTTTATTAAAATTATCTCTGGTAATGGAAGGAATACTTGACATAGGCGATCTCCTCTCAAGATAGGTGGATAGTATTTACCATAGGCAAGGATGCTTGTGGTAAAAATACCTTTTAAATTATAGCATATTACGTTTGGAAAAGAAATATTAAAATCATTGCCGAGCTCATTTTCGAAAAAAAATACGCCGCTCATGATTTTGGCAAAGACCGCACCGATCCTTTTGGGAAAAGATGCGGTCTTTGCTTATGGAGGAGGTTTAGCTACGGTATGCTTAGCGGCTCAAATATTAAGAACCGGCGGGGAGATTTTTGTTGTAACTATACTCTGTGGCATAGCAGCTATATTTTTCCATAAAAGCATGCAATTTTTCCGGGGTATCTATCCTGTGCGGGTCATTTTTGCGTACCGATTGCAGATCTTCCAGCATACTCAACATATGAGCGCTGCAATCTAAATCATATATGATACTGTCATCTTCCAGAACCTCGATGGTGAACGGATAATAAGGGGGTATGTCTATTACGCTGTCGGCGCGGGCTATATATTCCTCACCCATTACGGTAAGCTTGACCGCGCCTTTCTCCACCAAAAACAGTTCCGGCTCGCTGTGAAGCATGCTCCAACCTACTTTTACTCCTTTTTGCATAATAGCCTGCCAGATCTCCTTGACATTATTGCATTCCCAACGGCCAACCTTGTGACGCAATTCTATACCGTCAAAGGAGAAAACGGAAAAGCCAAAATCATGGGTGCGCACTTCATGTAATTCACTTTTATCGACATCCTGAATGCAGACCGGCTCTTCTCTGAGCAGTTCATTTTTCATGTATTTGGCGCGGAATACGGGATCCATGTACAGGCCTTCATAGTTTTCGTTGATCCAGTGTTTATTTTTTGCCCTGTAAACCATATGGATTTCCTGGAACAGTTCACGCCATACCGTACCTTCTTCAAGATATTTAAAGGCATGCGGCGTGGTGGGAGCCAGGTGCAGGATATCGCCGACGCCGAGCAAGCAGCGTTTGCCGCGGACAATGGCTTCAACGGATCCTCTGGCAATATAAAATGTTTCATAGCCTTTGTTATGCTGGTGATAGGGCACTACCCCGCCTTCGTGGTATAGGGTATCGCTCATCTCATTCTTTTCAAATTCCCCCAGCGGCAAGGTGAAGTGGCGTGAATCCTCGATCCCGTCGTCAAGCTGAAAGAGCCAATCATTGGAGTCATAACAGTTGATCACATATTTATGCTGCATGGTGGCATACCTCCTTTATTACCAGGACCAGTCGAAGATGTTGTAGTCCTTGGTTGCATGAACAACAGCGCCTTTTAAATCTTTATGAGTTGCCAGAAAATTATTGACGGCATATAGCGGCACGATAAAAGCCTGGTCGCCCATGATGCGGCTGATATCATGGCAAGCTTTTTCACGCTCGTCAAGGTCAACGCTGAAACGGTTCCGGTCAAAGGCGTCATTGAGTTCGGGGTGATCGACTTTACCGAAGTTTTGGCCCTGACCGCCGCGATACAGCGGATAGTTTTCGTCGAAATCCAGCATGCTGCAGGAAAAAGCGGCGATATTCCAAGTATAGGTGGCGCCTTTGAACACATCATTGAACCAGGCATTGCTATCGATTTTTTTGACCGTGCAACGGATGCCTACCTCCAGAAGTTGCGACTGGATAACTTCCACGGGCATATAATAGCTGCGTACCGAACTCACTTCCACCTCCAGATCCAAACCGTTGGCATAGCCGGCTTCGGCTAATAATTTTCTGGATAGCTCCGGATCATAGCCAGGGGGCTGATAGTTTTTATCCACGCCGAAGAAAAAATTGGGGCAAAGCGAGTTGACCAGTTCACCTTCTCCGTCTATCGCGGCGATCAGCACCGCTTCCTTATCAATTGCATGCGCCACCGCCAAGCGCAGCCTTGGATCAGTAAATATACTGTTCATATTGAAATATACCCAGGTGATAGTCGCCGACGGGGTCGCGGAGAACTTGATATTTGGATTACTACGCAGACGTCCGGCATCGGTGGTGGGCGGTGAGATATGTACATCGACCTCGCCGTTCTCCAGGGCCAGGGTCGCGACGCTGGTGTCGGTGAAAACCTTGAACGTGACATTCTTGATCGGCGGTTGGCCCTTGAAATAATCATCATTTGCCGTCATGACGATTTTATCGCCGGTTTTCCACTCCACAAACTTGTAGGCGCCGGTTCCTATGGGGTTGCGCTGGAAATAATCCGGGTCTTCTTCATAGTATGCCTGCGGGAATACCACCATATAATCCGTGGATACACATTCCAGGCCGGGACCATAAGGCGCGATGAAATAGAGGATGACATGGGAATCATCGATCTTTTCCATGCGCTCCATAGCCGAAGTAGCGCAATCGGCATAGCCGGCTTCGATGATAGCATTGAAGGAGTAAACTACGTCATCGATAGTCATTTTTTGGCCATTGTGAAAATAGACGTCGTTGCGGATCGCGAATACGATATCCTTGCCGCCATTGGCGTATTCCCATGAGGTAGCCAGCGAGGGTTCATAGCCGCCCTCTTGATTCCGTACTATCAGGGTATCGAAGAACTGCCGGGAGCAGAAGCCGACTATAGTACTGGCTGCGAAACCGGCGCATAGATTACTGGGGTCGCGGTCAATGGCGACTATCAATCCATCGCGCTTTTCCGACGTCACAGCCGCGTCGCAGCCGCTGAATACGCTGGCCAGCATTAGCGCTGCCAGTAAAATGCTCAGTAACTTGAAATGTTTTTTCATGAATATCCCTCCATATATTATAGTTTTTTACAGCTGCAAACAAGAAGCAAAGTGATCCGGCAGATGCTCCCTGAAAGGTATATCCCGTTCGCTGCATTCGGGGCCGGCTTGCGCGCATCTGGGGGCGAAACGGCAGCCCGGCTTGGGTTCGATGGGGCTGCTGATCTCACCTTTGAGCAATTCCTTTTGCCGTCCGCGGCGGTTTAACGCGGGTACCGGTATCGCCGACAGCAGCGCCTTGGTATAAGGGTGTAAAGGGGAGGCGAAAAGCTCTTTAGCCGGCGCCTTTTCCACGCATTTTCCCAGGTACATAACCGCGATCTCATCGGAGATATGGCGCACGACGCTTAAATCATGGGTGATGAACATATATGTTAAGCCCATCTCTTCCTGCAAATCCATGAGCAGATTGAGTATCTGCGCCTGTATGGACACATCCAGCGCGCTTACCGGTTCATCGCAGACGATGAATTTGGGGTTTAAAATCAAGGCCCGCGCAACGCCGATACGCTGCCTTCTTCCGCCGTCCAATTCATGCGGATAGGCATTGATCAACCTGGCTGCCAGACCGACCGTTTGCATCATCTTGAAAACGGCTTGCTCCATTTCCCGCTTGCTTTTATATGTTTTATTGACGATCAGCGGCTCCATGATGATTTCACTGACGCTCATGCGCGGGTTCAGCGAGGCATAGGGATCCTGAAAGATGATCTGCGCCTGTTTGCGGAATTCCTCCAGCTCGCGCCGGGACATTTTCATCACGTTTTTCCCCTCAAAATACACGGCGCCGGCCGTAGCTGCCAAGAGCCGCAATATGACCCGGCCCAGGGTCGATTTGCCGCAACCGCTCTCGCCGACCACGCCGAGGGTGGCGCCGCCGGCAATAGTGAAATCAACGCCGTCCACGGCATGAAGCTGACCCTTGGGCGTAGCAAAATACTTTTTCAAGCCCTCAGTGCGTATAAGCGAAGTCATCGCAAACCTCCTTCACTGTGGCCTGCTGCGCAGACCAGTTGTGAGTTTTGAGTCTTGAGTTTTGAGTGGATTTAAAAATTACAGTAGCGCAAGTTGTTTTCTTAATAACTCACAACTCACAACTCACAACTCAACACTTGCGGCCGCAGGCCGCATCAGGTGGCATTTTATCGTATGCCCTGCCAGTTCTACATCCTGGGGCGGATGGTTTTGGCATATTTCCATGCATTTGGGGCAGCGGGGGGCAAAACGGCAGCCCGCGGCGATTTGCGTCGGATCCGGCATCAGCCCGTCGATGGGAGATAATCTTCGTTCGTCTTTTTCCAGATTCGGTATGGAACCGAATAAGCCCTCGGTATAGGGGTGATGGCGCGTACCGGCGAAAATATCCGCCACGGCGCCGCTTTCGACGATTTCGCCGGCATACATTACCGCGACCAGGTCACAGGTTTCGGCGACTATGCCCAGATCATGCGTGATCATGATCATGGAGGTGCCGAGCCGCTTTTTTAAGTCCTGCATCATGGCTAAAACCTGCGCCTGTATCGTCACATCCAGCGCGGTGGTCGGCTCGTCGGCAATCAATAGCTCGGGCTCGCAAGCCAGGGATATGGCGATGACCACGCGCTGCTTCATCCCGCCGGAAAACTGATGCGGATATTCATTCTTGCGCGATGGCGGTATGCCCACCAGGTCAAACATCCGGTCAACAGTTTCGTCGATTTCCCGTGGCGAGAGTTTTCTATCCCCATTATGCAGTTCCAATATCTCGGCTACCTGATCGCCGGCCTTGATCACCGGATTGAGCGAAGTCATAGGATCCTGAAATATCATGGCGATGCGTTTACCGCGGTAACCCAGCATCTGGCCCTCTTTGATTTTCAATAAATCGGCGCCGTCAAAATTAATACAGCCCGCGCTTATCTCGCCCACATGTTTGGGCAGTAAACGCAAGATACTAAGGGCCAGCGTAGTCTTACCCGCGCCGGTTTCGCCCACCAAACCCAGGGTTTCCCCCCTGGCCAAAGCCAGGTTCACGCCATTGATCGCATAAACAACAGCATCATCGGTTTGGTACTTTACATGAAGGCCGGATATTTCCAGCAATTTGTTAGACATAAAACCTCCTTAGTAACTTACCCCCGTGCAGCGCAAATAAAAAACAAGTTGTTTTCCTCATAACTCAACACTCACAACTCAACACTTGCGGTCGAAGACCGCCTCAGTTCTTCAGCTTGGGATCCAGGGCGTCGCGCATGCCGTCGCCTATCAGGTTCAGCGCTAATGCCGCTATTACTATGGCAAAGCCGGGTATCAGTACTAAGAAAGGATAATCCCGCATATATGTGGCGCCTTCGGAGAGCATGACCCCCCATTCGGGCATGGGCGATTCTATTCCCAGGCCGATATAGCTCAGGCCCGATATGGCCAGCATGGTGATGGCTAAATTGAGCGTCGCCTGCACGATGATCGGCCCCATGGCGTTTGGTATAATATGTTGCAGTAAAATATGCCCGTCTTTGGCGCCGCAAGCCTTGGCGGCTTCAATGAATTCCTGCGATTTGATCGGCAATATAGCCGAGCGGAAAATCCGCGCAAAACCCGGTACCACGCCCACCACGCAGGCGATACCCAGATTCACGATACCCGAACCCAGTGAAGCGACCACGCATATGGCCATCAGATTGAAGGGCAGGGCATAGAATACATCGTTTATCCGCATCAGTAAATTATCGACCCAACCGCCATAATAGGCGGATATGGCGCCGATAAGGGCGCCGAGTACGGTGGAAACCGATATGACGCAAATGCTGGTCAGCAGGGAAATCCGCGCGCCATAGATGATACGCGCGAATATATCGCGCCCGTATTGATCGGCGCCGAACCAATGATCACGGCTGGGGGCTTGCAAACGGTTGCGTATATCCTGCTTGATCGCGTCCTGTTCATAATCAAAAAAGAAATCGACCGTCGCCACCATGATCAGTAGCAGCGTCAATATGATCAAGCCGATCATGGCCATACGGTTGCGCCGGAAACGTTTGGCCACCGTTCTGAATTGACCGCGCTTTTTGTAAACCTCAGCGCTGTGCGTGCTTATATCATTTCTTTTCTTTTTATTCATATACTTTACCTCACCAGGTTTGCCTTTACCAGCCGTTTTATACGCCTGGGCGAGTAATATTGCGACTTAAGGCGCGGATCTATGTAGACATAAAGCACGTCGACCAGGAGGTTGATGAATCCGGTGAGCAAGGCGATAAACAATACCACCGCCATAACCACCGGCACATCTTTCTGGCTCACGGAAATAATGGCCAGCGTTCCCAGACCGGGCAGGGCGAAAACCGTTTCGATGATCATTGTACCGCCCAGCAAAGCGGCAAAATTCATACCGATAATGGTGATGATCGGCATCAGGGCATTGCGTAAGGCGTGCCGCAGTATCACTACCTTTTCCGGCGCGCCTTTGGCCTGCGCCATTTTGATATAATCGGCCCTGATCACTTCCAGCATATTGGAGCGGGTCATGCGCACCAGCATCGCCATATGCGACGCCGCCATGGCGAACCAGGGCATGAGATAACTTTTAAAGCTGCCGCCGCTGGTCGCGGGCAGCCAGCCCAGCTTGAGCGCGAACAGAAGTATCATCACCGTGCCCAGCCAAAACCCCGGCATGGAAGATAATACCAGCGCGCCGGCCAGGGTGGCGTTGTCCAGCAGTGAATATTGTTTGACCGCCGATAGTATGCCGATCGGCGCCGCCAGCAAGATCAGGATGATCATGGAACCGAAGGCCAGATTGAGCGTGGTGGGAAAGCGGGCCATGATTTCATCGAATACCGGGAGTTTTGTGCGGTATGAATTGCCGAAATCCCCTGTGGCCGCGTTGAGCAGGAAATCTCCGTAGCGTATCCAAAAAGGCCTGTGTAAACCCATTTCTTCTCGGAGTGCTTCCACACTCTGCTCACTGGCTTTTGGCCCCAGGATAATACGGGCAGGATCGCCGGGGGAGAAATCAAGCAGGCTAAAAATTACCAGAGATATACCGATAATAACCGGTATCATCAACAGAATGCGCTTGAATATGTATCCAGCCATTACTTTCCCTCCATTTTTCAAAATTTTCTATACTACTTAAGAAAAATTGAAGAAAAATTTTATTTCTGCAAAACATAGGGCTTTTCAAATCAACCTGCTTATGCTATAATAGAATTAATGATGCTGAACGTGTTCAACTGCCTTTATTATAATTGAACCCGTTCAAATTGTCAAGCATATTATTTTAAATCGAAAATTTGGAGGTGTCAATCAAATGTCGCACAAGAGTACTACCAAAATATTGAGAGTGTCTATACGGCTTTTTTTAGAGAATGGCTATAGAGGTACCACCGCACGCCAGATAGCCGCGACGGCGGGCTTAAGCTTGGGTCTGATGAACCATTATTTTTCATCCAAAGCTGATTTAGCCGCCACTGTTTTACGTATCATCGCCAAACAAATACTATTGGTAGCCGACCCCTGCCTGGATATCGAAGCCGATCCGCTTTTTGCCGACGCTTTGGTCACGCGCGCTCTCAATGAGTTTTTGCTGAACACCCAATGGCGGCAATTCTATATTGAAAGCATCGAGGAGGATGTGTTTTTTCGCGCTCTGGCCCAAAGCAGTTTGATCTTGTTCAGCGCGGAAATAAAAAAATATGGCGTGGAGTTGACCGAGGATCTATTATCACTATATGGACGTTATGCGCCATACAATATGGAAAAAACTTTGGTGCTGGGAAAAGAACAAGGAATGTTCCCCCATATTTTGTATGAGGACATTCCCGATTATATTCTTTCCGCCTCTTTGGAAAAATTTATACCGGCGTCGGATCTCGCGGACGCCATCAAGAGGGCCAGGCCATATGCCAAAAAAATCATTGAACAAATGCCGCTGATACCAAACTGCATTGATGAGTGGACTGTGGCCAGCCAAAATCCCAAAAAAGATGTGTTGATGCCTTTTTAAGATCATCTGACCCGCGCGCTATTGAGAAAGAGGAATTAGCCCTGTTTTTGCCGAAATTTGTAGACGGTCGTGAGGGATCAAGCAGCAGAAGATTTGCGGCCGTCACAAATAAAAAAAGAATGGGGTTGCTGTATGGCGCACAGATTTCAATTAGCCAATGGCTTGGATGTAGTAATGGAGTATATGCCGGCTTGCCGTTCCGCGGCTTGCGGGCTATGGGCGCGGGCCGGTTCAGCTTGGGAGCAGGATAATCTAGCCGGCATTTCCCATTTTTTGGAGCATATGCTGTTCAAAGGCACCACGCGGCGCGACGCGCGGCAAATCGCCGCGACCATGGATTCGGTGGGCGGTATGATCAATGCTTTCACCAGTAAGGAATATACCTGCTATTATACGCGCGCCCTTGATGAACATATGACGCTTTCTTTGGATCTGCTGGCTGATCTGTATACGGATTCACAACTTTTGGAGCAGGAATTCGCGCTGGAAAAAGATGTTATCATCGAAGAAATAAACATGTATGAGGATACGCCCGATGATGTGGCGGGCGATTTATTTGCCACAACCATGTGGCCTTGCCATAGCTATGGCCGCCCGATAATCGGCAGCAAGGAAAGCGTACAGAATCTTAGCCGCGCCGATCTGCATGATTATTACCGGCGCAGTTATGCGCCGGCCAATACGGTGCTGGCCATTGCCGGTAATGTCACGCCGGAGCAAGCCCAGCGCGGGGCGGAGCAATATTTCGGCTCTTTTACGGGCCAAAGCGGCAAACCGGGCGCGGCCGCGCCGCAGGCGGTAAGCGGCAGCTCCTTTATTTATAAGGATATCGAACAAATGCATGTATGCCTGGGCTTTCCCGCGCTGGCCGAGGCTGACGACGATTTTTACGCCGCGCATTTGCTGACCAATATCCTGGGCGGCGGCATGAGTTCGCGGCTGTTTCAGGAGATACGGGAAAAACGCGGCTTAAGTTACAGCGCCTATGCCTTTTTAAGCAGTTATGCGCAGGACGGTTATTTTTGCGCCTATGCCTCCACACGGCCACAGAAATTACGGGAATTGGTATGCGTTATAGCCGCGGAATTGCAAAAAATCGTGCGGGAAGGCGCGCGCGCCGAAGAACTGGATTCCGCCAAGCAACAAATCAAAGGCGGCTTGCTGCTGGGCTGGGAAAACAGCGGCACGGTCATGAACAAACTGGGCAAATCACTGCTAACGCTGGATAAGATCTATTCCGTGGAGGAAACGCTGGCGCGGGTGATGGCGGTGGAGATGGCCGATATAGAACGCCTGGCCCAAAGCATATTAGATCCCAACAAAGCGGTATTATCAGTGGTAGGCGCCTTGGAAGCGCCGCTGGAGCTGGCAAGTATATGGTAGGGGCGAATATCCAGATTACGCAATGAGTGTCATTCTGAGCGAAGCGAAGAATCTATTTATAACCGCGAAAAGCACGAAAAACGCGAAAAAATGCGTGTTGGTTATGCGTACAATTTTTGTTTTTGGCAAGTTTTTGCTTAATTAGACACGGATTTTACAGATTTTAACTGATTAACACTGATCTTAAAAAATAACACATCTTTATATATCATTTTTTTCGTGTGTTTCGGAGCGACCGAGCAAGGTTTTCTACATTAGCGGGTGGAACTCCCGCCCGGCAAGGAACAGCCATTCCACCGGTAGCGAGTCATGGAGCGTACCCAGTAATGAGTGCGTTTAAGCGT
>Ga0123356_10007234_pt1 | contig 11097 bp, 5 predicted proteins | sample TergutEmb28metaG_2_FD_92546 | JGI IMG/M metagenome (GOLD analysis project Ga0123356, IMG submission 92546) | Embiratermes neotenicus P3 segment gut microbial communities from Petit-Saut dam, French Guiana - Emb289 P3 | ecosystem: Host-associated > Arthropoda: Insects > Digestive system > Gut ... | reverse complement strand
CCTTTTTCATTGATAAATTGCGCAATCATCGTCTGGCAATTGGTAATAACATTACCCGGACAAAAAGAAATACTCTCCATCTCCATTTTGCCTGCTTCAATTTTAGAAATGTCTAAAATATCGTTTATAACACGCAAAAGGAGAATGGTACTGTCCTTAATCTTTAAAATATGCCCTCTTGTCTCCGGAGAAACCTCACTGTCCAGCGCAATCTCCGAAAAACCCATAATACTGTTCATGGGAGTTCGTATCTCATGGCTCATATTAGCGAGAAACTTCGATTTTACACGCAAAGCTTCATTTGCAGTTTCAGCCGCTATCTTTAGCTCCTCTTGAGTCTGAAGCAGCTCCTCGGTTCTGGACGCGACCAGCTCCTCCATCTTCTTCTTAAACGATTGCAGTTCAAGATGAAAATGGACTCTTTTAAGCAGAACACCCTCTGCTATAGGTTTTAAAATATACTCAACCGCACCGAGTTCAAGAGCCTGCTCTTCTTTTTTACGGTCATCAATACCGGTCAGGAAAATAACAGGAATTTCACACCAAGCCGGATTGTCAATAATAGTCTCCAAAAACGCGAACCCGTCTACCTCCGGCATCTCCAAATCAAGCAGAATTAAATCCGGTATCTTCTCTTCCAGACAAGCATACGCATCCTTTGCCGACTGTGCCACACGCACATCATACAGACGTTCAAGTATACGCTTAACAACAGCCAAAACCACTGCGCTGTCGTCAATTACAAGAATATCACTATTTAAAGTTATGTCTTTTTCCATTATCTCACCTTCACGAAGCGTGCACCCGTTTAATATATCACAAGTGAAAGTAGATAACAAGGCATACAAAGCCCCATATTATGATATAGTTTCGGCACTCTGGTGGTAGGAGTTGCAAAAAGTAACATATACCCCGCTAGCCACAATAGCTACAACACAAAGAAACAAATTTAGTGTACCATTTTACTATAATATAATGTATAATGGAAAAACTCACTAAATAAGAACTTGAACGGAGGTGGAAAATGGCTGACAAGTTAGAAAACAATGAACTTCCGGTATACCTGTTCCATCAAGGCACAAATTACCGGGCATATGAACTGCTCGGATGCCATTTCGACTCCAAAAAAGGAGAAGCCGTATTCAGGACCTGGGCACCAAAAGCAAAAGCCGTACACCTGGTTGGCGACTTCAACAGTTGGGGCGAAAATGAAATTAAAATGACGCGTATATCAGACGGAGGAGTGTGGGAAGCAACCGTAAAAGAAGTCCTGCAATACCAACGCTACAAGTACGCCATAACATGCGGAAAAGACGGGCGGGTTCTCAAATCAGACCCGTACGCCTTTATGTCTGAAACGGAAGACAAAACCGCATCTATAGTTTTTGACCTGAGCGGCTACAAATGGGGAGATAAGAAGTGGCGGGAGAAAGCTAAAAAAACGGACAATCTCGACTACCCGATGAACATCTACGAAGTACAACTGGGCTCATGGATGCGGGATTCAAACGGACAGGCATTCAGCTACGTAGAGCTTGCAGACCGTCTCATTCCATATGTTAAAGAAATGAACTACACGCATATCGAACTCATGCCCGTTATGGAACACCCGTTCGGCGGCTCCTGGGGATATCAGGTATGCGGATATTACGCACCGACAAGCCGTTACGGCAATCCGCATGACTTCATGAAATTTGTCGACCTGTGCCATCAAGAAGGAATCGGCGTTATCCTCGACTGGGTACCGTCACATTTCCCGAAAGACGAACACGGGCTTATCGAATTTGACGGCGGCCCGCTTTACGAATGCCACGGCGCGGACAGAATAGAAAACTGGGAATGGGGCACCCGCTGCTTTGACTACGGCAGAACAGAAGTGCAATCATTTCTTGTATCAAACGCCCTGTTCTGGCTGGACGAATACCATGCCGACGGACTGAGGGTTGACGCAGTGAGCTCCATGCTCTATCTGGACTATGGCAGAAAAGCCGGAGAATGGACCCCAAACACAAACGGCGGCAACGAAAATCTGGATGCGATAGCATTCATACGAAAGCTGAACAAAGCCATCTTTGCCGAAATCCCGCAAGCAATGATGATAGCCGAAGAATCAACCGCATGGCCGCTCGTAACAAAACCCATCCACGACGGCGGTCTTGGTTTTAACTTCAAGTGGAACATGGGTTGGATGAACGACATGCTTGAATATGTCGAAACAGACCCGCTCTACAGAAGAGGCATCCACAATAAGATAACATTCTCATTCTTCTACGCGTTTTCAGAAAACTTTGTATTGCCAATTTCACACGATGAAGTAGTCCATGGAAAAAGGTCACTACTGAACAAAATGCCCGGTGACTATGAAACAAAATTTGCGGGACTGAGAGTCTTCCTCGGATACATGATGACGCACCCGGGTAAAAAACTCACCTTCATGGGTTCGGAATTCGGACAATTCAGAGAATGGGACACCGACACGGGACTCGACTGGCTCTTGCTTGACTACCCGATGCACAGCAACCTGAAAAACTATGTCAAAGAGCTTGGCGCGTTCTATTTAAAAACACCCGCGCTGTGGGAAATAGACTTCTCATGGGACGGATTTAAATGGATAAGCGACAGCGACCGCGACCAAAACACAATAGCTTTTATCAGAACAGACAAAAAAGGCAACAATATAATTTCACTTATCAACTTTGCCCCGGTAATGCGTGAGGATTACAGAATCGGCGTCCCCGATGCCGGAATCTATACGGAGGTTTTCAACTCCGACATGAGTGAGTACGGCGGGTGGGGGCATAAAAACCGCAAAGAAATCCATGCCGATGAAATCCCCATGCATGGCTACCCCTACAGCGTAACCCTCACATCACCCCCATTGGCAATTGTCTGCATAAAGCTGAAACCGGAGAAATAAATTAAATACTAACAGTGTGGCATGGGTGCCACACTGCACTAACTAGATTACAAAGGAGGCATTTATATAGTATGAGAATACAAGAGCGAAAAGAATGCATCGCTATGCTCCTTGCCGGAGGCAGAGGGTCAAGACTAAAGGCACTCACCGAACAAGTTGCAAAGCCTGCTGTTACATTTGGCGGAAAATATAGAATAATCGACTTCCCGCTCACAAATTGTGTACGGTCCGGAATAGATACAGTCGGAATAATGACACAATACCAACCGCTGCTTTTACACGAATATATCGGAAAAGGACAGCACTGGGACCTCGACTTATTGCACGGCGGCGTCTCAATACTCCCGCCGCACAGTAAACCCGGCAGCACCGCATGGTACAGCGGAACAGCAAACGCTGTCTACCAGAACCAGAACTTTATCGAATCCTTCGCGCCCGAATATGTTCTCGTTCTTGCAGCCGACCATGTATATAAAATGGACTATAGAACAATGCTCGACTATCACAAAGAAGTTGAGGCGGACGTTACCATTGCGGTACTGGAAGTCCCGATCAAGGAAGCCAGCCGCTTTGGCATCCTAAACACAGCAGAAGATGACAGAGTTGTAGAGTTCGAAGAAAAACCCGAACACCCGAAAAACAATCTGGCATCCATGGGCATTTACATTTTTAACTGGCGCTCATTGAAAAGCTATCTCAATGACGACGAAAATAACCCGGACTCAAAACATGATTTCGGCGGCGACGTGCTCCCCGCAATGCTGAGAGACGGCTTAAAACTGTTCGCCTACCGCTTTGACGGCTACTGGAAAGATGTCGGAACCGAAGAAAGCCTCTGGCAGGCAAACATGGATTTGCTTGACGACCTGCACCTCGGATTTGAAGACTGGCATATACTCTCTAAATCCGCAGGCCGCCCGCCGCATTTTATCGCCCCGACAGGCGACATCAAAAACACCCTTATTACCGAAGGCTGCGAAATATACGGAAGTGTAGAAAACAGTATATTATCTGTTGGCGTCATCGTAGAAGAAGGCGCGGTTGTTAAAGACAGTGTAATAATGGAAAACGCGAAAATCGGTAAAAACGCGATAGTTAACTATTCAATTTTAGACGAAGATATGGTTGTACCCGAAAACACAAGAGCGGGTGAAATACGTGAGGACGGCGGCAAATTAAACTTGTACTCACACGGCACTGTATTTGAAAAAATCGGAGAAGGAGGGAAAGAATAATGATAGGACTATGTCTCTCTGACCCCCATCCCGATCGCGCAGGCGACGGAAGTACGATAAGAACACTTTCAGCAGCACGTTTTGCAGGCAGATACCGCCTTGTTGACTTTATGCTCTCAAACATGGTCAACTCAAAGATATATACAATCGGAATGATACTAAACAGCCACTACCAATCGCTTATCAGCCACATCGGAATGGGTAAGGATTGGGATTTGGCACGTAAATCAGGCGGCGTATATTTCTTCCCGCCATACTATGCCGATGAGCGGCGCAGCGTCAACAGTGAACTCGACGGACCTCTGCAAAGAGCCGCCGAATATCTCATGGAGCTGAAAACCGACTATATCGTCCTCGCCGACAGCAGCATCGTATATAATATGGATTACCGCAAAGCATTCGCGGCACATAAAAAAAGCGGAGCTGACATTACAGCGATTTATACAAAGAAAAAAATATCACCCGGCGAACGTGAAAACACAGTATCATTCGGACTCTCGGAAGAAGGACAGGTTACAAGCGTAGAACTGGCTCCGCTCAACGCTGAGAGCGTAAATGTATCACTTGGCGCGTATATAATGAATAAACGCCAGTTCATACAACTGACGGCAGGTGAGAAAAACTGCGGAATGCTCCGTTTTTCACGAGTCCTGCTTGCGGACGCGTTAACCCGTTTGAACGTCCAAGCCTATGAGTTCAAAGGATATTCAGCACATATCTGCTCAGTCGAAACATTTTTCCACTACAATCTGGAAATAATTGAAATCGACAAACGGAACTCACTGTTTGATTTCGAAGGCAGACAGATATTCACAAACCGCAGAGACTCACTCCCCGCAAAATACGGCAAGAACGCGGACATTAAGAACTCTGTCATATCAGATGGATGTCAGATAGACGGCACAGTTATAAACAGCACAATTTGCCGTAATGTAAAGATTGCCGCCGGCGCAGTAGTAAAAAACTGCGTACTTCAGGACGATACTATTGTCGAAAAAAATGCGTCACTGGACTGCATTATCACCGACAACTCAGTTGTCATCTCTGAAAACAGGAATATGATGGGATACCCGACATATCCTGTATACATAGAAAGAGGAAGAGTTATATAAGCTCACTTTACGAGCGCAAGATATCCGGACTACAAAGGAGGTAGATTCAAATGCCCAGAATGAAGAAGATGAAAATACTCAACGCGGTATCAGAAGTTGTACCGTTTCTTGCTACCGGCGGCATGGGACAAGTCGCGGGAGCACTGTCAAGCTCGCTTGCCCAAAACGATAAAACGCTTGATGTCCGTGTTGTAGCCCCGCTTTACGCAAAATTCCGTGATAAATATGAACCGCAGATGAAATTTCTCGGAGCGACCGAAGTACAGCTTGCATGGCGGACTCTGTATTGCGGAGTTTTTGAACTCAAGCACGAAGGCGTAACATACTACTTTGTCGATAACAGACGTTATTTCGACAGAGAAAATGCATATGGCTATGTAGACGACGGTGAACGCTTTGCGTTTTTCTGCAAGGCAGTTTTTTCCGTAATTGAAATATCTAAATGGGTGCCGGACGTTATACATGCGCATGATTGGCAGTCAGCACTGGTGCCGATTTACCTTAAAACGCATTTTAATGAGAACTTCGGTCAGATTAAAACTGTATTCACCATTCATAATATGGAATATCAGGGACAGATGCCCGGATTTATTCTCTACGATGTATTTGAAATCTGTGATGAAAATAAAAGTATAGTATGGTATGACGGCTGCATTAACCTAATGAAAGGCGCCATTGTCTGCACGGATAAACTGACAACAGTCAGCCCATCCTACGCGGAAGAAATACAAATCAGCGGCGGCTACGGACTGGAGCCGATAATCAGAGAAAACTCATACAAGCTTTGCGGCATTATAAATGGTATAGATACAAACACCTACAACCCGGCAACAGACCCGTTACTTGGTAAAAACAAATACACATCGGAAGACCTCAAAGGCAAAGCCGCAAACAAGAAAAAACTGCAAGCTTTCTTTAATCTGCCGAAATCACCGCGCAAAATGCTCATTTGCATAGTTTCACGGTTAGTCTCGCACAAAGGTATCGACCTGATTACTTACATGCTGGAAGACCTGCTCAGACTTGATGTTCAATTCCTGCTTCTCGGTACGGGAGAACATGCGTACGAACTGTTCTTTGAAGAACAGGCAGTAAATCACCCGGATAAAGTAGCCGTAAGCATCGCCTTTAACCCGGAAATAGCCGGCATGATTTATGCGGGTGCCGACGTGCTCCTTATGCCCTCACGCAGCGAACCGTGCGGTCTGGCGCAGATGATTGCATGCCGTTACGGCACAATTCCGATAATCCGCAAAACCGGCGGCTTGGGTGACACCATCCATGACTGCCGGCTCGGCGACGGAAACGGATTCGTATTCGACGATTATACCGCTCAAGCGCTTATGGACACCGTCACCGCCGCGCTTGACTTATACACATACCATCCGGCGGATTGGACAAACCTGGTCAAAGCCGCAATGAATGTGGACTTTAGTTGGGATATCTCGGCAAAAGAATACAGCAAGCTTTATCGTGAGCTTGAATCTCCATCCGAAGCAGACCCCGAGCCCGCGCCGGAACCTAAACCAAAGGCAACACCCAAACCCAAAGCAGCACCTAAACCCAAAGCAGCGCCAAGGGCAAAAACGACGGCTGCGGCAAAACCCAAGGCTGCAACCGCAGCTAAACCCAAGGCGGCAGCCGCAACTAAAGCTAAAGCAGCGCCAAAAGCGGCGGCTAAACCCAAGGCACCGCCTAAAGCAAAATAGCAAAGGAACTTACTGATACCATGTATATTTTCGATGAAAGTGATTTATATTTCCGAAGCCCGGGCGGGGCAATACACACACCGGGAACACTCACATTACAAATAAAACTTCGCAGAGGCGAAGCAGCCAACCCAAGAGCATGCCTTTATCCGGACGGTGGCGTAGCTAACGAAACCGTAATGGATTTTCAGCATACAACCGGCGCGTATGATGTATATAAAGCCGAGCTCAAGTTTGAAAATCCCGGTCTGTACTGGTACCATTTCCTTGTTGACGCCGCATACGGCTACACATTTACCGTACCCGAACACCACGGCGGCGGATTCCAGGTAACAGCATACAAACCCGACGCGGTACAGCCCGACTGGATTCGAGGAGGCATAATCTACCATATCTTTGTTGACAGATTCAACGGAGACGGTCATCTCAGACTCGGACCCGGAGCTGTCCCAAGGAGTGATTGGGGCGGTTGCCCGTATTTCCAACCCGACGATGAAGGAATAATGCGCAACAATGATTTCTTCGGCGGCAACTTATACGGAATAATAGAAAAATTGCCATATCTTGAAGAACTTGGTGTTACCTGCATATATCTGAGCCCGGTTTTCGAAGCAGCCTCAAATCATAAATATGATACCGGCAACTTCATGAAAGTAGATGCGGCATTCGGCGGCGATGAAGCTCTCGAAAGCCTATGCAAAAAAGCACGTAAACACGGTATGAGAATAATTCTCGACGGTGTGTTTAATCATGTTGGAAGCGACAGTCTTTATTTTAACAGGTACAATAAATACGACAGCGTCGGAGCATATCAGGATAAAAAATCCCCATACCGTGATTGGTTTACATTTAATGAAGACGGAACATACGAAGCATGGTGGGGCATAGAACTCCAACCGGCACTCAACAAGCTTAACCCTCAGTATAAAGAATATCTCTGCGGCGAAGACGGAGTAATCGCGCATTGGATGCAAAAAGGCATATCCGGCTGGCGCCTTGATGTTGTCGACGAAATACCCGATGCTCTCCTTGACCCGCTCTGTCAGGCAATGAGAAGAGAGAAAGATGATGTCTACATAGCAGGCGAGGTGTGGGAAGACGCATCACATAAAATAGCATATTCGGTCCGGCGGCGCTACTTCCTCGGCGGACAGCTTAACAGCGTCACAAACTACCCTCTCAAAAACGCAATCATAGCCTGTGTTAAAGACGGTGATGTCGCAAATCTGGCAAACACGATTGACAGTATTTGCAGAAACTATCCGAAAAACGTTCTTAACTCACTGATGAACATTGTCGGAACACACGACACCATGCGCATATTGACAGTACTCAGCGGAGCCGATTTCCCCGACGGCAGACCTGCAATGTCATACTTCAGACTCTCCGAAGAAGAACTTGCGCTTGCAAAAGAACGTTTAAAACTCGCGGCAGCACTTCAATTCACCCTGCCCGGAGTGCCCTGCGTATATTACGGAGACGAAGCAGGAATGGAAGGCGGAGCGGACCCGTTCAACAGAGTCTGCTATCCATGGGGCAGCGAAGACCAAGACCTTCTGTCTTGGTATAAAAAACTGGCTAAAATAAGAAAAAAACACAGCTGTTTTAAAGACGGCGATTACAATCTGATTGAAGCGCGCGAAGGACTGTTTGCATTCACACGCGGCGAAGGCAAGCACCGTTTGCTTGTAGCCGTTAACGTATCAGATGAAGATAAAACCATAGCTGCGCCGGAGTTTAACTTCGACCTTATACGAAATGAAAAAACTAATGCGATAAAAATAAAAGCTAATGAGGTAGGGATTTTTAGATGCTAGACAAGCTAACGAAAAACGAAGGAGCCCCACAATTAAATTATAGTGACTCAGAGATTTTCTCTTTACTTTTCCTCGATAAACTGGAGGTATTGCGCGGACTTACAGTCGAAAACGCAAATGCCGATGATTGTTACATTGCGCTTGCGTCTCTGATTAGAGATCAAATAATGAAACAACGGACAAAAAGCAGCAGCCGTGTATATAAGCAGGAGAAAAAAAAGCAGATTTATTATTTCTCATTGGAGTTTTTGCTCGGACCAATGCTTGAGCGTAACATCATGTCACTCGGTCTTAAAGAAATCTGCGAAAAAGCACTCAGAGACCTCGGGCTTGACCCGCAGGAAATCTATAATGTCGAGCTTGACCCCGGACTCGGCAACGGCGGACTCGGCAGACTTGCCGCCTGTTTTATGGACTCACTTGCTTTTCTCGGCATTCCCGGCAACGGATGCACCATTCGTTATAAGTACGGCTTATTCGAACAGAAAATAGTCGACGGATATCAAGTCGAAATGCCCGACAACTGGTTAAAAATAGAATCAGTCTGGGAAGTTAAAAAGCCTCACAAGGCAGTGATGGTAAAATATTTCGGCGATATACGCGAAGAAGAAAGCGCAGGCAAGCTGGTATTTAATCATGAAAACTATGAATCAGTCATTGCCATGCCATATGATGTACCTATCCCCGGACATGAAAGCGGAATGGTAAACACCCTGAGACTCTGGAGCGCGGAAGCAACACAACAGTTTGACTACGGCTCATTCTCAAGCGGTGACTACCTCAACGCTGTTTCACGCAAATACTCGGCGGAAGCGATTTCAGAAGTGCTATATCCGGACGATTCAAACTATCAAAACCGGATGCTCCGTCTGAAACAGCAATACTTTTTCGTATCAGCGGGATTGCAAAGCATCCTTAGTCACCATAAAAAGCATTATGGAAGCGTAGACTGTCTCCATGAATTTGCGTCAATACATATAAACGACACGCATCCGGCGCTCGCCGTTCCTGAGCTCATGCGCTTATTGATGGACGAAGAAGGACTCGGATGGGAAAAAGCATGGGAAATCACAGTCAAAACAATATCGTTTACAAACCACACAGTACTTCCCGAAGCGCTTGAATGCTGGGCAGAGGACTGCTTTAGAGAACTTCTCCCGCGTATATACATGATAGTCCATGAAATTAACGAACGCTGGTGTGCACTGCTGAATCAGAAATTCCAAGGCGATATGGGAAGAATCTCAAGAATGGCAATCATAAGCCATGGCTCAATATCAATGGCATATCTGGCACTTGTAGGCAGCCACGCAATAAACGGAGTTGCGAAAGTACACAGCGAAATACTGAAAACAGAACTCTTCCGCGATTTCTACGAAGTATTTCCCGAACGTTTTACAAACATGACAAACGGAATAGCACACAGAAGATGGGTGCTCAAAGCCAACCCGCAGCTCAGCGACCTCATAACCGAAACAATAGGACCGGAATGGATAAAAGAACCGTTGAAGCTGCAACTCCTTGACGAAACCGGCGCGGTACACGACAAAGCATTCCTTCAAAAAATGCGGGAAATAAAACGTGAAGACAAAGTATTGTTAGCAAAATATATCGCCGAACACAATGATGTAATTGTCAACCCCGACTCAATTTTTGACGTACAGGTAAAAAGAATTCATGCATATAAACGTCAACTGCTGCTATTGCTTAACATAGTGGATTTCTACTACGAAATAATTGATAACCCGAACATCGATGCGACGCCGAGAACATACATATTGGCAGGAAAAGCGGCACCAAGCTACCATTTTGCAAAAGAAGTTATTAAATTCACATCAGAACTGGGCGAAAAAATCAACAACGACCCCAGAGTTAAAGACTTGATAAAGGTAATATTTCTCGAAAACTACCGCGTATCACTTGCAGAGAAGATATTCCCCGCAACAGACCTTAGCGAACAAATATCAACAGCAGGCAAAGAAGCATCAGGCACAGGAAACATGAAGTTCATGATGAACGGCGCGGTAACCATAGGAACATACGACGGAGCTAACATTGAAATATTCGAAGCAGTAGGAAAAGACAACTACATACCGTTTGGACTCACAGTACCGGAAGTCTTTGAACTGCAAAGAAACCAAAGCTATAACAGCCGCGAATTTCTCTCAAACCACACGCGCCTGAAACGAATAATCCACGACTTCATCAACTCCGACTGGAAAGACGCGCTTAAAGCGGAATACCCGTACATATTCGACTCCCTTATTACACATAATGACGAATTCTTCGTATTAAAAGACTTCGACT
>Ga0123356_10007233_pt1 | contig 11097 bp, 7 predicted proteins | sample TergutEmb28metaG_2_FD_92546 | JGI IMG/M metagenome (GOLD analysis project Ga0123356, IMG submission 92546) | Embiratermes neotenicus P3 segment gut microbial communities from Petit-Saut dam, French Guiana - Emb289 P3 | ecosystem: Host-associated > Arthropoda: Insects > Digestive system > Gut ... | reverse complement strand
TCCGCCCTCTGAATTTCTGATTAATTAAGAGTGCCATAAACAGTGAGAAAAATATTATTAAAGGCACATCAATGATTATGTTCAATAATGATACGCCTAATATCTCAGGGAATGTCGGGTGGACTGTAAAGGCTTGAATGTAATTGGAAAATCCTGTCCATACCATATCAACCCCGGAGCTTGCTCCGGGAACTATAACATTAGAAAAGCCCATACGAATTGTCGTGAATATTCCGTATGCAATAAACACTGTAAAGCCAATCACAAATGGCGCTACAAAAAGTAATCCGACGACAGCTTTTTTACCTGTTAATGATAATTTCATTATTTTGTTCCTATACTAATTAGTTCTTGTAACCGCTCCGAGTGCTGAAATTGTTTGATTATCGTATATAAGCTCCCGATCTGAGCGGTTAATGATTATCTGGACACCGTTACTGTATGTCACTATACGAAGCCCGTCGGGGTTAATTTCATGAAGGATAACTTCAGCTCCGGACACTTTAGACAAAACATCATTGACCGCATGATACACTTCTATTGCATCCCCGCTCCAATTACTATATTGTGTGCTGTATTTCCAGTTTAAGCCCGTGTATTTCATCTCGTTTGCACTTTCATATGTAAATGCATAATGCGGGGAAGCTCCGTATTCAATTAATCTGAGAATTAGCATTTCTTTGTCAAAATTTGATGATATGTTAATCGGCATTCCTGCATAGTTTATTCTTCCGTGTATTATCATTTGGTAAAACGGTATTTCTTCATCGACGATATATAATGAGTTGTGAGCCAGCGGCATATTTATTAGGTCACTTGCATAACGCAGTGCGTACATATTTCCTCCGGTTATCATCAGCGGGTCGCCTTCATTATGAAGTTTTTCCATATTATACAATATAATTTCTTTTGCTTCTTCACGGTGTATCATACCTGTTCTTCTGCGGTCCGAGGCCAGATAACTTCCCATATCACGCAAGGAGGTTCCCGTAAGGTTGTACCTGTCAAAGGCTTTTATGTAATCGTCCATATATCGTGTCAAAAATCTCGGACTAAGAGCATTATACATTACTTCAAGATAACCCAAAGAAAACGTGCTGAATAGTGTAATAGGGTCTACCATTCCGAAACCACCGACCATTCCTCCGCCGTAATATCTTGTTGATTCAAGATCGTAGCGGTATCTGCGTGAGCTCCAGGGAACAGTGAGAATACTCGTATCGGAATATAGTTTTCCGCCGTCTTCTTCCAAAGCTCTTGCAAGTGCTTCGAGTTCTCTGACTCTTCCGAGCTGGCGGACAGGTTTTATCTTATCAGCCACATCATGATAATAACCTCTGTTAAACCACCCCGAATAATTAACCACTTGGCGCGTTACACCACTTGATGCTAAATCATCTATAATCTCACCTGCCTGCGAGTAGGTCGTCATAGGGATTTGTCCCATGTAGCGGACCCCTGCAAAGAATTTTTGCCCCATTACACTACCAACAAGATCCATATAAAATGGTATATCATCTTGTGGCAACAGATTTGCACTGAGCGAACCTTCTTCTATAAGCAGACTGCGCGCACGCGCTGCCATTCCCGAGTATCCTTTTTCTTCCAAAATCGAAAACCGGATGCTTAGATTAATTTGCGGTAAATCACGTTCAACAACGGGCAGAGTAGATTCATTACCTGTCATTCCAAACATAGCAAGTGCCAAGCTTCCTCTTAGTGCAAATCCTGTATATACATAATTATATGAGCTGAATTTTTCTGAAATGCCTGCTATTAAATATGCCTGTGAATCACCGGATTCAATACGTCCTAAAATGGTGCGGTCCTCAGCTTCAATCCCAAAAAACGGCATCCTGGCATCTTCAATATTTCCTAAAGTTATATAATCACTGATCATCGGGTCTTCACCGTAAATATATTGCATGTATTCGTCTGCATATGTTTTTTGGTTGTTGAAGTATATAAGTGAACCCGAACCGTTTGGCACTACCAGATATCCTTCTTCATCTATACTCCCGGCACCGAAGCCGCGCATTAGCTGAAGGTAATCAATTCTTCCTCCGGCATATTCACGGATTCCTACTGTATTTACCGATACAATTAAGCTGTCACCTTTTAGGGCAAAATCAACAGGTATTACAAAATGCAAAGGAACAGCTCCCTCAACACCGGAGCCTTCCATATCAAAATTAAAGTCCTCTTCCGTATAACCCACAGATATAAATAGTGCCTCAAGCTCACGTAATGTAGCTTGTCCCGTTCGGATATTTTCACGCAGCTCCAAGTGCCCGGGTGCGACCGGCGATGGCTCATAAAGTGCTCTGTTTCTCGAATATTCACGACCCTGCAGCTGTCCTAAAAACATTTCCAGCCGCTCTTCGGTTATATACACCGGTACAATTCCCGTCGGGCTGGACACATCTCCCATAGTATATATTACACGCACTCCATCTGCTATAGTCCGAAGCTCTATTTGCGGATCTTCCGCCATATTTATTGCATGGTCTAAGCTGTTCATTTGCGCGCGCACGCGGTCGGTTGTGAAATAATTTATTGAAAGCTGTGATTGGAGTAAACTTTTATTAAATCCGGATGCTATCGGATCATCTTTCATATCGGGATGCACCGAATAAATTATGCTGCCGTTCCGTTTGTCAAAGAGTGCGACATTTCCGGTTTTTTCTTCTATATAAAGACGCAGCTCCTCACTTTCTGCAACACAGAGCATTCCTTGTATGTCGGGTGTAATTTGCAAATATGAAAAATCCGAGCTTTCCCGAAGCGGCTGATGCTCACTAAGCACATTCAAGTGACCTTCGTGCAATCTGTAACGCACTGTCAAATAACCTTGATAAGCAAGCACTATCAAAGCACCGACAGCAATTATTCCAATTAGCAACTTGGTTGTAAATTTCATGCTTCTTCCTTAAAACCTAAATATCAGCTCTGTATAAATTGAGTACAAAAATCCGTAGATTTGGTTTAGCAGATCCATTACTAACAAACCGATAAATATCAATATAAGAATTGTTACAAATGTCAGTACCAGTGTTATAAGTGTTTTTAGAAGTGTGTAGTTATGCACAGTCATAACACCGAGCAGCAGTAAGACAGCCGTCCATGCTATAGAGATACCGATTAATATTTGATAAATTGCCGCTTCTTCAATTGAAACAACATTACTTACTATGGTGGCAGGACCAAGCATAAGAGCTATCGGTAACATTGCGTAACCTGCGACGGTAACTATATCACGCATACGTCCTTCGCCTTCCATAAGACACGTGACAGACCAGTTTCCTATGCAAAAAAGTCCCAGCATCATAAAAAATGCACCCATTTCTGTAATTCCGTCTATTGTACGAGGATTAATTTCGTTAACAACAAACCCTGCAAACACACGGTTTATTGTAAATAGAGCTGAAAGAACAAGCACGCATACTACAGCAAGCGGCACACTTCCTTTATTTCTGTAGCGGATTTCATAAAAAGAGTCAATAGGATTTGTTAAGACACCAAACATATAACTTAGTTTTTCACGCGAGAAGTTTTTACGCATCAAATGCACCTCCCTCGTCAATTGCAACATTTCCACGACGGCGACGGACTACGGTTCGTATTACCACATATCCGAAAATCCCTCCGACAATCACTGTCAAAATCCAGCCGATATTTTCTTTGAGAATATCATTTCGCCAGCGCCGAAATGCAATGGAGTAATGTTGTCTGTCCATTCCCATTTTTAAGTATTGCATAGCTGTCCGATTTTCTCCTGCTGTCAGATATGCTTTTCCGATACCGGCATTTGCCAGTTCGAAATTTTCGTTAAGCTTGAGTACCTCGCGCCATGTTTCGACTGCAAGTGCTTCATCTCCGTCGTATCGTAGCGCTACTGCTTTATTTATCAGTTCTCCGTACAATGTCTGGTCAAAGGTTATAATTTCATTTCTGATTGCGTCAAGCGCCAGTACTCTGTCCTTTTGCGCTGCTATGGCTGTCGGCTGGCGGAACGTTCCGGCTTGCTGTCCCATTCCTCCGAAAATATACAACAGATTTCCTTCATAGTCGTATGTGAAAATACGACCGCGCCGTGAATCGAGCAATGAATACATCCCATTTCCTCTGTATGTCACGTCTATGATATTGCTCGGTCCTGAAAACGCACTCGGAGACATTTGCCATGTCTGTATATCCCCTCCGACATGCTCATTTACGCCTTTACGCAGGACATCTTCTCCTTTTGGATTAAGGCGCCGCACTGCCTGCTCTCCGCTTCTGTCGATGTTTGATGCGTATACAAATCCCATCGGGTCAACATCAAGCCCTGTAAATTCTGTTGCAATAAATAATACCTGTCTTGCTCTTTGCTCTTGTGTGGAAAGTGCACGCCAAAATCTCTGCCATAATGATATTGTTACGTTTATTGTTCCGTAAAACCCGATAAAATTTCCTTCCGTATCAAATGTCATTATTCCCTGAAACATATTAGCCGCTATGACAAACACTCTTCCTGCAAAGTCAACTGTAACTTTAAGCGGGACAAAATCAAAGTTATCTCCAAGCATTTCGGATTGCGGGTCGGAGATTATTCTGACCACTTCGTTTCCGTCAAGAGCTACTACGCGCCTGTTTTCAGTATCGGCGACATAAATTATTCCTTCCGGTGTCACTGCAACTCCTCTTGGTTTGTCAAAGCTGTCTGTTCTTCCGTTATTATTAAATGTGGTAATTACTTCGCGAACTGTATGAAGGTCCGGCTCGAGTATGACTATGCGGCTGTTACCTGTGTCTGCTACATATACTGCGTCGTTATTATCTACAAATATCCCTTGCGGGTCGTTAAATGCACCAATCTCCAACGCTATTCCGGATATTGTTTCTCCGGGGATATATGGCGCGGGTGTAAACACTATGTACTCCCAATGGTCATAGACATACGTATCATAAGGTACTGTGTCCGCTGCAAAAACTTCAAACGGCACCATTGTTATACACATAACAGCCAATATTAAAATTGAAATGATACGTTTTTGCATAAATTACTCTTTCAATCCTGATGTGGTCATGGTTTCAAAGATGCTTGATTGACAGACAAGGAAGAATGTGATTGGGATTGCTGCTAATATGAATGCGACTGCGGCGGCGGCTCCGGCACGTGCTGCTCCGCCTGCCATGATTTGCTGCATTGCAAATTGCATTGGTTTAAGTTCCTCACTGCGAAGGAACATTCCTCCTGTATTTACCCACATTTGCTGGAACTGGAATATTGCAAGTGTCAGCCACGCGGGTTTTACATTTGGCATTATTATTCTCCAAAATACACTCCATTCGCTCGCTCCGTCGATTCTTGCCGATTCGATTATGGAGTCCGGGATTTGCTCCATAAATTGTTTCATCAGATAAAGTCCGATTCCAAACGACCATGCAGGCATTATCAGTGCAAGATAGTTATTGTTGATTCCGAGAGCTGAGATTATCATGTAGTTTGGTATTTGTGTGACTGTCCATGAGAACATCATAGAAAGCACGACTACCGAAAAGAGCACTTGCGAGCCGGGGAATTTGCGTTTTGCAAGCGGATATGCTGCAAGTGATGCAAAGAGCACGTGCCCGACAACTCCGCCTCCTGTTATTATTACAGTATTAAAGATGTATCTCGAGAATGGCACCCATGTCTCACCCATCAGTACAAACAAGTCGGCAAAATTATCAAGGGTCGGGTTTCTGACAAATAATCTCGGTGGGAACTGGAAGAGTTCATCCGGTGGTTTTAAGGCGTTATTAACTATCATGACAATAGGCAGCACCATAAATAAGCCACAAACCGCGATAAGTACAAAGAGTAGTGTGTTTCCCGCCATACTCCTGTTAACCTTACTGTGCTTTGATGCTTTTAACCGTATTGGCCGTCCTTTTGGGTCAAGCACATAATGTTTATTATTTAGTTTTCCTGTTTTTCCACTCATATTTTACTCACCGATTTTTTTGAGCAGTTTTTGTACTGCTTTATTTGTTCCGACCATCATTATAAAGAGAACTGTTGCTATAGCAGAGGCATATCCCATTTCAAACCTGATACCGCCATAATCCAGAAGTGTTGTGACAATTGTTGCTCCGGAGTTATTGACCGATGGGTTTCCTGCAAGATAGAGCGATACATCAGCTATTGCGAAGCTTTGTGTTATCTGCATAATTGCTCCGAACATAAGCTGAGGTCTGATAGCAGGGAGCGTAATAAACCACAGCTCCTGCCAGCGGTTTGAAACTCCGTCTATAGCTGCGGCTTCGTATAGTGTTTTATCAACGGTTTGCAGTCCCGCTATAAAGGCAAGAAATCCCGTACCGAGCGACAGCCACAGCTGCACAACAATCAGCACAGGTAATACGTATTTTTCAGTTTGCATCCATAGTATTGCTTCCTGGATAAATCCAAATTGCATGAGTGTTCCGTTTAAAAAGCCGTAACGGTCACCTGTCAGGATAATGCTCCATATCAAAAATGCTTGTCCGCTGATTGACGGTGCGTAGAATACAAGTGTAAGCAGTGCACGCTTAAATCCGCGAAATTCATTAATAATCCATGCAAATAATACGCAAAGGATGTAACTGACGGGTCCTGTCACTACGGCAAGGATAAGTGTGTTGTTAAGAGCTTTTGTAAACAGGTCATCTTCTAAAATCAGCTTTGCATAGTTGCCCCAACCGATAAATTGCGGCATCGAGTGCATATCAAAGTAGGTAAAGCTGAAAAATATGGAAATGAGTACGGGTAATACTGTAAACAGTAAAAACAGCGTGAAGTATGGCGCCAGCATGAGATAGCTGACCTTTTCACGTCCGATACGTGCTCTTAAGCTGTTCCTGTTTGTTGGCAGTCGTTCCATAAGTTACTCCAGTGGTAATCCGAACTCAATCCGTTTGTATCTGATTTCATCATTTATAAGTATAACTCTGTCCATTAGCTCCTCGCGCGGCATCGGCAATCGTGTGCCTCCGGCGGGGCGGTCTGTTTGCGGTGTTGTTACTGCATAAAATGCATTGTTGACGTTACGCCATGTATAGTAGCCTCCCGGTATTTGCGGAATTCCCTGAACAAAATCGAACTGATACCGGAGCGCTCTATAGTCTTGTGTCGGCCATGGCATTTTTGAAAATGCTTCCTGATTTGCTGTTGGTACTCTTGCAGCCGGTCCCATCAGACTTTCCATTTCCCTGCCGAAGCGTACTTGAGTGTCTGCTGATGTCCACCATGACAGAAACTCCCAAACTTGCTCGGGATATTCGGTTGATGACATCATAACAGCAGCGCTTCCACTACCGCCGATGGCGCCTATCATAGCTGTTGCTACTGCTGCTCCGCCACCGTTACTGCTGACAGCCCGGTTTATCGTACCGTCTTCCATTAACACTCCGGGAACCGGCGCAAAGCCCCAAATTCCCCGCAGCTCCGGTGCCGATAGTTGCAGGTTATTATAAAATGTATAATCTGTGATTATTATCGGTGTCTCACCGGTACGAAATCTCTCTTCAACACTTGTTGCTCTGTCGAGCTTATAATCGGTATAAAATTCTGTGTACATTCTGAAGGCATTTATTGCTTCTTCGCGGTCAAGCGCGGAGCGTGTTTTATTGTCGTTATAGTACTTACCGCCGTGCTGATAAAGCAGCATTGTAAATATTTGCTCACTTGGAAGCATTCCGAATTCCATGTGGTTAAATGCAAGCTCGGACATTATGACAGAAACATCATCCCATGTTTGCGGTAAATCAATTTCAAGCTCTGCCAAGATGTCTCTGCGATAAAACATCATCGGGAATATCTGCGTCTCCGGCAGTGCAAACGCTTGTCCTTCAAATTCGTACGGTGTCATTGCACTTTCGGCAAATCTTGCACGCACTTCATCAAAGCCGTCAAATTGACTTAAATCCATGACCGAGCCACGAAGCCCGAAGTTCATGGGTAATTCGCTCGCCACCTGGATGGCGACATCCGGCCCTTGCCCCGCAAGCGACGCTTGCAAAAGTGTATTCATATCTACAAGCATCACGTTTACATTTATTCCGTAAGTTCGTGTAAAGCTCTCGTCTATGAGTGCTTTTATTACATTTGCCTGGTCACGTCCCGAACCAATCCAAAGAGTAATTACATCACCATCTTCGATTACGTTTCCAACTTTATTATAATCAATAAAAAATGAAAACCACAGGCGGCTGATTTCATGCCAAATTCTGTGAAATATATTATTTCTCGGACTTGTTATTTTTACATCCGGTGAATGAACACTTAAAAAGTCAAGCTGCAAAGGTTGCTCTATCGCTTCGTTAAGCCACGCACCGCATGCACGGATATTTACTCTAAAGGATGAAACATGCCTTGGGAAAAGCTCAATATCATTTATTAAGGTGTCGAGCTGGTCGCGCATTGTAATGAGAACACGCTCTCTTTCACTGCTTTGGCCGCCAATCCTTCGTAAATCGTCAAGAGCATTGTCAAGATTGTCACGTATAACTGTCATATTTGCTCTAAGCTCCGGCATAGCTCTTGCTATCTGGTAGTCTGCAAATCTGTCGGGTTGCACACCGGTTCTGGAAATTACCCTGCGGTATATATTGTTAAGCTCATAGACAGCATCACGCACGGTAGATATTATCTCACCAAGCTCACCGAGAACAGCTTCCATACGTATGGTATGGATTTGTCCTGCCTCAAAGTAAAACTTAAATGCATTGCCTTCATCGTCACTGAGTTTGTCTGTTCTCCAATGTCTGTCAAAACGAAAGCCGTAATCTTCAAGCTCTGTAAAAGGTATATCACCGTTAATGCTGACTCTGCGCGAAACGTACGTTCCGCGCCTGAAGTTTTGCCTGCTGTGCAGGGTCAGTTCATAAAACCCCGATTCGGGAACTGTAAAGTCCCATTCAATCCATTGCCCGGACATTCGCCACGAATTTCCTCCGATTGTATTGTTGAGAAAATATCTCGCGCTGTTTGGTGTAACTGCCGGCGATGATTGGTCCTGAACGGGGTAAAGCATTTGTGAAGATGTGCGGACTGCATCTTGCGCTCCGATTATGACATTATGCCCTGATGTGTCTGTCGCACCACCCGCTATCCATGAATTTAATGCTGCCGTATAGTCCGGCGTAGTTTCACTGCTTTTTAGAGTCAACCGCCTGAGCAGCATCGGCTCGCGCAGTGAGTATAACGATATTGTCCGCTCTCCGGCTTCAAGGTAAATAGTTAAAGGGCTTGTGATATAACCGCCCGAGTCACGGATATAGGTGTTGACCCATTCGGGTGATTCAATCATTATCGGCTTTAAGTCATTGCCTCTGTTATCTTTTTCCCACACAAATGATTTTGACCCTGCTTGCTCTTTAGCCTCCCGGTTTTGCCATATCCTCGGCAGCTCTATGAGTGCCATTTCACGGTATGGCAACATACCGTCGACAAATATACTGCGTTGTATTGCCGAGCTTTTTCCTTCAACCGGATAATAATCTATGTGAACTTCGTAGAAGCCCGTCTCGGGAATGCTTATATCAAACTCTATGATTGCTGTTTCGCCCGTCAGTACCGATTCTCCCGGCATTCCTTCAAAATCTATAAATGTTTCCGGGGTCATGATTATATCGTCTTCTTCATAGCGTGTATATGATGAAGCGTCTATGGTAATTATACTTTGCGGAATAGTGTTTGGTTTAGAGTTTAAGTATTGACGATATGTCGGAATTTCGGGGTTTACCGAATGGGTGCCTATAATATTAGTAAAGTCATCCCATGAAAGGTCTGTGCTTTCAGCAATGGTAGCTTCTGCAATGGCAGCTTCTGACATGGTGGCATGTGCCACTTTAGAAGGTGGAGTTGATAACAGCATTATTAACATAAGAAATATGCTAATCAGTCTTCTCATCAGAAATCCTTTTTTACCTTATGTTATTAGGGAATATTCTACCATTATTTTGGCTAAAATTGCAATAACAATAAGGAATAAACCCTGCAAGCTGTATTAAATGGCTTGCAGGGTCTATTTTATGCTTTATAAGTCGGTTATTTTAGCGCTCTACGCTTGATTTAACCCTTCTTTTTCGTTGCAACTACGATAATAATAATTACTACGATAACACCGCCGAGAATAACAAGCCAAATCCAAAGGTCGAGACCAAAGAATTTTGTGTTTGCTTCTTCTTTTGCACATTCGCCCAGATGTTCCAGTTCACCGCAAATTGCACAATATTTTTCTTCCACAACGTCAACGACATCTTCAACCTTGTCTTCAACAGCGTCAACGACATCATCAACCTTGTCTTCAATTACATCAAGGAGTGGTGGGTTTGGGTTTTCTTCTGTTCCATCAACACCAAGAAGATAGATTCTGTCAATCTCTGCGTTATCCCAGTTTCCGATAGCTATTTTAACTGCATCTTCATCAGCAGTAATTGCAGATACATCAAATCCGATATCATCCCACATGATAGTGAGTAAGCCATCTTCCCAGTATTCGAGTACATTTACTTGTGTCCAACCCCAGCCGTTAAATCCACCAAAGTATACAAGCTCAAAGCTCTCAGGCTCTTCCGGTATTTCAAATACAATACCTTCCGATAAACTCAGAATCCACCATGGTAAATAATCATCTGTTGTGCCATCTGTACCCGGTGTAAACCAGTATTGCCAATCTCCCGGAGATCCGGCTGATGATGGCGGATTTGGCAGGTCGTACTCTTTTTCATTTGCAAGTGCCATTGTTGACAGGGACATAACTAATGCAGTAATCATAAGCAGGGTAATAATTGTCTTTTTCATTGTTCCTCCTAAAAAATAATTTTTCATTTTATTGGTGCCTTTATTAAAGCGCCGTCAGACATTATACTAAAAAAACGGCTTAAAATCAAGAGTTTTATGGGTTTGGTTTGAATTTTGCGTGAAAATCTGCTATAATTAGGGAACATTTTTGGTTTGTTATCGTCATAGGAGTATGTGATGTTAGGAAATATAATCGTTTTCGAAGGTATTGACGGCAGCGGTAAGTCCACGCAGTTTGAGCTAATTTGCAACAAACTTACCGAGAGGAGCCGTCAATTCCGACGTTT
>Ga0123356_10007232_pt1 | contig 11098 bp, 8 predicted proteins | sample TergutEmb28metaG_2_FD_92546 | JGI IMG/M metagenome (GOLD analysis project Ga0123356, IMG submission 92546) | Embiratermes neotenicus P3 segment gut microbial communities from Petit-Saut dam, French Guiana - Emb289 P3 | ecosystem: Host-associated > Arthropoda: Insects > Digestive system > Gut ... | reverse complement strand
AGTTTGTGCGTCTATCCAGCGTTTGTCGATTTTACCGCTTAAAAACAAGTTCGAGTTAAGGTTGAATCTATTATATGGAGTAATATCCTTGAACTTTATGTCTTCTTTTTCTTTCCTTAACCAATAGCTATCCGATAAAGATACTGCTCTTGTCTCAAAAAGTATTTTATCATGATTGTATGTTTTATATGTCTCTTGCATAAACCGGACTGATGAATAATTTGTATCACTGCTAAATCTTGTCTGCATCCATTCTGTGAAATCCATGGTAGATTTTTGCATGCATCCGGGTATTAAACTATCATTTAGAATAACAGATTTAGTAACATCATATACCGGAATATCTCTGCACATGAGCAGATAATTATCTTCACTTTTTGATATAACCGCAGGAATTTCTACTGTTTCTGTCGGAATTACCTGTTTTTCTTGTATTTCTACTATTGACCGCTGCGGTTTTTGTTCTGTAAGTGCTGTATTATCAACGGCTCCGCCACTTATGCGTATGATTTCACTCTCGGGGATACGCCGCTGATTTCCAACTGTCCGGATTGTATGTATCTTACCTGCATTATCCCAATTTCTGAGAGTCTGCGTAGTGACTCCGAGCAGATCTGCAGCTTTTAATAATGTATAGTGTTTCTCCATTATTATTATTTTCTCCTAAGAAAACCCTTTTTGCTCTTATAATCAATATAATATAACAAATCCGGGAAGTCAATCATTATTTTATATGTTTTTATAACTTTTTATAAGTTTATAATCACTTTTTTATGCCGTTCGCGATATTAAATAAGGCGTTTCGGCGTAGCGCAGCGCAAAAATAAGCTTATATCCGGTAATAAACAACACAAAACAAAAAGTACCATTAAATACTAACCGTTACGGTTAATTTCTAAATGGCACTCTTTTGACACGGTAAGTTTTATATACTATGAATCACTACATGATAATACCTCTCATAAACCTCTTAGAACGCCTCTTTAGCTGCTTTGACTAAGGAGGCGTCGAGGTGTCCGCGCTCCGCCATACCGTCAATGATACTCCACACTCTATCGGGAGATAAACTTGCTCTATATGGACGCTCTTCTGTCAGAGCCTGATAGACATCACAGATCGCCATGGCTCTTTCGAGCTCACTCATACGCTCTCCCTGTATGCGGTACGGATAACCCGTACCGTCCAGTTTCTCATGATGATTTGCAGCATATTCGACAATATTTTCAAATCCTTCGATTTGCTCCAATATTTTTCTGGTAAAATATGTATGTTTATTTATTTCATAACGCTCGTCGACCGAAAGCTTGTCATTTTTATGCAGGATATCCACAGACACATCCAGCTTGCCGATATCATGTAATAATCCTGCAATATACATAGTTTTCTGAGTATCTTCATCATGACCGAGATGAGCAGCAAATGTCCTTGCATGCTCTGCAATACCAAGTGAATGAGTAAATGTAAACGGGCTTTTTTTGTCTATTATATCTGCAAAGCAACGTGCAAACATAGTTATTTCATCAAAATCAAACTTCACATCGTCACCTATACCCATCTTGCTTGACATCAGAAACTTTGTTGCATAATTAGTATAATCAAGCAGAAAAGACTCATACTTTAACAATTCTTCAAAGGCTGTAATAATCGCAGGTGAATAGTGGCGTTTGCATAGTCCCAGCCATCTTTCAACCTCATTGAATAAATCTATATTAAATCTGTCTGCTTTTTTACCAAACTTGTCATCAAAATTGCTCGCAAAGGAAATTATTTCTGAACTGAGCGGAATCTCGTCCCCTTTTATACCAAAAACTCCCGAACCATCGTTTAACTCGTGGTGATAGTACACAATTTCTGCTATATTTCCCGGCAGAGGGAGCTTAGCTAACATTTCCCGGCCGTCGATACAATGTTGTTTCATATCATACGTTGTGCTGAGTGCTATGTCATGGAGAAGTGCCGCATAATAAAGCTCGAGTATCTGCTCAGTGCTGAAACTGAGTTCTTTTCCTATATGAACCGAAATATATGCAGTACTCTTTGAATGTGATAAATTATTTTTACCTGCTATATCCAAAGCATAAGAAAGTCCAAATATCAATGAATGTCTGCTTGTTTTCATATTATGAATCCTTTCTTTTTTTCGATTCTTTGAGCCAATGACATATTGTCTGCAGCATATCATATGGAATCACCGGTTTTGTTATATGGTCGTTCATTCCTGCCTGCAGGGATTTTTCCCTGTCACCGCGCATTGCATTGGCAGTCATTGCTATTATTGGCAGCCCTGCATATTTTTTACTCGAGCGAATTATCTTAGTTGCTGTAAAACCATCAGTTTCAGGCATTTGAATATCCATTAAAACTAAGTCATATTTATTCTTTTTCACCAACTCTACCGCAATTGTGCCGTTTTCAGCTACGTCGACAGTAAATCCTGCCGTAGTGAGCAGTTCTACAGCAATCAAGCTGTTAATTTCATTGTCTTCTGCAAGTAAAATGTGTGCACCGCGGAGCTCATCGGCTACTATATATTCTTCATCAAGCCTATGCGCGTCGGATTCTAATTCACGTTCTTTAGCGGTTTCAAAGCAAGCGGTGAAATAGAACGTTGTACCGACACCGGGAGTACTTTCTACCCAAATTTCTCCTCCCATAAGCTCAAGCAGGGACTTACAGATAGCAAGACCAAGACCTGTGCCGCCGTAAATCCTCGTAGTAGAGCTGTCTGCCTGTCTAAACGTTTCGAATATCTTTTCTTTTTGCTTATCTGACATTCCTATTCCTGTATCTTTTATAGAAAACAGCAGCTTTACATTACTTCCGTTTATTTCATTCACATCAACACTGATTGCGACATTACCTTCATTTGTGAACTTCACTGCGTTGCTTGAAATGTTTAGGAGCACTTGTTCCAGTCTGTAGTAATCGCCTATAAGATTAAATTTTATTTTATCGGATATATTTGTTTCAATATCTATAGCTTTTTGCATAGCATTAAATGCTATGATATTAGTAACTTCTTTAATAACCGATTCTATACGAAATTCGGACATTTCCAGTTCAAGCTTTTGAGCTTCAATTTTGGAAAAGTCGAGTATATCACCTATTATTCGAAGCAACCATTTTGCCGATTGGTCGATTTTTGTAAGATAACTTCGTTGCTGCTCGGATTTTTCATTTCTGAGAGCAAGATTTGTTATACCAATTATACCGTTCATTGGTGTTCGTATTTCATGGCTCATGTTCGCCAAAAATTCACTCTTTATTCTTGCACTTTCTTCGGCAAGATCTTTTGCTTCTCTTAATTTTTGCTCGGCGAGTTCCATTTCGGCAATAACCGCTTTTTGTTCACGAAGATCCCTGACATAACCCGCCAGTCTGTAACTTCCTTTATATTCGACCCGGACGAGGGTGACCTCAACCGGTAGATTAAGACCGTTTGCAGTCAAATGCTCCCATTCAAACTTGAGCTGTCCGTAACTAAATGCTTTTTGCATTCTTTCTCTGAAATCATCGGTCGATAAACCACCGTCCTTTTGATACTTGGGACTCAGGGCGAAGAAATTATTAATAAACTCTTCCTGCGTGGAGACCCCAAACAACGACAGCGCGGCAGGGTTACAATTAACGATATTAAATTCATCATCAAAGAAAACAAAACCTATCGGTGTCATATTAATCATTATTTCATTGCGGTCAGTTATTTCTTTAATTTCTGCCTGCGCTTCGATTTCTTCTCTGAGGTCGCGGATATATATTATGACTATTGACTCACCTTCTATGTCTATCCTGCGAAATAACGCTCCGCTCGGAATCAATGTGCCGTCTTTTCCGCGAAATATCCATCTTGCACTTGCTTCACCTGTTTTAAACGCAGTGCTCACAAGTTCTCTGGCATATTCACCCGAAAACATTCCGTTCGGTTGAATAGGAGAAGTAAACATAAACAGCTTATCGAAAAACTCTTCCTTTTTGGAAACACCAATCACTCTCATCGCTGTATCATTACAGTCAATAAGCTGATAATCTCTGTTGATTATCATTGATGCAAGTGGATTTGAGTTGAACATTACGCTGCTGAAGGTAGCTCGGCTTCCTAATTTTTTATTACTCATTCTTTCACATTACCTCCTTTCCCGGATTGGAGATAAGCAGTAAAATATGCCTTGCTTCGCTCGATGTTAAGTAAAGAGCGAAGCTCTTCGACTATTGTATTATCTTTTAGTATAGCGGCAATCTCCGGTGAAAACCGGGTGCCTGCTTTTTCTATAACTTTCTCGCACGCTTCTTCTACACTTCTGATTTGAAAATGGGTATTTCCTATATCATCCGTTGCTCTGTCAATATCGTTTGCTGCAGCAACAATACCAATCATTATTTTACATGGCGACTTATCAATATCATAATCATCCGGATATCCACCTACATTATCGTAATGCTTGTGATGTCCTTTTACAATATCCACAAGTGCTTCATGAAACACATTATCATCTTTTCTTGTCAGTAAGTTCACTCCGGCATCGGGATGTCCCTTAATGACCTCGAGCTCCTCCTCGGTGGGGTTTCTAATATGCATATAAGGGTTTGATATATAAGAATTTTTCCCGACATCATGACAAAGGCCGCTCACTTCCGCAAGAAAATATAGTTCGTCTTCATTCTTACGGACTTCCTTTTTATTTGATATACCAAGACATCCGATAAAACTTTCAGGATTTTTCCGTATAAGATGCCCGGTTAAAAATGTTGCGATTTTTCCAACCATGATTGAATGCGCATACATTGGAATGCTGCGGCAAATTGTCATTTTAAGTATGAATTCCACCTGCTCGGCAGGCTCGAATATCTCGTTAAATTGTGATGCGACCATAGTAACATTTGAGCTGAGCTCATGTGCACTGAGTACAGTAGGCACTGCCATGAAATAATCGATTATTTCCTTTGATTTTTTCTTAACAATTTCATCTTTTCTGTCCTGCAGGTTCTTCATTTTTGTAGCATAAAACATCATAAGCGTAGACATATGTATTTTTGCATACATAGCATCAAGCGAATAATCATCATCTTTAAACTCTGCTATTTTTTTATCGACAAGTTCTAAGAGGTGGTCGAACGATATTAGTCCGTTGACAAATTGCGCTTCCCATAAATGGTAGTCGTATCTTGTTCCTCCGAAAACGCTAAAAAGTTCACGGTTTCTGTTATAGAGCTTATTTTGGGTTATTGTAGTATCCAAAAGCTCGCGCAAATCATCTTTTGGCACTTCATCCGGCTCTGAGTGAAGACCTTTTATAAGACGGTTATGTCTGTGGGTCAGACCGTTCAAAAAGTAATTTACCCAAGGAAAATCTTCATCTTTTCCTAAAAACAGTATACCATTCCAAAAACTGAAATTCTCTTCCTCGACTTGATATGCCTTATCCACATCACCGAAGCCGCTGTGCATCATCCCCGTGTTACCGAGGCATCTGTGTATATATTTGCGTGTCTCACTGTCTTCAAAATCAAAATACCTGTCTGCATACGCAGCGCCTTCCGAGAAGTACTCAAAAATCTCCTGTTCCTGCTTTCTGAAAAAGAAAAACAATGTGATTCCGCACCAGTAACTGTACATGATTATTTTTGCATCATTTTTCATATCATGTGCACGTTTGTATAGCGCTTCATAGATTTTCAGAGCCAAACCGGGGTCATGCTTTTTTTCAAACGACGAAAAATTTTGAGCAGCTCTGAACAAATCCAACTCTTCTTCATCTGTTATCTCAGTAATTTTTTCGAGTAAAGGAAATAACCAATTTCCGAGCAGTTCGTTTGTGCTGCGGTGTAGTGCCGTGCTGACTTCCATTATTTCTTTGCATGCCGAAACGACCTCATCGGCAGTATATCCGGCTTCCAGCCAACTAATCTGTGTTTTGGCTATTTGCTCGTAATCTGCCCCTATTTTTGTGAGGTTGTCACGTACACTGTTCTTCATGCATTTGTGCCTTTCGTTTTATTGCTCGTATATGCCGCCACCTATAAATTCGCGTAATATCGAATCCTTTGGAACCACTGCGGAGTCTATCATATCAAACTCCATAAGCGCAGGATAAACCGCTCGAAGCTCTTCATACCGTTTAATACCTTCGGGAATTTTTACCAGTGCATCTACTGCATACTGCTTCATGATAGGAACTTCGTATGCCATTGAAGAGTCGAACAGCAAATCTGCTTTGTACTTAAACGGGGATATGTACTTTTTTTCACCGTCACGTACGTTTTCCCACATTTTAAAGGTCACACCGGCGTCCGCTCCGCGAAAGAAGCTGTCGCGTACAACCCTGCGTAAAAGTCTTGTCCATGTCCGCTTAAAGCATACCACATTTTCACTGACAATATCCGAACGCGCGCTGATATAAAGCTTAAATGCGTCCGGGTGTTCATCCGTCAGCATGTCATTGAGTGCGTGAATGCCTTCGAAGATAACAATTTCATCTTCGGCGAGCTTTAGCGGCATTGCTTTGGTAGCATCTCTTTGTTGTTTTTTAAAATTGAAATGCGGCACTGTCACTTCTTTTCCTTTTTCGAGCTCGTGAAAATGTTCGTTTAGTAGTGCCAGGTCGAGACAAAACGGTGATTCCAAGTCATACTCGCCGTCTGCTGTGCGGGGAGCTGTTTCGGGGTCTTGCTCAAAATAATACCTGTCTAAGGATATTGTGTGTGCATACACTCCCAAATGGCGAATTGCATCGCAGATTTTTTGTGCGGTAGTTGTTTTTCCGGAGCCGGAAGGTCCCGATAAAAATACGACACGTGAAAGTTCGGTTCTCTCCCGAATACTTGCTGCTGCCTCCATAACCTTTCGGTTATAGATAGCTTCGCATTCATCTGCAAAACCTTTTGCGTCGTCCTTTACCCGTTTATTAATTTCATTGATACTGTAAGGATATGGCATGTATACACTCCATTTTTAAGTAATATCACCCGTGGCGATTCTCATATCAAGATTATTGTTACGTTCTGCACTTAATGTTGTTGCTTCTTCGTGTCCGGGATAAACTTCAAAGTCACCTTCGAGCTCCGCAAGGAGCTTGAGTGACCCCAGTATTGTTTCTCTGCTGCCGCCTTCCAGGTCAGTACGTCCGCAGTCCCCGTGAAATAATGTGTCACCTGTAAAAAGTGCATCATTGCACATAATAGTGATAGAACCCGGTGAATGCCCGGGAGTGTCAATTATCTTAAACTCTAAGTTTCCGATAAATATAACATCTCCGTCTTTGCAATACTTCATGTTTTTGTATTCATCAATTAAATGCCGCTCACGCTCACCGCTGCGTTTTACTTCCAGCTTGTTTATATAAACAGGGATATTTATCGCTTCAAGAATGGCTTCAAGAGCCATAGAGTGGTCAAAATGTCCGTGTGTAATAAAAACAGCTTCAGGCTTGAGTTTATTTGATTCAATATAATCAAGTATAGTTCCCGACTCGGCACCCGGGTCAATTATCGCACATTTCATTGTATCTTCGTCGGTGATTATATAACAATTATTTTGCATCATCCCAACTACTAATGTTTTGATTAGCATATATTAACTCTCTTCCTTTTTCTTTTTCCTGATGTCGTCACCGTAAAACGTCAGCACATGATATTCCCCTTCAAGGCGTGACATAATTTGCTCGGTATATCGCTGTCGCATTTCATCTATAGTCATATTAGAACTTACAATCGTTTTTTTCGCCGAAATAAGCCGGGTGTTTATTACTTCATAAAGTACCGATTTTGTAAATTCGGTAATCATTTCCGTGCCGAGGTCGTCAATAATCAATAAATCGCATTGCAAATATCTGTTTATTTCATCTCTGGTTTCTTCAAGGTTATCCGATTTATTAAATTTAGCATCTTCAAACATGGAAAATATGGCACCTGCCATATCATAAACAACCGAAAAGCCTTTTTCTGCAACAACACGCGCAATACAAGCCGACAAATATGTCTTTCCGAGACCGGGAGCACCGTTAAAAAACAAGTTCATGGATTTCGGTCCGAACTTACGCGCATATTCCACACAGGTTTCATAGACGATTTCCATACTTTTACGCGATGAAACAGCGGTTTCGGGTGTAGGTTTGTCATCGTAATACGAAAGTATAAAACTTTCAAATGTTTCATCACCAAGCTTTAACAGACTGCTCAGCGACAATCTCTGCTCTTCTTTGTATAGCTCTAACAGACAATCACACATTTCCGTGTCAATGTATCCTGTGTCATTGCAATCTTTGCAATTATATTCTTCATCAAGATAATTAGGGCTATATCCGCCCGATGCAAGTGCTTTTTTTCGTTCTTCTTGAAGCTTTAAATTTTTTATACTAATGTCATTTATCTTTTTGCCGGCTTTTTCTGTAGTATCCGGCGAGATTGAAACCGCAATAAGCTCTGCCATGGTTTCGCCAAGCTCCATGTCAATTTCACGGACTTTTGGAGCCTTGGCATAGACTTCTTCGGTACGCCTGTCTATAGCAGCTTCTCTTTCCTTACACTTTTTATCAAGTTTGCTTCTCGCTTTTGCCAATAGCTTTGCGTCTATTGTCATTGCTACTCTTCCTTAATTTTGTTTAGAATCTTTGTCATGCGCTCCATTTCTTCGCTGTTCGGATTGCCGTGCTTTGCAGCTGTTGCAGAACTTGCTGTTGTTGCTGCTGTACCGGCTCTGTTATCGTTTTCCTGTATCTGCTCTGAAGTGTGTATGTCTTTTGCATGCCAATTCTTAAGTATTTTATCGATATACGGCCACTTTAAGCCACCCGTGTTTATAACTGTTTTGTCATAAGCTATCGCAATCGCCTCATACTCAAAGCCCATATCTATCCAACTGTCTACATAACGCTTCTCAGTTTCGGAAAACTCACGGTCTGTAATGTTTAATGAGCGCCGTATCATACCTCTGTTGCTTTTTCGTGCTTCAAGTGTTTTTAAGTATTCTTCCGCTTTTTCAATCGAAAACACACCTTCGCGTTCCCATGTATATGCCGCCTGCTCAATATATTTTACCGACGGTGTCCGCCCGTCACCTCTTGTGTGGCATTCGTTAATGCAATGTGTTATTAGTTGTAGTATAACCTCGGGAGGTAATCCTAAATTATCGTATATACCGTATAATCTGAGTAAATCGTCGGGCGAAAGTATTTTTCCGAGTCTGCGTTGTGTTTCTTCAATAACTATTGTGAAATCGGAACCGGCTGCAATCTCAGCTTTTACTTCGTCTTCGGTATATTCGTGCGGTTCTTGAAGTGACCGGTTTACTGTTGTTTCAAAATTTCCTGCCGGTGCACTGTCTTTTTCAACCTCCACCAGTCCGATGCGTGATAACATCGCCGTTGCCGATGCTATCCAGCCTTTACTTTTGTTTAGTGCTTTTGAGGCCTCGGCATCGGTGCTTTCACCTTTTGTCTTAAGGATGTAAAGGTACAAAAGTGCCGCGTCTCCGTCACCTGCACGAATAAGCTTATCAATTGATTGACCGGTAAGCGTTACTGTTTCGGAACCGGATGCCGAGAGCTTCATACTTGACACTTTTTAATGAACTCCTTCATCACATCTTCCATATCCGGATGACCTATCTCTTGCAAACTGTATTCAACTCTGGTGCTTGGTTTACCTATTTTTATGACACGTGAAAGGTCAATCGGCGTCGCAATAACTACACTGTCGCAATCTGTTTTTTCAATTGTCGCAGAGAGATCTCGCATCTGCTGCTCACCGTATCCCATAGCGGGGAGCAGTGTTCCGATATTCGGATAAGCGCGGTATGTTTCGGCAAGTTTTCCGACAGCAAAAGGTCTCGGGTCGACAATTTCCGCTGCTCCGAAACGTTTTGCGGCGACTATTCCCGCTCCGATTTTCATTTCGCCATGTGTTAGTGTCGGGCCGTCTTCTACGACGAGAACTCTTTTTGACTGTATAAGCTCCGGTTTTTCAACGCTTATTGTAGAAGCAGCATCCACAACTATTGCAGTCGGGTTTACTTTTGCTATGCTCTCTCTGACCGTTAGTATGTCCTTAAAATCGGCACTGTCAATCTTGTTGATTACAACAACGTCTGCTAAGCGGAGCGTAACCTCACCGGGGTAGTACGAAAGCTCATGTCCCGGGCGGTGAGGATCGGTAACGGCAACCATTAAGTCCGGTTTGTAGAACGGGAAGTCATTATTGCCACCGTCCCAGAGAATGACATCACAACCGTTCGGGTCATTTTCTGCCGCGCGCAGGATTGCTTCGTAATCAACACCTGCATATATGACATTTCCTCGTTCTATATGCGGTTCATACTCTTCCATTTCTTCTATTGTGCATTTATGTTTCTTTAAGTCGTCGATTGTTGCAAAGCGCTGAACCTTTTGCGCTTCAAGGTCTCCGTATGGCATCGGGTGGCGAATCGCAATAACTTTTAAGCCATGTGCCATCAAAATTTCGGCTATTCTTCGCGATGTCTGGCTTTTTCCACAGCCTGTACGTACAGCGCCGACAGCTATGACGGGTTTTGTGCTTTTTATCATTGTATTTTTGTGTCCGAGCATAGTAAATGCCGCTCCGGCTGCGTTTACTTTTGCACCGAGACTCATTACATACGAATAAGGTACATCACTATATGAAAATACACACGCATCCGCATCGAATTTTACTATTAATTCCTCAAGCTCGTCTTGCATATATATGGGGATTCCGTTTGGATATAATTTACCCGCAAGAGATGCCGGATATTTACGTCCTGCTATATCGGGGATTTGAGCGGCTGTAAACGCGACAACTTCATAAGCTGGGTTATCTCTGTAGAAAACGTTAAAATTATGAAAATCGCGCCCTGCTGCACCAATAATAATAATTTTCTTGGGTGACATATAAACCATTCCTTTCTAAATAAAGCACATTTCAGTATAGCAAAATTTTCTGTATTTGACAATGATTTATTCCGCCACTTCTTATAATCTCTTCTCATAAGAGTAATTGACGATAATAAATTTTATTGTTATAATTAAAAATTGAAGTAATGGGTTACCGGCTTTTGATGGGGTATTAACATGGTTGCACTTAATGTCGACTATTCGGATCATTCGGT
>Ga0123356_10007231_pt1 | contig 11100 bp, 9 predicted proteins | sample TergutEmb28metaG_2_FD_92546 | JGI IMG/M metagenome (GOLD analysis project Ga0123356, IMG submission 92546) | Embiratermes neotenicus P3 segment gut microbial communities from Petit-Saut dam, French Guiana - Emb289 P3 | ecosystem: Host-associated > Arthropoda: Insects > Digestive system > Gut ... | reverse complement strand
GATAGAGTAGATAATCGTAATTTGGTTTGCGTTTATTACATTTGCGTTATTGTAGGTTGCAGTAAAATTAACATTTACCGTGTCGGCAGATAATTTATTGGTCAACGCTCCGATGTCGACAACCGAAGCGGCATTTGTTGTTCCGTCATATTTTCTTGCACCTGTAAATGTTGGGCTTCCAATTTCAAGCTGCAACGGGGCGACATTAAGCGTATATGTTGCTGTGGTCTCATCGTAATATTCATCTTCTTCTTTAGTTGCGGTAATTACTGCGGTTCCAACTTTCTTAATAGTTACAAGACCTGTATTGATGTTTACTGTTGCAACGTCTGTATTGCCGCTTGAATATGTTATAGATCCTAACCCTGCGCCTGTGTTTGAAAGGACAACGGCAAAATCTGCATTGCCGTAAATTTTATTTTCGATTTGTTTTTCAAATGCTATAGTATCGAGCAGCTTGTCCGAATGGCTGAATATCGCATTGATGGTTATAATGCCTTCAGATGACGCATGAAGCGCATTTATTGTATAATTTTTTGTTCCTCCGCCTGCGGTTTCTATTGTGCCATCATTTACTAAACTGATAACAAGCCGATTGTTTAATTTGGTGTTAGCAAGTACATAACTGATAACGATAGTTTCTCCGGCAAGACCGTAATCTGTTCCGTTAATAGAAAGATCATCAGCGCCGTCTTTTCCTGTAACGTCGTCTATAACAACATTGTATCGTACTACTTCGCCGGTTGCTGTAACACTGCCTGTCGCGTCATTATGAGAAACAACGCATGTAATTAACTTGCCTGCATCGGCGCCTTGTATTGTATATGTCGCTGTATTATCACCAATAATCGATTCGCCGGCTTTCCATTGGAAATTAAACGATGTATCGTTTGCGCCTGTAATTGCGCTTGTGTTAACAGAGAGTTCTTCTCCTATTCGGTAACTGCCGGTGATTGTTGCAGTACCGCCAAGACCTTCGGTTGAACCGTTTCTATCCGGTAAAATATCAGAAAGGAACGGGTTGTCGCAGGCAAAAAGTATTAAACAAAAAATAAGCGTTAAAGAAATAATTATTTTATTAAAATTCATTTGTTTTCTCCTGATTATTGGTTGTCGGCAGACCTTGCGGTCATTGGTATTTTTATTCCTGCAGATATTCCTGCACCCCAAAAGAAAGGATAGCCCATGCGCACATGAGGCTCTACATAAATATTTTCTATAATTTCGTAACGCCATCCTATGGTAAGTCCGCCGGAAAAGGCCGGATAACTTTCGTTGTCTTCAAAAAAGATGGCAGCTCCTATATCAGCCTGAATAAAAAAAACGCCTGTATCAAACGACAAAGGAAGATAATAGCGGAAAAACGCCTGCGGTTCTATCGAGCTTGTTTCGTCCAGATTGTGACTGAAGGTGAGCCTTAGACCTCCTGCAAATTGCCGGAAAAAATCGACGCCTAAGTTTAATACTCCTCCAAGCGCAGTTCCTTCGCGCGAATTAGCGTTGATCTCTGCGCCGGCGCTTGCAAATATTCCGTTAATGTTATCCGATATGTCATCGGAAGCAAAAAGAGCGCCGGTTATGCAAAACATCAGACAAAAAATAAAAAGATTTTTCATTATACCCCCCCGCCATTGTCATTATATGTAAGGATAATCAGTATAACACCCATAATGACAATCTGTAAAGGAAAACTTCCATAGAAAGCGGCAAGAAAGAGTATTTAGGGTAAATTCATGAAATTTGGCAGAAATTACACGTCTTTTGGCCTGTTATCTTTAACACGCACGGCTTTTCCTTCGGAAATCGGCAGGCTGCCGCTTTCGTGTAATTCAACCTTTGGACTTATGGATATTGATGATTGCAGTGTTTCTGTAATTTTTTCTTTTAGCGCGTTTAAGTGACGTGAGTCGTCCATGAATATTTCGGCGTTTACTTCGGTTTTTACGGTTAGTCTGTCAAGCGCGCCGTCTTTTTCTACGACGATAAGGTAATTATTTCCAACTTCTTTTATGCTCATTATTACTTCTTCGATCTGGCTTGGGAAAACATTTACGCCGTTTATGATAAGCATATCATCGCTGCGTCCTGTTATGCGATGTAATTTGCGGTGAGTTCTTCCGCAGGCGCACGGTTCTGTGTAAAACGATGTTAAGTCTCTTGTGCGGTAGCGCAGAATCGGAGTTGCTTCGCGGCAGAGTATTGTAAGAACAAGCTCTCCTATTTCGCCTTCTTTGACAGGTTCTAAAGTATCGGGATTGACAATTTCCGCGATATAGCCGTCTTCCCATATATGAAGCCCGTCTTTACATTGACATTCAAACGCTACGCCGGGACCGTTCATTTCTGAAAGACCGTAGGAATTATAACAATCGACATTTAAAAGTTTTTCGATTCTTTTTCTTGTATCTTCGGAGTGCGGCTCTGCTCCTGCAAACGCTTTTTTTATGAAAATACTATCTCTTGCAACGCCGGCTTCTTTCATTTTGGTTTCAAGGTGCAAAAAGAAACTTGGCGTTGCGTGTAACACAGTTGTTTGGTAATCCTGCATCATTTTGAATTGACGCGCAGTATTTCCCGCTCCTGCAGGAATAGTTAACATTCCTACTTCTTCGCCGCCCTGATGAAATCCAAGGCCGCCTGTGAAAAGGCCGTAGGTTATCATGTTTTGGAATACATCGCTTTTTGTACAGCCTGTCGCATAAATACAGCGAGCCATGTAACTTGCCCATTGTTGTATATCTTCTTTATTAAAATAAATAACAGTAGGAATACCTGTGGTACCGCTTGATGAATGCAGGCGGATAACTTCGTCCTTTGGTATCGATAAAAATCCGTATGGGAAACCGTCTCGTAAATCGTCTTTTGTAGTAAAAGGGATTCGGTTTAGATCGGTTAAGGTTTTAATATCGTCAGAACTTTTTATACCGGCTTTTGATAACCGCTCTTTGTAAAAAGGCGCGCGTAAAGCAATATCGATCTCTTTTTTTAACTTTTTAAGCTGCAAAGCTTCAAGATCCGAACGAGGCATTTTTTCTATTTCAGGATTCCAATACTGAAACTGCATTTATTTTGCTGCTTTCTGCCCAAGCTGAAATGCTTTTGTATTTGCCGCAACTACCGCTGCGTCTTTTTTTGCAAAAGTATCGGCGATTATTTTTTCCAGACTTGCGCCCTTAACAGGAAGGAAACAGGAAGCCGCGCCTACCATAACTGTATTTGCCGCCTTTGCAAGACCTGCTTCTTTTGCGAGAGCAGCGGTCTGCACAATTTTATGTTTTGGAAGTTTTTTAATGGATGAGAGCAGCTTATCGGTTTCAGGGTAATTGGACATATTAACAAACGGCTCCGAGGATGTAACCAAAATACCGTCCGGTTTTAAATATGATAGATAACGCAAACCCTCAAGCGGTTCCATCGCGATAATCATATCCGCGCCGCCTCTTGGGACAAGGTCGCCTGCTATTTTCTTGCTCGAAATGCGCATGTGGGAAATAACCTGTCCGCCCCTTTGCGCCATACCGTGCACCTCGCTCTGGCGCACCTCAAGCCCTTCACTCATAGCCGCATGGGCAATAATGGAGGCTACGGAGAGAACTCCCTGTCCCCCGACACCTGCTAAAATTACATCATATTTCATAGTAACCTCTTGGGGTATTATGGGGCAAATTGGAAAAAGTTTCAATATGGAATTATATGTTTTTTTATGTTATATTTATTCTATTGTTTCTTCAATCGTTTCAACTTTCGTGTACCTTTCTGCAAAATGTCTTTCGGAAACAGCATTTCAAAAACATCTGCGGCTGTTTCTGCAAATTTTACATTAATGGCAGATTTTATGTCTTTGTCAAGCTCGTTCCAGTCGTCTTCGTTGTCTTTCGGTAAAAGGACGTTTTCCATTCCGTTACGAATGGCAGCTAACAGTTTTTCTTTTAAGCCGCCGATTGGAAGAATGCGGCCTGTAAGCGTAAGTTCTCCTGTCATTGCAATGCAGGGGCGCGGCGGGACTTTGCATAAAGTGGAAAGAAGAGATGAAGCAAGGGTGACACCGGCGGAAGGACCGTCTTTTGGAATTGCGCCTTCCGGAACATGAATATGAAAATCGGATTTTGCCAGTGTTTTCACGTCAAAATTATAGAAGTTGGCCGCGCTGCGAAGGTAGGAAAGGGCAATACGGGCGCTTTCTTTCATTACATCGCCGAGGTTTCCTGTAATTAAAAGTTCGCCGCTTCCGTCGTAGCGGATTGTTTCTACAGGCATAATTGTTCCGCCGTATTCTGTCCATGCAAGCCCGTATGTTACGCCGATTCTGGCTTCCCTGTATACAACATCGCGTTTGTATTTTTTCTTTCCAAGCAGTTTTTCAAGGTTTTCAGGTTTAATTATTTTTGTAAAATCAGCGACAGATTTTTCTCTTCCGTATCCTTTATTTACAGCTTCGCGCGCAATGCGTCTTATGCAGCGGGCAGTTTCACGTTCAAGGTTTCGCACGCCCGATTCCATTGTCCAATAGCGGATAATGTCTTTTAAAGTTTCATCCTTGAATGTAATATTTGCGCTTGATAAGCCGTTACTGCGAAGTTCCTTTGGAACCAAAAATTGTTTTGCAATGCTTAATTTTTCATTTTCACCGTAACCGGGAACTTCGATAATTTCCATGCGGTCAAGCAGGGGATACGGTATGGAATGAAGAGAGTTTGCCGTGGTTAAAAACATAACTTTGGAAAGATCATATTGAACTTCCAGATAATGATCCACAAATGTAGAGTTCTGTTCAGGATCCAGAACTTCCAATAAAGCAGAAGCGGGGTCGCCTCTAAAATCGTGGGAAAGTTTATCGATTTCGTCTAACAAAAAGACAGGATTTACAGTTCCCGCTTTTTTCATGGACTGGATAATTTTTCCGGGAAGAGCGCCGACATATGTTTTGCGGTGTCCGCGTATTTCAGCTTCGTCACGTACGCCGCCAAGGGAAATGCGCACAAAGTTGCGTCCCAAAGCGCGCGCGACAGATTTTCCAAGACTGGTTTTTCCTGTTCCTGGCGGGCCGACAAAGCAAAGAATCGGACCCTTTATGGAACTGGGAACTTGCGGGGAAGATGAATCTTCGTTGTCTGTAGTTGTTTCAATCGTTTCCTTTATATCTATCGTATCATTTGTTTCCTTGTTTTTAATTCCCTGTTCTTCGTTTTTTAAAAGTTCCCTTACAGCGATAAATTCGATAATGCGGTCTTTGGCTTTTTTCATGCCAAAATGATCGGCATCAAGTATTTTTTCCGCTTCTTCAAGGAAATTCGATTCCTGTGAATCTGAATCAACAGAAAAATTACTCCAGGGAAGGTCGGCTATCCATTCAAGGTAACCTCTTAATACGCCGGCTTCAGGCGAAAGAGGCTGCAGTTTTCTAAGACGTTTTATTTCTTTTTCGGCTCTTTCCGTAACTTCGGCGGGCGGATTTTTTTCGGCAATACGTTTTTCAAGAATTGCAAACTCATCTTCTATTTTATCTTTGCCAAGTTCTTTGTTAATTTCCCGCAGCTGCTCGTTAAGGATATACTCGCGGTGGCGTTTATCCATTTTTCTGCGCACTTTGCCGGAAATATTTTTTTGAATGCCGAATATTTCGTTTTCTTTTTCCAGTATTTCAAGGATTGCAAGAAGTCTTTCTTTTGTATCGGCAAACGACAATAATTCTATTTTTTTCTCGGACTTTATATTGATTGCGTTGCACACAAGATTTGCTATTCGCTGAGGCTCTTCGGATTTTTCTACGGCAGTAAGAGTATCCGGGGCTATTTTGCCCGAATATTCCGAATACTGCGTAAAAGATCTTTGAACGCTTCGCATTAACCCCAAATCTTCCGCGCTTAAAGGGTCGTCCAGGCCGATTGTTTTTAAAGGTTCAACCTTTACCAGTGAATAACTGCCGTTTGGATTTGCCGAAATAATTGTTCCGCGGTATTCACACTGAAACACCACGCGAAAAGAGTTGTCGGGAAGTTTTAAATGAGAAATAATTCTTACAACAGTGCCAATCTCGTAAGGTTCATCGGAAGAAAGACGAAGTTCATTCTTTTTTAAACATGCGGCAAATAAACGGTTGTCGCGTTTTATCGCTTCTTCCAAAGCGGCAATACCCGGTTTATATGTAATAAAAATGGGAACAACAGTCTGCGGAAAAAGCACAAGATCGCGTAACGGAAGAAGCGGAAAATCTTCGGTTATAAGTTCTTCCGCGCCCAGATAATCATAAAAAAGAGAATCCTTTCCTGATTTGCGTGAAAACAATTTACCAAACAGACTTTTTTTCTGTTTCATGCGCTCTTTTGCTTTTGTTCAAGATATACTATCTGCGGCGGTTCTGCTTTTTCGACCGTATCATGCGTTACAATTACCTGCTTGTCGCCCGGAATGGAAGGAATGTCAAACATAATGTCTGTCATCATTCGCTCTACGATCGCGCGAAGTCCACGCGCGCCTGTTTTTTGTTTTATGGCCATATCTGCGATTGCATCGATTGCCTTTTCTGTAAACTCAAGTTTAACATTGTCATAGGCCATGGAAGCCTGATACTGGCGCACAATAGCGTTGCGCGGCTCTGTAATGATTCGTTTTAAGTCTTCGCGTTTTAATTCTTCCAGACCTACGGTAATTGGAAGACGCCCGATAAACTCGGGGATCATGCCGAACTGAATTAAATCATCCGGGTGCAGCGAATCATAAAGTTCTTTCAGGTTTTTTTCTTTTGTGTTTATATTTGATCCAAAACCAAGCGGCTGTTTTACAACGCGTCTTTCTATTAATTTATCAAGACCTACGAAAGCGCCGCCGCAAATAAATAAAATATTTGTAGTGTCAATGCGCAGCAGTTCCTGATTGGGATGTTTTCTGCCGCCTTGCGGAGGAACAGACGCGATAGAACCTTCGATTATTTTTAAAAGCGCCTGCTGAACGCCTTCGCCCGAAACATCGCGCGTTATGGAAACATTTTCGCCTTTGCGCGCAATTTTATCGATTTCATCGATGTAGACAATTCCTCTTTCTGCGGCAGAAATATTGCCGCCCGCGCTTTGTATCAGTTTTAAAAGAATATTTTCTACGTCTTCGCCGACATAACCCGCTTCTGTAAGGGTAGTGGCGTCTACAATTGCAAAAGGCACTTTTAATTTTTTTGCAAGTATTTTAGCAAGTAATGTTTTTCCTGTTCCTGTAGGTCCTATCAAAAGAACGTTTGATTTTTCTATTTCTACTGTTTCAACGTCTTTTTCTTTTTCGTTGGAAGGATTTGCGATTCTTTTATAATGATTATAAACCGCGACAGACAGAGCTTTTTTTGCGTTATCCTGTCCGATAACAAAAAGATCAAGGTAAGCTTTTATTTCTTTTGGAGTGGGAATGTCGCCTGTAAATTGCGTAGTAAGTTCATGTTCTTCTTCTGTAAGAATTTTTCGGCAAACTTCTATACATTCATCGCAGATGAATACATCATTTGGGCCGGCGATAAGACGGCGCGCCATGTCTGCGCTTTTTCCGCAGAAAGAGCAGACTCTTTCAAATACTTCAGGTCCATTACGAAGACGTGCCATTTTTTTCCCTCGTTAGTATGGAGTCGGCTATGCCGTAATCAACCGCGTCCTGCGCGGACATAAAAAAATCTCTTTCCATGTCAGATGAAATCTGTTCGATTGTTTTCCCCGAATGTCTTGCAAAATATTCGATAATCAGTTTTTTTAAACGGACAATTTCTTTAGATTGTATACCGATATCCCGCGCCTGTCCCTGCGCGCCGCCCCACGGCTGATGAATCAACACTCTTGCGGAAGGCAGAATCATTCGTTTGCCGGCAGTACCGGCTGTTAAGATAAGAGCTGCCATGCTTGCGGCCTGTCCAAGGCAGATAGTCTGCACATTGGATTTTAAAAGCTGAATAGTATCGTAAATCGCAAGTCCTGCAGTTACAGATCCGCCCGGAGAATTAACATAAAGATTGATGTCTTTTTCGGTATCCTGACCGTCAAGAAATAAAAGCTGAGCAACTACCAAATCCGCGGAAACATCATTTATATCTCCGTCCAGAAACACAATGCGATCTTTTAAAAGTCGGGAATAAATATCGTAGGAACGTTCACCCATCCCTGTTTGTTCAACTACGAACGGAACTAAATTGCTCATTTTATACCCACCCATATTACTAATTTAACCATTATCTGTCATGAAATCCAGATAATTCTCTTTTTTACCTTGTTTAAAATTATTTTCTGCAAACATTATATCTGTCATTTTCTTTTCCCTTATGTCTTCCTTAAGGTAAAAAACCGCTTCTTCGTTGTAGTGTTTTTTTACTTCTTCGATTTGGGCGCCGTTTGCGCTTGCTATCGATTCAAATTCTTTTTCCAATTCGTCATCCGATACTTCGATTTTTTGCTCTTCCATTAAAGTCTCGATAATCAGGCGCGAATGAAGTGATTTTACGGCAGCGTCCCGCCATTCTTGTCCTTTGTTGCCAATTGCCATCATTTGCTGTATCGATTCTACGCTTGTATTGTAATAACGCGCCATTCTTCGCCAGCGTCCGTCAACCTCGGCGTTTATCATTGAGTCGGGCAGGGTCACAGGCGTATTTTCCATTATTTTCTTTAAAAGTTCATTGAGTTTTTTTTCTTTTAAACGGAACTCAAGCTGTTTATCAAGGCGTTCTTTTATGCTGTTTTTTAGGTCATCGAGTGTTTTGAACTTTTCATCGACATCCTGCGCCAAATCGTCGTCCAAATCGGGGAGTTTTTTCTCTTTTAGAGCGGTCAGTGTTATTTGTACTTTTCTGGTTTGGCCTGCAAGAGTCGGCTCAAAAAAATCATCGGCGAACTTTTTGTTAAAATCTTTTTCGCCGCCTTTTTTCATCCCGACAATGTCATCATCAAATTGATAAACATTGGTTGTTGAGCCAAGCGTAAATGCAAAATCCTTTCGTGATATGCTGGAAGGGCTTCCGTCCTCGTTATAAATCTGATAATCGATTGTGACAACATCGCCTTTGGCAGCTTTTGCGCTGTCGTCCCTGTCCATGACTATGGCGTTTCTTTCGCGGATTTCTTCGAGTTCTTTTTCGATGTCTTTTTTATCGACTTCTGCATACGGATGTTCAACTTTTAAACCTTTCCACTGGCCGATTTTTACTTCGGGAAGGACATCATAAATTACGGAAAATTGCAGGTCTTTGTCAAAGTCGAATTCCGGCTCGCCCTGAAGTTCCGGATGAGCGTAGGGCAGGGGCTTTTCGCTTCTGGGCAGGCTGTCTTCTTTGAAGATATCCTGCAGGGTGGATTCCATGATACGACCCATAGCTTCGCCTTTTAGGGCTTCGGCGAACTTGCGCTCAAGCACTTCCTGCGGGACCTTGCCCTTGCGAAACCCCGGTATTTGCAGGCTTTTGGAATATTCCTTAAGCATGTCGTTATATTGAGTTTTTACGTCTTCTTTTGGAACGGTGACGTTTAACTGAACATTTGATTTATCTAGCCGTTTTATCTCTTTCTTAATAGCCACAATTTTCCTCTTTAATTTAATCAATAAGTCTAAAATCTTGTGAAAAGCCTCTTACGAGAGAAGGGACTTGAACCCTTAAGCCATAGGCACTAGATCCTAAGTCTAGCGTGTCTGCCAATTCCACCACTCTCGCGCTACGGGTAAGCCCTCTTTGAATAGTCTATCAATTTTTAGGCGGTTCTGTCAATTGACCAATTTACGGCTTTTTTGTAAAATATCGGTAACTTAAGAACAAAGGACCGCTAGCTCAGCTGGTAGAGCAGCAGACTCTTAATCTGCGGGTCGATGGTTCGATCCCATCGCGGTTCACAAATTATCGTTTTCTGAATACAAGTCTTTGATCAAGTAATTCGTTGAATTCCGGGATAATTAGCTGGCGTCCGTCTCTGGATATGAATATCTCTATAATATCTTCAGGGTATTCCATTTCACAGCATGAACACTCTGCTTCCAGCCTATAGCCGTTTGGGTAGGTTGTTCTTGTTGAGGGATCGGCGTTGGTTATTCGTGCCCAACTGATTATTTCCGTTTCCCATGATTCTTCGTCTATTAAATCACTTTCATCATAAATTTCTGTTGTCACAACAAATGATGTTCTGCTAATCCTGATTTCCACTAAATATATGTCGCCGTCATGATTGAATTTGCATGTCCATGTTCCGAAAAAATCCTGCTCCTGGGCAGAGAGGTGTCCCGATACAATAAACAGAAATAACAGAAAAACAATAAAAAATGGTTTTATTCGCATTATGGATTCCCTATTGTTTTATAAAAAAGAACACTCGTCCAAGACTATCGTTTAAATCAGGTGCGGTAAGCTGACGCTTGTCCCTGGAAATAAAAATTTCAATAGGTTCTTCGACTCCATCCAGACTCGTATTGATTTCATATCCATTTGGAAAATTTACCCTTGTAGCGCTGTCTGAGTTTGTAATAGATGTCCAGCTTAATATAGACACATGAACATCTTCAAGGTCCATCGTTTCATTACCGGAGGAAAGTTTAACAGACATAATCATATTTGCTGCAGAAATTGTAAAAGTAATTAATACGGTTTCGCCGTCTTCGGTAATTTTTGCAACCCATGTTCCGTAAAAATCGCTTTGCTGGGCAAAGAGTGAATAAGGGATAATCAATAAAAACAGAACGATAAACAAGGTAAATATCGATTTGGTTCTCATCTTTCTCCCCCTTGGTGTTCTAAATTAGCCGTCTTTCGGAATCGAACCGAAGACCTCATGATTACAAGTCAAGTGCTCTGCCAGCTGAGCTAAGACGGCCAGTATAGCGACGGTGCCGCTGATACTGAACTTTACAATAAATTAAAAAAAATGTCAACAATTGCCTACTTGACAAAAAGACCTATTTTGTCTACCATGGCTTATGGCTGATATAACATGTACCCAATGTCAAGCCTCCGTATCCGACGCAGAGCAAAAGCTCTGGGTATGCGATAAATGCGGTAATCATTCCAGACTGGGCTGGCAGCAAAGGCTGAGCATTACCGCAGACGAAGGCAGTTTTAGCGAGTTCGATTCAGGTATGAGGTCGGGTAATCCG
>Ga0123356_10007230_pt1 | contig 11102 bp, 10 predicted proteins | sample TergutEmb28metaG_2_FD_92546 | JGI IMG/M metagenome (GOLD analysis project Ga0123356, IMG submission 92546) | Embiratermes neotenicus P3 segment gut microbial communities from Petit-Saut dam, French Guiana - Emb289 P3 | ecosystem: Host-associated > Arthropoda: Insects > Digestive system > Gut ... | reverse complement strand
TCAGCATGAACAGGAGCAGCAGAACGCTCACGAGAAGATAAGTAAGGTTGGTAGGTGTAATGAAATTCATTTGGTTCCTGCGGTAGTTCGTTCGGCAGAACGTTTTTCGAGAACGAGACGCTTAAACAGATCTTCGAGGCGGCTGCGTTGGACGCCGGGGTTGATGTCGGTGACGCCGGCTTCCTGGAGCATGGTGGCCATTTTTTGTTGGAGGTCGGCGGGTACATTTCTGCCTTCGATGCGGAAGACGTCTTTGACCTCCAGCAGCGAATCGACGGTCCCTTCGATTTCGAGTTTGCCGCGGTAGAGGATGCAGACGCGATCGCAGACGTCCTCGACGTCGGCGAGTTGGTGGCTGGAGAGGAGCACGGTTTTGCCGGCACGCTTGAGTTCTTTGATGAGTTTTTTCATTTCGATGGTGGCGAGGGGATCGAGACCGGAGGTGGGCTCGTCGAGGATGACGAGCTCGGGGTCGTTGAGGAGTGCCTGTGCGAGACCGACGCGGCGGGCCTGGCCTTTGGAGTAGGTACGGAGCTGGCGTCGGCGGACGGCGGGGTCGAGGCCGACGAATTCGAGGTAGAAGTCGATGGCACGGTTGCGCTGGGCGCGGTTCATGTTGAAGAGGCGAGCGTAGAAGTCGAGGGTTTGGCGGGCGTTGAGGAAACGGTACAAGTAGGTTTCTTCGGGGAGGTAGCCGATAGAGCGGCGGGCGATCTGGTCACCGGCGGGGAGGCCCAGGACGTCTGCGGAGCCTTCGGTGGCGTTGATAAGGCCGAGCAGCAGTTTGATGGTGGTTGTTTTTCCCGAGCCGTTGGGGCCCAGGAGCCCGAAGATTTCGCCGCGGCTGACGGTGAGGTTGAGCTTGTCGAGCGCCCGGACGTTCTGGTTGGCCCAGAAGCCGGGATAGATCTTCGTCAGGTCGCGGGTTTGGAGAGCGGGAGTGGTGGAGGTGGTCATTGGGTTATCCTCAAGAATGAAACACGCTAAAGCGTGAACTCCGTTATCTTTGTACCTGATTCACGTCAAATTGGGGAGGGTCGATGGTGATGATTGTACGTTGGCCGGGGACGGCGAAAAAGATTCGAGCGGCGTTAGTGGTGACGGCTTTGACGGCGTCGACGTAAAGGTTCCAGCGGGTAACGTCCGGTGAGTGCTCGTGCTGGTCGAGGACTTGCTTAAAGCGATCGGCTTCGCCGCGGGCGGCGTTGACGACCTGCTCGCGGTAAGACTGGGCGTCGAGGATGAGTGTAGTTTTCTGGGCGATGGCCGACGTTCGGGCGGCGTCGGCGGCGGATTTGCCCTGGACGCGGAGTGCCTCGGCGTCGGCTCTGGCGCGGCCAACGTTGTTGAAGGCTTCTTTGACGCGGTCCGGCGGTCGGGCGACGACAAGGTCGACGGCATCAATGCGAATGCCCATCATGCTCGCTGTACGGGAATCGGGAAGGACCAAATCCTTGTTGATCTCGTCGAGTATCTCGGTGGAGATTCTGGCTTGGCCTGTGAAGAGTACGTCGTCGACGGACATGCTCGCGAGTCGAGCGGTCAGGGCGTGCTGGACGATTTCCTGGAAGAAGTCGATCCGCATGCCCAAGGCACTGTCGGAATCTTCGGGGCTGTGCGAGACGGTGGTAAGCCATGCTTCGGGGTCGGTGACGACGTATTGGACGACGACTTCCATGTGTACGACATTTTTGTCGCCAGTGATGAGGTAAGGGTCGAAGAGCGAGTTGATGAGATCCTGGCGAATGCCTCGTTTGAGGAGGTTGCGTTTGAAGTCGGCGTATGCGTTGGGCGATTCGTTGAAAGCTTTGACGAGCAGCGGACGACGGTGCTGAACGGAGATTTTGTGGACGCGGTCGATGGGCCAAGGGTAGGCGTAATGGAGACCGGGGGTTTTTCCTTCGTTTTGGACGAAGACGCCCAGACGTTCGACGATGGCGATCTGGTCGGTGTTGATTTTGTAGATGCCCGAGAGCAGCCAGACGAACACCACGAATCCGGTGAAGATCAGGAGGAGGTGGTGTGCCTTGGCGAAGCGGGAACCTTCGGGCTCGGGCGGTGTATCAATGTCAGGCGGTAAGTTTTCAATGGTCATAATAATGGCTCGTTAGAGTTTCAATTCTTCTGGCTACTGGCTTCTGGCTTCTTGAACTCCGTCTGGACGTTTTGCGGGGCGGTGAAGAGAGCGCGAAGGATGTCGGAGTCGGTTGGGAGGACGAGGTAGGTGTTTTTGGTGAAGGAAGCTTTGATGAAGTCGAGTGATTTCCAGAATTGGTAGAAGTCTCGTGCGGCTTGTGATTGCTGTACGACAGCGAGTGCGGCGGTGGCTTGGGCGTCGGCTTCGCCGCGGATTTTCTCGGCTTCGCGGTTGGCTTCGGCGGTTATTTCCGAGGCCTGGCGTTTGCCGTCGGAGACGAGCTTGTCGTGCTCGGCGCGACCTTCGGCGAGGAATGCGGTGGCTTTGGCGCTTTGCTCCTCAGCCATGCGGCGATAGATCGCGTCGGCGTTGTTGGGGGCGAAAGCCATGCGGGAGAATCCGACCTGGACGATTTCGACGCCGAGCTCTCGCATGCCTTTGAGGTTGCGTGCCTTGTTGCCTTCGGTGGCTTCCAGCTGGATTTTCTGCTCCATTTCGTGGGTTTTGAGCTTGGTGGGATCGGTGTTGAACATGTCGTCCATATGGTGGCGAGAGATGGTTTGTCCGACGGCACTGCTGAGGGCGTTGCCGAGGAAGTTGTTGAGGCGTTCGTCGGTGCCGGTGGTTGTGTAGAAGAGCACCGGATCGACGATCCGCCAGACGGCGTAGGTACGGACGGAGATGGATTGGCTTCCTGAGGTGGTGATCTGCTGGAGCGGCGTGTAGAAGAGGTGGAGGCGGGTATCGACACGGACGACGCTATCGGTTGGATACTTGAGATACCAGTTGTAGTTGGAGAGGATGCGGGCCTGGTTGTCCTCGGTCACGAGCTTGCCGAAACGGTAGAGCAACACCTTCTCATACGGTCTCCGGACGAAGGTGCAGAGCACAACGAAAAGGATCGCGAGGACGATCGCGGTGAAGAAGATAATAATTGGACGTCGCATGAGGGGCCTCTTTGTTTAGTTATTAGTTCGTAGTTATTAGTTATTAGGAATCCAGTTTGGGACACGAAATTTACTAGGGACGCGGAACGTTCGGGGCGTTGGGGGTGGTTTCGTAGATGGTGATGTCGTTGAGGGTTGGGGCGACGAGGATTTTGTTGACGGGGGCGGAAGCGTCTTTGGTGATGTTGTACATGGCGCGGCGTTTGGCGAGCGAGAGCATGAAGCTTTCCTCGCTGGGTGCGAGTTCGGAGAATTTTCCGATCATCGCTTCGATGCGGTCGGCTTCGCCTTTTGCGTTTGCGACGCGTTCGGCGCGGAAGGCATTGGCGTTGTGGGTGTTGGTGTAAGCGATTCCCCTGGCCTGCCAGACCGCGGAGTCCTTCTGGGCTTTTCCGTTTTGGACGAGCAGTTCCTTGATCTGCATCATGTTGTTGATGTTCTCGTAAGCGTGAGCGGGTCCGACGGGACCAGCTTCGGGACGGGCGGGGTCGAGTGGCGAATCGCCGCCACCGAGGGGCGGGTGCAGGTCGGTGATGTTGAGGCTCACGACGGTGATGCCGGTGCCGGCCTTGTTGAGTTGTTGCTGAAGGAGCTCTTTGCAGTGAGCTTCGATCGCGCGGCGGTCGGTGACCATGATCTGGTCGAGCGTGTGGACGGCATAGGTTCGCGTGACGGCGAAACTGGTGCATTGCTGGACTATTTCTTCGTAGATCGGTTTTGCGGCTTTGGTGACGTCTCCGGCCTTTTCGTAGAACTCGCTGTGGGAGAGACCGTGGTAGAACTTTTCGGGGTCGGAGACTCGCCAGAGGACGGCGACGTAGGTTTCGAGGATTTGGGGCGAGCGAGGGTCGCCGGTGATGAACTGGTTGCTTGTATCGTTTGCTTCGCCCTGCATGTCGGGTCGGAATGTCCAGAACTGGAAGTCGAGGTTGTGTTCGGAGCTGGCGAGGTCTTTGCCGCCGTGGAGTTCGACGCCGACGTCGGTGAGCTGTAACTCAGCGGTGGGGACCATGGTGAACTGATCGATGGGCCAGGGGAAGGTGAGATGGAGGCCGGGCTGGAGTTGTTGGAGTTTTCCATCGGCGTTGGTGATGGCGGTTCCGAAGCGTTCGAGGATGGCGATCTGGCCTGGCGGGACGGTACGGAAGCAACTGACGATGATGGCGATGACGATCGTGGCGACAATGGTTCGTGGCATGAGCCGGCCGATGACGCCCTGCTGGTCGTCGCGTGAGAGGCCCAGGCTCTGGGTGAAGAGGATTTTGACGCCGTTGAGCCAGACGGAGAAGAGCATCGGGACCAGCGGGAGTGCCTGGAGGTCGATGGCGGGCTGGTCGAGCTCTTCGATCGCGGAGTAGGATCGGATGGAGTTGAGGAAGAGTTCGAGGCCCTGGAGAGCGAGCAGGGCGGCGGTGATGCCGGTGGCGATGTCGGAGACGTATTGAACGCGGAAGTATGCGAGTGTTCCTGCGATGGCGAGCGAGATGGCGGCGGGCAGGCCGAGGGTGAAGGTGCTGTGCGTGGCTTCGCCGGAGCCGTAGGTCTGGCGGGTGATCCGCGTGTTCCAATAGAGCAGTGCGTAGATGCCCGCGGAGGCGAGGATCATGAGGAGTGCGAGCTCGTCGAGCAGCATCGGCTTGTCGAAGGCACCGGCGATCGGGAAGGGCTGGTCGGAATGGAACCCATGCCAGTTGAAGGAACGATAGACGAGGTAGCCGATCAGACTGGCAAAACCCAGGAGTGCGATCGCGGAGAGAGCGACGATCAGGCGTTGAAAAGACGTATCGAGCGTTTTGGTCTCGCCCCCCCCCCCTCCACCAACGTTCTCGCGGCGGGCGGATTGGCCGGGCTCGTCGTAGCTCATGCGGAACGTGGAGGTGGTGGCGGCGTCGATGGGAGCGGTTTCGTCGAGCTCGGCACGCTGGTTTGCCAGGCGAAGTCCCCACGCGGCGAGAAAGACGACGAACGCCTGTCCCAACGCCAGGCAAGCGCCTGCCCAGAAGAAGTTGGCGTTGTACATCACCCCGCCGGTGAGGAGGATGCCGGCGATCAGGAGCAGGCCGGTGAGAGCGATCCAGGCGAGTAGTTCAGAACGTTTCATAAGCGGTTGCCAGTTAATTGGTTAAGTTAGTTAATTGGTTAATTTAGGACGCCTTATACGGGTTGTAATGGGGTTAGTTGGGGGGCGTGGAAGGTTTCTTTTTCGTTTTTTTCATGGGGGGGAGGGGGGCGTGGGGGCGGTTGGGGCTTCGGAGATTGGGCCGGGTGGGGTGCGGTAGGCGCCGCCTGCCAGACGGACGGAGTTGACGGCGATCACGACGACGCCCGCGATATGCACAAACGCCGCGGTCACAGGCCCCAAAAGCCCTACAGCCGCGAATATCTCAGCAACGCCTGCGAAAACCACGGCGAAAATCAGGTTCTGGTAGATGGCTGAACGGGTTCGCTTGGCGAGGTAGACCAAGAGCGGAACGCGAGTGAGGTCGTCTTTGAGGAGCACGGCGTCGGCGGCCTGGATGGCGACGTCGGTTCCGCGAACGCCCATGGCGACCCCGACGGTCGCGGCGGCGAGGGATGGTGCGTCGTTGATGCCATCGCCGACCATGCAGACGGCTTTGCCGCCACGCTGGAGTTGACGGACGATCTGGACTTTTTGGCCGGGGAGGAGTTCGGCAAAGACTTCGTCACAGCCGACGTGGCGGGCGACGAGCTCGGCGGTGCGGCGGCGGTCGCCGGTGAGCATGACGGTTCGCTTAATGCCAAGGTCGCGGAGACGAGCGATTGTTTTGGCGGCTTCGGGACGAATCTCGTCGGTCAGGTAAATGGCGCCGAGCAATTGGTTGTCGGCAACAATATATACAGGGACGACGGGGAGCGATTCGTCGGCGTCATCGAGCGCGGCAGCGGCGGCGGCGAGCTCGGGAGGAACGACTTTCAGCGAACCTGCGACGGCGTCTTTGCCGTCAATGCGGGCGCGGATGCCAAGGCCTTCGAGAACCTGTACGTCGGCAGCTTCGCTGGGGAAAATGTTTTTGGATTTGGCGTGGGCGACGATGCTGCGGGCGATCGGGTGGCTGGAGCGCTGCTCGATCGTGGCGGCATGCTGGAGCAACTCGTGCGTGCTGAGGCCCGGCATCGCTTTGACGGATGCGACGATGAAGCGACCGGTGGTGAGGGTGCCGGTCTTGTCGAAGATGACGGTTTGGAGGTTCGCAGATGCTTCGACGAACGGTCCGGCCTTGACCTGCAAACCGGAGCGGCTGGCGCGGGCGAGGGCAACGACGATTGCCAGCGGACTGGCTAAGAGCATCGCACATGGGCAGCCCACGACCCACATCGTGACCATACGGACGGGATCCTTCGTGACGATCCACACAATGACCGATGCGATCAGAATGATCGGGGTGTAGAGCGCGAAGAACTTGTCGGCGGCGCGGATGATTTTGGGCTGGAATTGCTGGGCGCGGCGGACCAGAGCGATGGTTTGACCGAGGGCGGAGTGCTCGCCGACGCGTTCGACTTTGATCTCGATCGAGCCGGTGAGGTTGATGGTTCCGGCCAACATACTCGGTCCGTCGGCGGCGGATTTGTCGACGGGCATCGATTCGCCGGTGACGGAGGATTCGTCAACGGACGTGGAGCCTGTGAGGAGCTTTCCGTCGGCGGCAATGCGTTCGCCGGGCTGAACGACGAGGATGTCGCCGATCTGGAGCTCGGCGATGGCGACGACTTCGTCCCGCCCTCCCCCCCCATTGCGTTTGACACGGGCGTGGCGGGGGGCGAGTTTTTGGAGAGCGAGAACGGCTTTGTGGGCGGATTCGGTGGCGATCCCTTCGATCAGGGCGCCGATCTGGAGGATCAGAGCGACAAAGCCCGCTTCGACGTACCAGCCGAGCGAAACCGCCCCGATGATGCTCATGGCGACGAGTTCGTTAACGTTCGTCCGCCCCTTGGCGAGGCCCTTGATCGCTGACCAGATGATCGGCCCGCCCGCGATGGCCGTTGCGAAGAGGCCCAGGACGACGGCGATGCCGTTGCGAGAATCATCGACGGCGAACCATGAGAAAAATGCCGCGATGATAAGACAGGCGATTGCCAACGGCAGCAGAACGGTGAGCTGGAAATCGAGCTTGACGCCGGAATGGGAATGCCCCCCCCCATCCTCGCCGTGATCGTGCCCGCAGGCGCAGGCTATTCCACCGTGGTCGTGATCGTGTTTGCGAAGCTGCGCCTTGGTGGTCAGAGGCGTTGCGGCGGCGGACGGAGCCAGCGGTGTAAAGGTGGGAACGGAATCGGACGGCACGACAACCTCAACAATAAGACAGGCAAGCTGAGTATCCTAACACGAATCGCATGGGGTTGGTACGTAACAAAACCAGAAAGGTTCGGACGGGGTGTTAATTTTTTTTGGAGAGGGGAGGGGGGGGACAGAGGGTGAAGGGGGGACAAGGTGACAAGGTGAATTCATCGTGAGACTGTTTCCACGCTGCCAGCGGCTCTCTATAATGGAGCGGTAGCGGAGGTTTGATTTTATGTTTCACACGTTGACCGTTGAAGTTGAGGTGGCCTGTGCATGACGCGACTACGTCATCGGCCAGCGGTGGCCATCGATCGACGCGTGTTCCCGTGCTCTCCCTGGCAAAATGGGGATTGGGTTGGGGCATTGCGGCCTGGGTTTTACCCATCCTCATCACTTCCGGCGGTGGTTCGGTCACTTACGGCAGTGGCCCGACCAAGGTCGTTTACGCCACGCCAGTGACATCATGGATGCCCACGGAAGGGCAAATCGTTGTTGTAATCGTCGCGTTAGGCGTCAGTCTGTGGGCTTTGCAGCGCGTTCATCGATCCCACGGACAACTGCGAGGGAAGGCCTACGCCTTGACTGGAGCGATTCTGGCTGGAGCGAAGCTCGTATGGCTGACGAGTGTTCCATGACGCGTCATTGTCGACAGTAAAAAACACAATATGCTGTAATATTATTGAGGTGATATCATGGCGACAATCCCCCCCCCTCAGTCCCCCCTCCAATCCATAACCCAATCCATCATTAAAGTGGACCCCGGAATCCTGGGCGGCGAGCCCGTCTTCAGAGGGACGCGCGTTCCTGTCGAGACTTTTTGGGACTATCTCGAAGGTGGATATTCCATGGACGAATTCCTCGTCCAATATCCCGGCGTCAAACGAGAACAGTGCGTGGGACTGGTCATGGCGGCACGTGATAAAGTGATGACCGATGCGCGTGCTGCTTGATGAAAATATGCCACATGCTTTTCGTTTCCACCTGCCTGGTCACGACGTGGTGAGCACAAAATTTAAAGGGTGGGGAGAACTTTCGGACACAGAGTTGATCGCCAACATGCTGAACAATCAATTTCAGGTTCTCATCACACGCGATCGAAGTCTTCCGTTTCAACAACAGGCATCTCGTGCGAAGATCGCCGTCATTGTTCTGAAACCTGTCAATGGCAGTCTGCACAACGTGGTCAAACTTGCCGACGAGACGTTGCGAGCGTTGGAGTTCATTCAGCCCGGACAGGTCGTAATCGTGCCCAAGCCTTGACTCAGGTGAGTTTCCTTGACAGCTTGCGTGAGCTGCGTGTAGTTTGTCTGTGGCATTTGAGAGATGCCTTGCGGCCTGCATAAAGGGCAAAGCCCCCTCTCATTGTGTTAGCACCGTCTTTCCAGCTCCACGAGCAGGCCCGTGAGCGTATTTTGAAAGAGGTGCCTGATGGCTCCGTTATCCCCCCGTCCCAACCTGGAAAATCTCAAGAATCGTGCGAAGAGTCTGCTGAAAGATCATGGCAGGAGGGAACCTGCGGTTTGTCATTTGCTTCGGCGGTTGCCGCGATTTTTGGATGCATCCAACGAGGTCATTCTGTCGGCCGAGGTGACGCTTGGCGATATCCAGGGGGCGTTGGCGATTGAGAATGGTTTTGCGACCTGGCCTGATTTGAAGCGAGCGGTGGAGAGCGGGCGTGCGGAGGCGGCGAGCAGGCCGCTATCGGTGGCTCTGACGCTTGATGGCGATGGGCATGAACAGGATTCGTTCTCGCTTGTGATCGCGGCGGTGGCCAATGCGCTGGGGCGATCGGTTGATTATGAAACGGTGTTTGTCCGTTCGAGCAATGCGTTTTCCCTGGCGATTGTGCCGGGCGAGGGCGATGAGTGTCCCGCGTGGTGGCATATGGGTGGACGAGAGCATGGACTGGATATTCTTGGGCGTTCGCTGGGGTTGAAGGTAGAGCGGTTGGATTTGCCGGCGGTGCCGGATGCGGTCTGGCATGATCCGGAACTTCAGGTCCAGCGGCGTGAGCAGCTTGCTCCTCGTGTGCGGCGAGCTCTGGAAGCGGGCGGTTTTATCATTACTTCTGGCGGCTGGGACTGGAAATGGCAGATGCCGCACGTTACGCCGCACTGCTGGTGGGGCGTGATTCTGGAGGTTCAGGATACGGTGATTCGTGGGGCGTGTCTCAATGGGCGAAGGGATAATCCCATCGCACTGCTCACGGATGAATGCTGGGCGGTTTCTCTTGCGGAGCCGGTGCTTGATGAGGTCGAGGCGGATCGGGCGATGCTGGCGTTGGCATTGGGACGGATTCGCGGCGATGTGGCTCCGTTTCTTGCCCCGGCGACGCCGTGGCGACCGGTCTTTGGACTCGCGGCTATCGACGTATGGATCGACCAGTTCCGCCGGGTGCCATTCTGTCCTGAATGTGGTGATCGAGGTTTCCGTTGTGCGCATGCGACCGCGTTGAGCATGACAGCAGGCTCGCAAGCTGTGGCGACCTATCTTCATCGGCACTCGGATCGATACCCACCAAAGGCGGCACAGGCGATAGCGAAGACATCCGCGTGCTATACGAAAATCCACGAATTGCTCACGCCGTTTTTGGACCGAGATGCGGCACAGGGATATCGGGCCGTGATGGGTGACGACAAGCGTCAAGCCAGACACATTGAAGAGGTGCTGTTGCCCGTGAGGTCTGCACTGGATTCCGCGGGCAACACCATTGCAGACGCATTGGCAGCGTGGTAGGCATGTGACCGGGGTATAAGAAATCGAGTGCTGTGCTCGCTCCCCCCGAACACGGATCTGGGACCAAGCTTGTCCCAAACCCGCAGCACCCGATATCCCGGTCACACGCCTTCAATCACAAACTCTCAACAAACCTCTCGAGAGCATTGACGGGATCAACTCCACAGGCGACGGCCCACGCTGCAAATTCCAAAACATCGATACGCCGTTGGCCGGTTTCTGACTTGAAGATCCAATTCTGTGGCTTGTGTAATTTCCGGCTGAGGGCTCGCTGGCTCAAACCAGACCCCTCTCGCATCTTCCTGAGAAGCGGCAGGAGCTTTTTGTAGGTTGCATGACATCGTGCCATGGAAAACTCCTTTTCTCTTTTGAATACTATGACGAAATCGCATTGTATGACGAAGTCATACTATTATCAAATCATAGTATCGGGGCAGTACTTGGAGAATAGGATGCAAATGTTTAAGAGACATCGTGGGAAGCTCATGGCCAAATGGAAACATCATCGCGAAGCCGTCAGGGAAACGCTCAAGCGGAAGAAGAAGAGCGTCTACTGGCTGCATTCGCAGCTTATTTTGGAAATAAGCCCAAGCATGCTTTATGGCTACATGCGAGGCGAGTCGGGAATCAGCGTAGAAAAAATGGAACGTATTAACGAGGTGCTCGGCCTGCGCTACACTGACGAATGATGGGGCAGGTGGTGGGGGTATCCGAGACGCTCCCTTATGGCCACGTCTCGGATGAGGATGAGGTCAAGAAGGTGATGGACTCGTACAAGCAACGGTTGATGGGCGCTCTGCCTCTTGATGGCGACAAACTTACGGTGCGGGTATGTACGCGGCAAGATGTGGAGGTGCTCTCGCGGTGGCCGGAGTATCCTTGGCCGGACCAGGGGTTTCGATTTAGCTTTGCGGGAATGGGAGCGTCGGAATTGGATGAGCTTTTTGAGCGACGAAGTAATGATTCCGGGCGGATCACGGTA
>Ga0123356_10007229_pt1 | contig 11103 bp, 9 predicted proteins | sample TergutEmb28metaG_2_FD_92546 | JGI IMG/M metagenome (GOLD analysis project Ga0123356, IMG submission 92546) | Embiratermes neotenicus P3 segment gut microbial communities from Petit-Saut dam, French Guiana - Emb289 P3 | ecosystem: Host-associated > Arthropoda: Insects > Digestive system > Gut ... | reverse complement strand
TTTATCAGTTTTTTCTGGAATTGCTGTAAAAGAATTGTTTTTCCGCAGCGCCGGACTCCGGTAACAACCTTTATAAGTTCGGATTTTCCCTTGTGCCTTTCCAGTTCAGCCAGATACTCATTTCTGGTTACCATAATTAACCTCTTAAATTAAGGATAATATAAGGCCTATTTATTGTCAAGCGTTTTCTAGGAAATTCCTAGAAAATGTCATAAAATATGCGAACTTTAGGAAAATCCTAAATATCACTAAAATTACCAAAAAGGGCGCTGAAAGAGCAGCTGCCTGCCCGGGAGGTTAAAACCGCCCCTTTAACAATTGCCTAAAAATTGGCATTATAGTTATGGAGTTATAAAATGAACACTTACAGAACACATACCTGCGGTGCTCTTCGCGAGGAACATGTCGGGCAGCTTGTAAAGCTGTCGGGCTGGGTGGATACCATCCGCGACCATGGCGGCGTTACTTTTTTAGACCTGCGGGATCAATATGGAATTACTCAAATCGTTTTGCACGAAGAAAATAAGGCAAATAAAGAAAGCGTTATAACTGTGTCCGGCACTGTAAAAAAGCGGGATGCAGAAACAGTAAATTCAAAGATCGATACCGGAATTGTAGAAGTTCATGCGGAAAATATTGTCATGCAGAGCAGGGCTGTTCGGGCTTTGCCGTTTGAGATAAATGAATCCAAAAATACTCGTGAAGAAGTTCGATTACGAAACCGGTTTCTTGATCTTCGCAATCCTGCTGTAAGGGATAACATTCTGCTTCGTGCGAAAGTCGTAAGTTTCCTTCGGGAAAAAATGACATCGCTCGGGTTTACAGAATTTCAAACGCCGATTTTGACATCGTCCTCGCCTGAGGGTGCACGAGATTATCTTGTTCCAAGCCGAAAGCACCACGGAAAATTTTATGCTCTGCCTCAAGCGCCGCAAATTTTTAAACAGCTTTTAATGGTATCAGGTTTTGACAGATACTTCCAAATTGCGCCGTGCTTCCGTGACGAAGATTCTCGTGCAGACCGCTCGCCCGGCGAATTTTATCAGCTTGATTTTGAAATGGCATTTGCAGAGCAGGAAGATGTTTTTGGTGTAGCCGAGAAAGTTTTGTACGATACCTTTAAAACTTTTTCCAAAAAAGAGGTAAGCCCTGCTCCGTTTGTGCGCATACCCTACGCCGAATCAATGTTAAAGTACGGAACAGACAAACCCGACCTTCGTAACCCTCTTATTATAGAAGATTTAACGCCGTTTTTTGCGGATGTAGATTTTGCGCCGTTTAAAAATGTAATTGTTCGGGGCATTGTTGCAACAGGTGCGGCAAAACAGTCAAAATCGTTCTTTGAAAAGATGCTCGCCTATGCCACAGAAATTGGAATGAAAGGTCTTGGTTATATTTCTGTATTAGAAGACGGCTCTCTTAAAGGCCCGATTGTAAAATTCCTTTCCGATGAAAAGCAAGCTACACTCAGAAAAGACATGAATCTTAAAAACAACGATACTCTGTTCTTCATTGCCGATTCACCAAAAACTGTAGACAATCTTGCTGCGCAAATTAGAACAACACTTGGTACTCAACTAAATCTTATCAATACAGAAAAGTTCGAGTTTTGTTTTATCGTGGATTTCCCAATGTTCGGTATTAACGAAGAAACAGGCGCAACTGAGTTTACACATAACCCATTCTCCATGCCGCAAGGCGGACTGGAAGCTTTACAAACAAAGAACCCGCTCGACATTCTTGCCTGGCAGTACGACATTGTTTGTAACGGCGTAGAACTTTCATCGGGTGCAGTTCGAAATCACCTGCCGGAAGTTATGGTAAAGGCATTTGAGATTGCAGGTTACACACAGGCGGATATCGAAAGCAAGTTCTCTGCATTGTTCAATGCATTCCATTACGGCGCACCTCCTCATGCAGGAATGGCACCCGGTGTTGATCGAATGTTAATGCTGATTGCCGAAGAAGAAAACATCCGCGAGGTTACAGCGTTCCCAATGAACAGCAATGCGCAAGACTTATTAATGGAAGCACCCTGCGAAGTTTCCGAACAGCAGTTACGCGAAGTGCATATACGATTACGGCAGAAGAATTAGGCTGATTTATCTAGACTCGTAATAAAACTTCTTCATTAATTTTTCTTGCTTTTCTTTTTGGAAAGGTTTTTATTTCTAGACCCATTCCAAGATTATCTAGGTATTCTATTAATGTAGAAATTCTAATATCTTTTCTCTTTTCTAGTCGCGATATTGATGTCTGACTAAAGTTGCTAAACTCATCCTGTTTTACGCTGAGTTTCTCCCTTAACTGACCAAGCCTTATAGCCAGAATTTCCTGCTCTGCCAATAATCGGGAGCGTTCTACCGCTTCTTTGCTCATTTTTGATTCCATCATTTTTATGGCGTTATTCATTTTTTCTTTCCCTCCATAATTTTAGGGTTCTTCTCTATTATTTCTTCTGCTTGTTTAATTAATTTTTGGTAAAAATCTTCTTTATTTTTGCCTTTTTTATTACCTCCAATTAATAACCAACATTCTCGAATTTCATCAAAAATGTACAAAATCCTAAAAAGATATTTTTTATTAGTAAACCTTAGTTCTTTTAATTTTTTATACTTTGACCCCTTAATCGTATCTGCATGGGGTCTGCCCAAATTTGAACCAAACTCCATAAGAACTTTGACCTTTGCTGTTATGACAATCTGGTTTTCTTCTTCCTGTGCATCAAACCAGTCCTCATATTCTTGTGTATAATTAGGTTCTTTCATAATTGTCAATATGCACTATTATGCATATTTTGTCAAGGAAATTAATTCTCATTTTTTCTTAGATTTTTTATTCAGGCCGTATTGTTTAATAATATTTTCAATTGATTGATTAACTGATTGGGATAAGGATTTGTTTATTGTTAATGATACATCTTTTACAAAACGGTTCATAATGGTTTGTGTTTCCGGGTTAATACCGGTATTTTCTTCCATAAATAGTTCAAATATCTTGATTTCTAAAGCATCTGCAATTTTTGATAATGTGTCAGGATGAGGCCATTTTTTGCCTCTTTCAATGTCGCCCAGAAAATTTATGGAAATATTGGCATATTCGGCTAAGTCTGCCTGAGACCAGCTTCGGCGGCTGCGGTATAACTTTACGTTTTTTCCAAAAACTACCCTGAGTTCCTTTCCGTCCATAACACACCCCTTTAGATGTTACTTAAATACAATGCTATTGGCTTGTCTTATTTTCAAACATCTGTTAGAATGTAATAGGAATAACCACATATAGAGTGGTATCAATTTTTGGAGGTTTTTTATGAAAATAATGTTAAGAACATTCGGAACTATTGGCATCGCTACAATTTTTGCTTTCTTTATGATAACCTGCAGCGAACCTCCTGGAAGTGAAATTGGCGGTGGTGATTCTAATGATGGAAATAAAACCCCAATTGCATTGGATTTCAATATAACCGGTTTACTCCACTCCTACGATGGTAATCAAAAGGAAGTAGTTATAACGCCAAAAGCAGGCAGATCTGATGGTGAAATTACAGTTTGGTATGAGGGAATAGGTGAAACGGAATATGAAAAAGGTCAAACTCCTCCATCAGAACTTGGGGTTTATAGTGTTACTTTTGATGTAGCAGTTACATCGGCTTTTGATGCTGTAAATGGTTTGGTAGCAGGATCATTAAGAATTGTTATTCCGATAGATCCTACTGCAACGGATTTTAATATTAGTGGCTTAAATCAGGTATACAATGGCACACCGAGGCATGTTAGTATAATACCAAAATCGGATAAGTCTACAGGTGAAATAAAAATCTGGTATCAGGGAACTGGCAGTACTGTTTATATAAAAAGCACAACCCCTCCATCTGCAAATGGTACATATTCTATAATTTTTGATGTTGCAAAAGCGCCAGGTTTTAATGGAATAACCAACTTGCCAGCAGGTGTACTTACAATTGCTGCTTCTGGCGATGGTTCTACGGCAGATTTTCCTATTGTAATGGTTGTGACAAGAAATCTTGGAAACATGCCAGAGGTAAATAGCGGCTGGCGGCAATTACTTGCGGAAATAAATACTGCAGGTAAATTTGTAGCGCTTGATCTTTCAGCTTGTACTATGGTCGGTGCTGATTTTAATCCTGCCAGCAGTGTCACAACAGGTAAGGATAGGATTGTATCTATTATTCTTCCAAATGTTGCAACAAGTATAACAGATGGAAACAGTTCCGGTAATTTTGCTTTTAGAAATTTTACAAATCTTACAACCGTTAGCGGAGCAAATATTATCGATATTGGTAATTATGCTTTTTATCAACTATCGAATCTTGTTACCATTAATTTTTTGGCTGTTAAAAATTTAGGAGAACGAGCCTTTTTTAATTGTACAGCTCTTGTAGAAGTTAATTTTCCTGCAGCAGAGAGTATCGGCAGGTATGCTTTTCGAGGATGCAGTGCACTTACAACAATAAATTTCCCAAAAGTAACGATTATTGGCGGAAGCGCTTTTTTAAATTGTGCTAGCCTTACCTCTGTGAGTTTCCCAGAATTAATTACAATAAGTGATAGTCCTGTTAGTTCAATTGAAGGTGTATTCCATGGTACAGGTATTACAGAAGTACATTTTCCAAAATTAATAAATCTTGGTAATTATGCTTTTCAAGGATCCAGTATTACTGCAGTGAACCTACCAGAAGTAACAAGTATTGGTAACGGTGCTTTTTGGAATTGTGCTTATCTTTCTTTAGTTAATATACCAAAGGCAAGAAGTATTGGAAATAGTGCTTTTGGGGATTGTGTTAGCCTTGAAGAAGTTTCTTTCCCAATAGCTACATTTATTGATATTGGAGCTTTTTCGAGGTGTAATACTCTTATTTCTGTGTATCTTCCTGAAGCAACATCAATAGGTAATGCAGCTTTTAGATCTACTAAGCTTGTTGAAATAGATCTTCCAAAAGTTGCAACAGTTTCTGGTTATGCGTTTGAAGGTTCTACTTTACTTACCAAAGTAAATTTGCCATCGATTATAAGCTTTGATGGACCTGAAGTCTTCATGGATACAGGTGTACATGACATTACCCTTGTTCTTGGACAAAATGCACCATCATTGGGTGTTATAATGTTTTCTGATGTAACAAGAACAGTTCATGTACATATTCCTTTTGGTGCTGAAGGGTATACCCCATTTACCGATACTGATATAAAAATTGTTGATCATGAAATATTTTCACGGTGGTGGGCAAATGGTTTACGTGGTGAAGGTTGGCCTTATACGATTGGTCAAAGTCGTTATCGGAGGATAAATATTACAGTTGTATTTGAGTACTATTAAGTAAGAAGGTCTTTAATCTAATCAGGAGTGTAGATTTTACCATTTCTGATTAGATTTTTCAATCTTAATTAACTACAATAAACAACAGCTTTGCTCTTTTTACTCAATTAACAAGATTAACCTTTTATGATACCCTAACACCATGAAAGATATAACAAACATATTCGGCAGCATGGTTTTTAATGACTCGGTCATGAAAGCACAGCTTCCCGATAATATTTACAAAGCTTTAAAAAAGACAATCTCGCAGGGAACGCATCTGGAGCTTGATGTTGCAAACGCTGTTGCCAGCGCTATGAAAGACTGGGCAGTTGAAAAAGGCGCGACCCATTATACTCATTGGTTCCAGCCGATGACGGGAACAACTGCAGAAAAACACGACAGCTTTATTACTCCTGCAGGAGATGGAAAGGTTATATTGGAATTTTCCGGCAGGGAACTTGTTCGCGGCGAGTCTGATGCATCAAGTTTTCCGTCCGGCGGACTTCGCGCCACCTTTGAAGCGAGGGGCTACACAGTTTGGGATACAACTTCTTATGCGTTTATAAAAGGCGACACTCTTTGCATACCAACCGCTTTCTGTTCGTACTCGGGTGATGCGCTCGATATGAAAACACCCCTGCTTCGTTCAATGGATGCAATCAATAAGCAGGCTCTGCGCATACTCAAACTGTTTGGTAACAAATGCGCCGCAAGCGCCGCAACAAAGCGGGTTTTTACAACCGCAGGCCCTGAACAGGAATATTTTTTAATCGATAAAGAAATGTTTTTACAGCGGCCGGATTTAATTTACACAGGACGGACTTTGTTCGGCGCACGTCCTCCCAAGGGGCAGGAGCTTGAAGACCATTACTTTGGCTGTATCAAACCGCGCATATCTGCATTCATGAAAGAGCTCGATGAAGAACTTTGGAAGCTCGGTGTGTATGCAAAAACAAAACATAACGAAACTGCTCCTGCACAGCACGAACTTGCTCTGGTTTATTCAACAACAAACATTGCAACCGACCACAACCAACTTACAATGGAGCTTATGAAGAGCATTGCGAATGAACATGGGCTTGCATGTCTTCTTCATGAAAAACCATTTGAAGGAGTTAACGGAAGCAGTAAACATAACAACTGGTCAATCTCTACAGATACCGGTATCAATCTATTAGAACCTGGCGACACTCCGCACGAAAATGCGCAGTTCCTTTTGTTCCTTGTTGCGGTGATAAAAGCTGTCGATGAGTATCAGGATTTAATGCGCGTATCCGCAGCGAGTGCGGCGAATGACCATAGGCTTGGTGCGAACGAAGCGCCTCCTGCGGTTATTTCAATGTTCATCGGCGATGAACTAATGGAAATCCTGGAAGCGATTGAATCGGGTGTTAATTACAAAGGAAAAGAAAAATCCCAAATGGAGATTGGCGTTTCAGTACTGCCTCATTTTCCAAAGGACTTAACCGACCGCAACCGCACTTCCCCCTTTGCGTTTACAGGCAACAAGTTCGAGTTCCGTATGCTCGGCTCGGCATTTTCAATCGCAGGGCCCAACATTGTATTAAATACAATTGTCGCCGAAGCTCTAAGTCAGTTTGCTGATTCGTTAGAGGATTCCAAAGATTTTAAAGCTGATCTGGCGGCGCTTGTTAAAAAAACTTTCAGCGAACACAAGCGGATAATTTTTAACGGGAATAATTACAGCGATGAATGGCTTTCAGAAGCAAAAAACCGCGGACTTTCAAATTTAAAAACAACAGTTGACGCACTGCCGGAGTTTACTTCCAAAAAAAGTGTAGACTTGTTTGTTAAGCACAATGTTTTTTCCGAGACTGAATTAAACTCGCGCTGCGAAATTTTACTGGATGCTTACTGTAAGACACTGAACATCGAAGCGCTTACAATGATAGATATGGTCAAAGGCGAGATTGTTCCTGCCTGTATTGCCTGCCAGAAAGAACTTATCGATCTTTTAAGGCAGAAGAAAGCATACAATGGCAGCTTTGACTGTTCCCTTGAAGAACATTTCTTAAGTAATATAATGAAGTTAGCAGCAGGTTTGTTAAAGAAACTAGCAGATCTGGAAACAGCAGTTTTGGAATCTCCAAGCCACGATGATGCTCTTGCTGCCGCTGTTTATTACCGGGATAAAGTTTTATCAAGTATGTCGGAGCTTCGATGTATTGTTGATGAATTGGAAGCAAATATTGCCAGAAAATACTGGCCGTTTCCTGCCTACGCAGAAATTCTGTACAGTATAATCTAGAGAATATTTCCGGACACTAGAAACGGTACGTAAACGCTGCAGCAACACGGTAGAATTCCAAACGCTGCGAATTTGACGTGTTGATAGTTCTGTTTTGATAATGCAGATTTTTCCAGTTAGATTCAATAAAATTTCTTTGTGTTCTAAACTGTGTAATTAAAGAAATATCAAATTGTTCTGTAACTGCAAAGTTGAACAAACTTGAGAATGTCCAGCGAAGCAGATCGTCGCCCCATTTACTGCGGCCGGGAGTATCATATAAATACAGTTCCGCTTCTGCAGCGAACCCGGCAAGACTCAGGAATATCGGCATTTGATAACCAATAAAATTAAATGTGTAATAGTTAAAACCATTGCAGTTTTCTCCGTCATCTGCTTCAAAGAACCAGGGTTGATTCGTTTTAGCGCGGCTGTATTCCATGTAATTAATCTGATGATAAGTCCGCATTACAATGTGATTCCAGTCTCCGGGTTTTATGGCAGCGAAATCAAATTGAAGAGCTGCGCCAACTAATGCTTTATAAACAAAGCCGTCAAAGGGATTACTGTCAATTTTACTTTTACCGTCTATATCAATTTTATTAAGTCCGATCCCGTAAATTTCACTGCCAAAAAGATCGACGCTCCAGCCTGAGCCGATTCTGGCTCCTGCATTAAATTCAAAAAAAGCAATAGGTGTCCATATGGCATCGATTATTCCATTTAATGAAATTGGAGATACCTCGCCGGTTAAAGAAAGGAGAATATTATTATCCTCGGTTAAAGGATTATCACCCTGTAAAAAAGGAAATTTAATACCATGTGTAAAACCAAGTTTAGCTTCCGGCAGGGAAGATACCAGCAAAAATATTTCACTGGATGAAGTTATCTCCGCTTCTTCCTGTGCAAACAGAGGCAGTGCAAGAAGTATCATTAAAAAAAGAACAGTTATTTTCTTCATGTATAACTCCTTTTTATATTTTTAAAGGTCAAAATAAGTTTCAAACTCAACAGGGTGCGGCAGATGTTTGTAACGCAGAGATTCTTTTTTCTTGTTTTCGATCCATATTTCGATAAGCCGTTCTGGAAAGACGCCGCCTTGTGTTAAAAATTCATTGTCCTTTGCAAGCGCATCAAGCGCTTCGTCTAGACTCTGCGGCAAAAACTTTATCTTTGCCTGATCTTTTTTGGACAGGTTATAAAGATTAAAGTCATAAGGACCATAGCCTTCTTTTTTTGGATCGATTTTATTTTTTATACCGTCCAGGCCTGCCATCAATATTGCAGAGTAGGCATAGTACGGATTACAAGTGCCGTCCGGGCTTCTAAGTTCGAATCGTTTCTGATCCGGATCTTTTGCATATGCCGGGATTCGAATTACAGAACTGCGGTTGGATGTTGCGTACCCGATTGTTGCAGGAGCTTCATAACCGGGAACAAGTCTTTTGTAGGAGTTTGTGCTTGGGTTTGTAAAACCGCAAAGCGCCCGGATATGTTTTAAAATACCGCCGATAAAATAAAGCGCTGTTTCGCTAAGCTGTGAATAACCGTTAGTATCATAGAACAAGGGCTTTCCGTTTTTAAAAAGATGCATATGTACATGCAAGCCGTTTCCCGCTTCGCCGTAAATTGGCTTTGGCATAAATGTAACAGTTTTATTTTCGGCATAGGCTGCGTTTTTTAAAATGTATTTAGTCAGCATTGTTTTGTCTGCCATTTCCAGTATGCCGCCGAACTCAACTTCTATTTCTACTTGCCCGGGTCCTGCTACTTCGTGATGATGATACTTAACTAAAATGCCCATGTTTTCCATCATCATCGATACCTTGCTTCTGAAATCGCCAAGCCTGTCCAGAGGCGGAGCTGCATGATAGCCGCCCTTCGCTGGTATTTTGTAACCAAGGTTTGCAGATTTTGAACTGGTGTTCCATTCAGCCTGATCAGCATCGATCTTAAAGCTGGAAGAATGACTGCGTATGGAATAACTTACATGATCAAAAACATAAAACTCAAACTCGGGTCCGATTTTTATTTCGTCGGCAATACCCGTAGAGCGCAGATATTCTTCTGCATTGATGGCGACATTGCGCGGGTCTTGATCAAAGCGTCTGTTAACAGGAAGGTCTATCACAAAGACATCGCCAATCATGGAAAGTGTCGGAACTTCTGCAAAAGGATCGACTTGTGCGCTTTGTAAGTCCGGGATAAAAACCATGTCGCTTTTTTCGACAGGAGCAAAACCATAATTAGAGCCGTCAAAGCCAACGCCGTTTTTTAAAGTATCTTCTGTGAATCTGCCGATTGGCATTGTAAGGTGGCGCCAGCGTCCGGTTAAATCGGTCATCATAAAATCTGCCATTTTGATGTTGTGTTTTTCGCAGAGTTTAATTATATCATTAAATGTTACCGGCACTTTATTCTCCTATTACCCTGACATGAACTTTTCGTGTACGAGGGCCGTCATATTCATTAAACCAGATTCCCTGCCATGTGCCAAGGAGCAGTCTGCCGCCTGTTACAATTAACGAAAGCGAAGGGCCTACAAGACTTGTTTTGGTGTGCGCTGCAGAATTACCTTCGCCGTGACGGAACTCACGGCGGTCAGGAGAAATCATGTTTAACGCAAAGTTTACATCTCTGGGAACGTCCGGATCTGCATTCTCGTTTATAGTGACAGCCGCTGTCGTGTGCGGGATAAAGACAACGCAGATCCCTTCGTGCACGCCGGATGCAGCAACTGCTTTTTGTACCTCGCTTGTGATGTCCAGCCAGTCGGTTTGCCCGCCTGTTTTTACGTTAAAGCTGATTATTGTTGTCATGAGTTAATATTTTTCCTCTATAAAGAATATAATCCTTATGATACAATATCTGCTATGAACAAGACAAGATTAATAATAGGCATTTCTTTAATTACTTTACTTCTATTTGCTTCTTGTACGACAAATGTTAGAAGTGCGCCAATGTCTGAGGATTATACACAGTCAGGATTTACAGAAACTGCAGAACGCGCCAGATCTTCATCCGAGGCTTCGCCTAACGAAGCCGAGAGACGAATGGTAACGTATACTGTTTCGATGGAGTTATCTGTTGCAGATATAGAAAATACAAGAATCTTATTAACAGAGCAGGTAAATATTTTTAATGGATACATTACAAGAGATAATAATAATGCAATAGTAATGCGAATTCCGTCAGCAAAAATGGATGATTTTCTTGCGGCGGCTAGAGAACTGGGAAAAGTAGAAAATGAATCTAAAACAGGCGTAGATATAACAGAACAACATCGTGATAATATTATTAGATTAGAAAGTTTAAAAAACGTCAGAGAAAGATATCTGGCATTATTGGGAAGAGCAAATACTGTTAATGAAATTTTAAGCATAGAAAGAGAACTGGAACGCATAAATTCACAAATCGAATTAATGGAAGGCAGAATTAAAAATGCAGAAACCAGTGTGGCTTATTCAAATATAACGATAAGATTCAGCAGTAAATCAAGGCCAGGTCCTGTCGGCTGGTTATTTGTCGGTTTATACCGC
>Ga0123356_10007228_pt1 | contig 11106 bp, 6 predicted proteins | sample TergutEmb28metaG_2_FD_92546 | JGI IMG/M metagenome (GOLD analysis project Ga0123356, IMG submission 92546) | Embiratermes neotenicus P3 segment gut microbial communities from Petit-Saut dam, French Guiana - Emb289 P3 | ecosystem: Host-associated > Arthropoda: Insects > Digestive system > Gut ... | reverse complement strand
TGGTTCGGCAGTTGGGCGAGGGAAATGACTATGAAAATCTCTTGCCGGTGGTAGCAATCATCATCGTTGCCGAAGGCAATATGCTGCCAAAAACAGAACGGTTCCACTGCGAGTTCGGTACGCTCGAGAAAACAGAGCTCTTCGAACTGCACGACCTGAAAACGATACATACGCTTGAGCTGCCAAAACTGCCCAAGGATGTCGACGGCAAACTGGAGGACTGGCTCAAGTTCATAAAAGCAAAGAAGAGGGAGGAATACATGGTTGTTGCACAAAAAAGTAAGCCAATGACGCGGGCGCTCGAAGTGCTGGAAGAGGCCAGCGCAAATCAGGCAATACGCGACCAGTACTTCTACCGCAATCTGGCCAAAATGGACGAACGAGCTAGAATAGCCTACGCACGGGACGAAGGCAAGGCGGAAGGGATGGCGGAAGTATTCGCACTTCTCGAACAAGGCCTGTCACTAGACGAAGCCAAGAAAAAACTCGGACTCAAATAACCAGTACAACTATCAACTGGACAGATAGAGTGAAATGAGGATGGGGAGTTGTTCAGCGATCAGATCAATATAGTTATCGTTGAGATGAGCAAGTTGGGCGATGCCGTAAGGAGACCAGCGGAAGATTTGACACAGCTTGAGCTGTGGTCGCTCTTCTTCCGGTTCGCACCAGACCCAAAGTATAGAGATTTGGTAAACAATATAATCAATAAAAACAAGGAGATAGGTATGGCTGCTACTCTATTGATGGAAATAAGCCAAGACGAACACGAACGCGCCAAGTTCAGGAGCCGGCGAAAGGCTGAGACGGACAGGTACTCAGATATTGCCACTTCCAGAGAGAGGGGGAGGCTGGAAGCTAATTTGGAAACTGCGAAGAACCTTAGAACGATGGGCATGAGCGTCGAGGATACCGCAAAAGCCACTGGCCTCACGGTCGACGAAGTCCTACGCCTGAGCTGAAATAATCGCCACGGGGTGGCCACACTGCCCCTTGGTGGCGTTTTGTGGCCTACGCCCTCCGGCATCCGCCTGATGCGGTAGTGTTCAATTAGTGGTAGTTTGTCAGAACGGCTGTCCGAGGTCGAAATGCCACTCTCTTTTGCTCTCCCCTGTTCTTCTGTCGATTTTGAACCCCAGGTCCAGGCGCGCCACTAACTTTATCGGGGTGTCTATGCGCAGCCCCGGGCCGGCTGACCAGCGCAGGTCGTCGAACAGCTGGCTTGCCGATTTGATTTCCGAGAAGTCTGACCAGACGTTGCCGGCGTCTAAGAAGAGGGCTCCGTTGACCCACCAGAACAGCGGGAATCTGACGTCTGCGATGTTGGCGAACACGTAGTAGTTTCCTTTCAGCGGGTCGTCGTTTGGCATTACCGCCAATTTGTTGACCGGGAAGCCTCTTACCGTTGTGCTTCCGCCGCCGTAGAACTGGCTTTGCACGGGGACTACCTCGCTTTCGCCGTACGGGGTTACCCATCCTGTGCGCAGGGCCATTGAGAGGTAGTATTTTGAGCGGCTGAAATAGACGCGGTTGTCTAACGTTACCTTTACGAACTGGTTTGAGTGTCCGCCGAATACGCCTGCTACTTCTACGCCCAAGTGCGTGTACCCGCCTTTTGTCGGGTTGAAGAGGTCGTTTCTCATGTCGTAGCTTATGTCCCAGCCTATGCTCTGTGTTGGGTAGTCCGGCACGCCGGCGGGGCCGATCTCTTCGTCTACCGGCGCCCGCACCCACCGCACCTGTTCCCACTGGCTCCATACCTGGTAGAGGAAGTTGTAGTTTGTCAGCCGCCCTAAGGAGAGGCGTACGCCGTCGAATACTCCCTGGTAGAGTTCGGCGTTGTCGTAGCGCGTGTAGTAGACCTTTGTGTCGAACTGGAACGGCAGGAAGAGGAACCACGGGATGACGTATATGGCCTCCGCGCCCTGCGATATCTGCGAGAGTTTGCCGGAGACCGTTAGGCCCTGGCCCAAGCCGAACATGTTGCGGTATGTCGCCGACGCCGATACGCGCGCGCCCTCGTCTGTGCTGTACCCCACGCCGCTTTGCATGCTAAAAAACTCCGTTGGGGAGACGCGCACCTGCACGTTGTAGAGGCTGTCGGGGAGTTCGGTGACTAACCGGGCGCTGTCGAACATGGGCCTTATGTGCACGTAGCCGAAGAGGCCGGTGGTGTAGAGCCTTCGTTCCGAGTTTCTTATCATGCGTGAGTTGAGGGTATCTCCGCTCTTGAACGCCAGTTCGCGCCTGAGGACTATGTCCCTGACCCCCTTGTTGCCCTCCAACTCTATCTTGCAGGTTACGGCTTTGGGCCCTTCTGTGACGTTGAACGTCACGTGCGCCAGATTTTGGGTGGAGTCGAAGTCTATGGACGGCTCTACTGATGCCGCGAGGAAGCCTCGCTGCCCCAGCGTGTTTTTTATTCTGCGGGCGTCCTGCCGCGCGTTTTGGTGGATTAGCGGCACGCCGGGCTTGGTCGCCAGCCTGCGCATTTCGCTGTGCCCCATCTCGTACCTGTCGGAGGCTACCGTCACGTCGCCTACGTGTACGCGCGGGCCCTCCTCTACGTTGATGAGTACCCGCACCCGCCGGCTCGTGGTGTCGCGGTCTACGCGGTTCAGCGTTACCTTCGCGTACTCAAACCCGCTGCCCCTGTAAAACGACCGCAGGACGTTCAGGTCGGAGTTGAGCAGGAAGTTGGTGAAGCGGACGGGGTCGCTCGGCCACGACTTCGGTTTGAGTTCCATGAGGCTCGTCAGTTCCTTGCGGCTGTACGTCTCGTTGCCCTTGAATTCGACAGTGCGGACGTACCAGCTGCGCCGCTGCCGCTCGCGCTGCGCCTCGCGCTCCTCCTGACGGGCCGCGCGGCGCTCCTGCCGGGTCTCCGGCTCGCGGCGGGGCTCCGGCGGGGGCAGTTCCTGCCAGGCGTCTAACCAGCCCTGCGAGTCGAAGTCGTCCGCCTGTACCGGTTCCTCTGTTTCCGGTTCTGCTTCTGTTTCCGTTCCCGTTTCTGCTTCCTGATGTTTTTCCTTTTTCTCCTTCTCCGCCTCCGTCTGCAACAGTTCGCGCTCTTCGGCGTCGCGTTCGGGGTGGTACCACTCCTGCGCCATGCTCAATGTGAAACATAGCACCAGCATCATACCGGCAATCAGCACGGCAGGCGGCAGGTTGCCGCCCCTACGGGATTGTTTTTGGGTATATTTTGTTGATGTCGGCATATTGCACCTCACCTGCTGTACCTGAATATAAGGTCCAGGGCGTTTTCTCCCTCGCTTGTTGTCTGTCCCTCTAAATATAAATTGGGCAGGAGGCGGTATTGCGCGGTTACTTTTCTGTCGGTCAGTTTAACCGTGTTTGTTTCGTAGGTGACGTTTAGCCTTGTCGTAAAGCGTTTTGACACGCCGATAGTCGCCCCCGCGCTCTGTTCGGCGCCGCCCATTGCCCCTATTACGTCGCCGCTCACGCTTACCCTGTCGACGTTCAGCATTTTCTCCAATCTGCGCGTGCCCAAGCCTATTGCCTGCTGCGCCGCGAGGTTCGCTATGCGGTTGCCTATGTCGCTCCCCATGCCGCCCATCCTCTCGCCGAACGTCAGGATGCTCAGGATGTCGAGCTCGCTGAGCGTCGGTTCGGACGTAAAGCGCACTACCGGGCTCTCCAACGTGCCGCTCATGTTCAGCGTGATGGTGAACTGTTCCGCCCGCGCGTTGGGCGAGAACGTGACCACGTCGGCCTTCGCGGTTATTTTCAGGTTCGGGTTGACCGTGGTGATGTCGGGGTTGAAGAGCGTGCCTTCCGTGATAAGGAATTTGCGGTCCAGGTAGTAGACGAAGCCGTCGCGCACCCTTATTTCGCCCACGATTCCCGGTTCGGCAGCCGTCCCGCCCACGGTTATCCTGCCGTCCATTGTTAGCGTTCCCATGTTCATGTCGATGTTCAGGTTGTTGGCGAGGTCTACGTCTATGCGCAGCAGTATGGATTGCAGGAACGGGTTTGGCTCGCGGCGCACGTCGGCGCCTATGCGCATCTGGTCTACCATTTCGAATATGTACATGTCGCGGACGTAGCTTGTATGCCCGAGCACCGCCCTTCCCGAGATGATGATGTTGTCGCCCTGGTCGGTTATGCGCAGCGCGGCGCTCTGTATGCCTACGTTTACGACCTCCGGCAGTTCGAAGAATATCCCGCCGGCGTTGACGCGCAGGTCCATGTCGCTTAGCCCGTCTACGCCCCACAGCACCCGCCCCGCCCCGCTTATCGCGCCGCGCCCCCAGCGGGCGTTGAGCGAGGTCAGCTCGGCCGTGCCGCCGGAGAGCCTGATGTTCGCGTCTATCGGCCCGAGCGTGGGGCTGATGTCGGGGAGCGTCATTTCAAGGCCGGTCATCGAGAGCGTCCCATCGGCCATAGGCCTGCCGTCGGCGCCGTAGATGACCCCGCTGCCGTTAAAAAGCCCCCGCCGCATCCTTATACCGGGTATCATCCGCGCAAACATCGTGCTGGGGACGTTGTCTATGCGGTACTGCGCGTAAAAATTCCTGTTGTACATGAGAGAGTCCAGCCCGTCGTAGAGCATGCGGGCACGGATGTCCAGGTTCCCGCCGTCGCGGAATATTACGCGCGCTGAGTCTATGAACAGCGTGTCTACCCCTGTGCGCCCCCTTATGACGCAACTGTCTATGCGCAGCAGCGGCATATCCAACACACCGGTCGCAAGCGTAAACGCGGCGGACGGTTTTTCCAATGTCCCGGAGAGGCTTGCGTTCAATGTCGCGTTGTTTATGCCGATTTCCTCTTCAACAAAGCGCACGTCGGCGTCGGGGATGTAGAGCATCCCGCCCACGTTCCAGCCGCTCCCCTGATTCGTGAGCGACACGTCGAACGCCGCCGCGCCGGAGACCTCGTATCCTTTCGCGGCGTCACCGAGGTACGACATGGCCTCCCTGACGCTGAAACTCTCGGCGCGTGCGCCCACGAGCGCTGTCCGGGTTCCCGACTCGTCAATTTTCCAGTCGGACGACGGCAGGAACGGCACGCTCGCCTTCAACTCGATGGCCCCGGAGTTCCCGCTCACCCGCAGGAGGGCGGCCCCGTTCACGAGCGAGTCCGCCAGCGCGGCGTCGCCGATTACCGAGTAGGCGCTGTAATCGCCGTAGCTCGGGTCAGTCAGCCGGAAGTTCACCCGCGCGGTGGGGTTGGTGACCGTCCCCGAGAAATCGCCCGAGAGCGACACCATGCCCTTCACCCGGTGCTCTTCGGGTATCCAGCGGTCAAAAATGTCAAGCGGTACGGAGGTTATCCTGCACGACCCGCTTACGGAGTCGCCGCGCATCGCCCCCCTGGCGTCAACCTTGCCGGCCGGTTTCTCCTCGCCGTCCTTTTCAGCGAACAGTTCGGCGGTGATGGCCCCCTCCATGCCTGCCTCGTCCCCCTCTTTGGGCAGCCTGAAGCGCCCGCTGCTGTGGACCGACGTTCCGAAGCCGCGCAGATAGAGGTTGTTCCAGTTCAGCACGCCGCTCTCCATGGACGCGAACCCGGCGGCCGTGTCTAACGCGTACTCCTCATAGCGCAGCTCCCTCCCGCGAAAGCGCGTGTTGATAATCGGGTCGGTAAGGCCGCCCTTCATGGAGACCTCGGCCTGGATGTAGCCGCCCACGGCGCCTATGTCCAACAGCGGCGCGAGGGAGTCTATCCACCCTGAGATTATGCCGTCTGCCCTGTGCAGGTTAAACTCACCCTTGTCGAGGGTAATTTTCGCCTCTAATGAGTCAGCGTGCAGCCCGCGCCACGTGATGCCCTCGCCTTTGAGGTCCGCTGATATGTTGAACTTTTCGGGCCGGTCCCAGCGCCCGCTGAACTCTACGGCGGCTGAGAGGTTACCGCTCACGTACTCGTTGGCCGCGGTCATCGCCAGCGTGGACGGGTCGGGCATATCTAACTTTGCGGAGCCGCTCAACGCGCTTGTCGCGATGTTGACCCTGCCGTGCCCTTCGAAGCGGTTCTCGCCCCAGCTTCCGTCTATGTCCCACTTGCTGTTTTTCAGCGACGCGTTGAAATCTATGTCTCCGCCGGGCAAATCCGCGCCGGTAAACGTCGCCGAGAGTTCGACCGCGTCGGGAATTTCGAAGCACTTGCCGTCGGCGCGCACGCGCACATCGCCCCTCTCTATGGCCAACGGGAGGTCGAAGTTAAACTCTTTGGCGATTTTAGCGGCGTCGAGCCCGCTCAGCGAGGCAAGCGCCGAGTAGCCGCCGAACTCGGGCCCCCGCATCAGCTGTTTCATAAGGAGCGACGCGGTAACGTCAAAATTCCCGAAGTCGCCCGCCCCGCGGATGCGCGCGCGCCCGTACTCGTCGCGGCCGTAGGAGGCCTCTACATCAAGCGCGGCCAGTTCATGCCCGCGCAGCGTCACCCCTGACCCCTTCACCCGCGCCCCGTAAATCGGCTCGTAGAGCGTGCCGCCGAATGTGGCGACCCCCTCAAAAAAACCGTCCCGGCCCAGGTCGTCCACGTGCTCGTACAAAACGGTAGCCGGCCTGATGGAGGTGATGAAGTTAGCTTTGAGGTCCCACGGCCCCCCCTCAAAATACGAGAGCCGCCCGCCGGCGGTTATCTGCGTCCCCGAGCCCTTGAAGAGCATGTTGTGCACCTCTAACCCGAACCACGTAATACACCCCGAAACCCCTATTGTATCTATCGCGCCGCTCCACCACGGGCTGTGGTACGAGCCGCCGGGCACCCTGAGCGATACCGAAAACGAGTCTATGGCGTGGAACCGCGCCAGCACCGTCGCGTTGCGAATCTCCCCCACCATCTCGTTGGACAGGTCCCGGTAAACCGCGGTGATACCGTCTACCCGCGCACGACCCAGCGCGACCTTCCACTTCCAGTCGGCGGGGTTGGTAATGTGGGTCGGCGGCCATGTTATCACCCGCTCCTCCTTCTCCTTCTCTTCCTCCCCCCCGCTCTTCTCCCGCTTGCGCTCGACCACCTTCCGCAGCGGCTCGTAATTCGGCAAAAACACGTGGGTAGAGTCGTAATACGACGTAGGGATGAACGGGATCATAATATCGTTCCCCTCCTCCATCACGACGTGCGCGCGCACATCCGTCACCCGCGCCGACGTTACGCGCACCGTCTTGAACAGAAGCGCCGGAATCCAGTAGTTCGCGCGGATGTGCCCAACGTAGATGGAGTCCCGGTGCTCCGACCGCCCCACCGCGCGCACCCCGTGGACCTCAACGTAGGAGAGCAGGTTGGTGGAAACCCGCTCAACCGTTATGTCTCCGTGAAAAAAACCCGCTATCTGCTCCTCGGCAAACCGCACAGCCCTGTCCTGAACCGCCGGATGGGTGACGACGACATAGGCAATAAGGCTAAACACAAACAGCAATACCGCCAGCGATAGAATTATCACCGACGGCCAGATTATCGAGAGTTTGAATCGATGTTTGAGCACCTCCATGCGGCGCCTTTTTATCCTCGTTGCTGTATATAAGAGTACAATATTACAAAATAAATATACTATATGCACCCGCCGGGCCGGCATATATATTATATTTATCGTTATTTAACATATAAAAGATGAATATTATACGATGATGATAGAGACCATGCTGCCCCTTGCCTTGTACGCCGAGACGCATTTTCGCTTCTTCGGGTGGGCGCCGAGCGCGCTTTTCCGTAAAGAGCCGGAGATCGTATTCGACCTGCCGCGGCGGTTGGTGCGGGGCTGCGGCCTGCCGGTAACGCTCCTGATTAATGATATCCACCACTATCCCATCTGCATAGAATCGGTACGGATAACGGTTTCGCGGGCCGGGGCCAAACCGGTGTTGATTGAGTTCGACAGGCAGCGCGTGGCGGAATCTGAGGTCGGCCACCCCCTCAAAAGCCAAATGGGCGCTTACGTGCTGACCGTCCCGCGTTCGGAACTGGGTACGGCGGATGGCGAGGTATTCGTCAACGCGTGCCTGCGGTACCGGCGCGTCAACAAAAAGGGCGTCCCCGGCAAAAGCGTCTACACTGTACTGAACGACAATCTGGTGACGTCAACCAAATACTCCTACCGCTGCATCATCGCCGACGACGGCTATCCCGGCGCGGATTTGTGCACCTTCGGGGATTTGCACTGCCACTCCCAGTTTTCAAGGAGCCACGTGGAGTTCGGGCCGCCCCTCGAAATGATCGGCCGGGTGGCCGCGGCAAGCGGGCTGGGGTTTGTGGCCGTGACGGACCACTCCTACGACCTCGCCTGCGAACCGGACAATTTTTTGCGGCAGGACAGGAGTTTGCGGTTGTGGGATATGTACAAATCAGCCGTCGACAGCCACGAGGGGCCGGTGATAATGATCCCCTCCGAGGAGGTCTCGGTCCTCAACTCGAAAGGCGACGTGGTGCATTTATGCGGGGTCGGCATCAGCGAGTACATCCCCGGAACGCTTGACGGGGCGCGGAAAAGCGTTTACGTCAACAGGCAGTTGACAATCAGGGAGGCCGTCGACGAGATAGCAAGGCAGGGCGGCGTATCGTTCGCGGCGCATCCGGGGGCGGGCGTGGGGATGATGCAGCGGATATTCCTCAACCGCGGGACGTGGAGCGACGAGGACTTGTACGCCGAACTCGGCGGCATACAGGCGGCAAACAGCGATTTCTTTGAATCATGGACACGCGGTAAATCATTATGGGTCAATATGTTACAGCGCGGACTTAAAGTGCCTCTGTTAGCCGGAAGCGACGCTCACGGAGACTTCAACCGCTACCGCGCGATAGGCGTGCCGTTCTTGCAGATACACGAGGGCGCCGAACGGTACATGAGCTTCGTAAGGACGGGGGTATACGGCAGGCAGGTTGATATCAACGGAATCATCGAGGGGATAAGGGGCGCCGCAACGTTCATCACAAACGGGCCCTTCGTGTCGATTTGCGACGCCCGTAACCCGGAAGTATCGCTAATCGGTAAAAACCCTGTCGGTGCTGATACCGCGAAAAATCTGTGCGTGCGGATTCTCAGCACAAGGGAGTTTGGGGCGGCGGGGGTGGTAAGGGTAATGATGGGCCGCCCGAATCCGGCGGAAACGCCGTCCGGGCAAAATAACGCCGCGGGAAAGATATCCTCGCAAAACAGCACTGTGGGGATGATATCCTCCCCAAACAACACGCCGGAAACAACCATCATCAGAGAAGAACTGCCGGAAAATACTTACGAAACAACCATCACCATCCCCGCCGGCGCGCTCCCGGAAACCTGCTGGCTGCGCGCGGAGGTTTTCGGCAAATCCCCGCGGGGCCTGCCCACGACCGCCGCGACGAGCGCGTGCTTTATCGGGTACTGAGGTCAGCCGCCTATCTTGCCGTTCAGGATGTCCGCGAAGCTCTTTGGCTTGAAATTCGGGTCCGTGGCCTTGTCGATCGCGTCTTCGACGTCTTTGGCCTGCTCGGTTTGCAAGAGGTAAGCCATCATGCGCTTGGTGTCGCCGGGCACGTTCGCCGCGTCAAGCAGCATTTTGTCCTGGGCTGACAGCGCTTTATTATCACCGGCCGACACTCTGAGCTCGCCGCCGAGCGCCATTTGCTGCCTGTATCCGTTAATTCCGATATTCATGTTATCCCTCCCCACCGAGCATTGCACCCCTTTGGGGTGCGATTTTTTGGGATGCCCGTTTGTTCTACCGAGCATTGCACCCCTCCGGGGTGCCTTCTTCCTGTACCGCAGCCCTGCTCTAATCCTGCCCTGACCGTCCTGCCTTAATCCTGCCCTGACCATCCTGCTCTAATCCTGCCTTGACCGTCTTGCCTTGATGACATCCTGTAACATCCATCCTTGCCCTGCCGCCCCCCTCTCTTCCCTTAAAGTCCGGAGCGCCTCCCTGCGCTCTTTATTCGTCCCTGTACGTCAGACTTTTAGGATTGAGAAACCTTTACACCTTACTGTACTGCCCGGCGGGTGGATAGCCCGCCGTTTACTGCTTAGGATTGAAAAGCCTTTACACCTTACTGTACTGCCCGGCGGGTGGATGGCCCGCCGTTTACCGCTTAGGATTGAGAAACCTTTTTACACCCTTCACGTTATCCTATACGCGTCCCTCCCTTTTTCATTGTTTGTTCGTTCATACGCACCTTTGCGTTACCTGCGCCTGTTTTCGTGTTTGGCGTGCGGGCGGCTGCAAGCCGCCCCTACACCATCCTTCAATCACCATACTGCACCACACCATACTGCTGCACCATACATCACCATCAATCAATCACCATCAACTACCCTCCATTGTTGTTTTGGTACACACCCTCTTTTTTATGTTTTGATGGTGGTCAGGCGCCTCCCTGCGCCATCCCCCCATCGTGTTCTTTTCTTACAGTACCACCAGGTGCGCGTGCAGCGCCCCGGCCTCTTTTATCGCTTGCAGTATCGCTATCACGTCACGCGGCGTAACTCCAAGTGAATTCAGCGCTTGCGCAAGGTCAGACACTGTCGTCGTCGCGTCTAAAACTACCATCTCGGCGTCCTTTTCTTCCACTATAAGCGCCGGGTTCGGGATGTTTTCCAGAGTACCTAAGGCGAACGGGCGCGGCTGGATGACCTCGGGGAGGTTCACGACCTCTACCTTGACGCCGCCGTGGGTAACCGCTACCTGCGATATGCGTACCGTGCCACCGGCTACTATCGTTCCCGTGCGTTCGTTTATTACCACTCTGGCCTGCGAGGCGACCTCAAACGTCATGTTCTCGACTCTCGCTATGAACTCCATGGGTGAAGCGCCGTCGTTTGCCCTTCTCATGTCCAACTCGACCGTCGCCGCGTCTGTGGCTCTGGCCAGGCCCTGCACGCCGTACTGTGCGTTGATCGCCTGGGCCATCGACACCGCCGACGTGAAATCCGGGCTGTGGAGCGACAGAGACATGTTGTCGCCGTCTAACAGGTTATTGAACTGGTACTCGCGCTGCACAATCGCGCCGCCGGGGATACGGCCTACCAGCACGTGGTTCCTCTTGATATGCGTGAAGCCGCGGTCGCGCAGGTCGTAGCCGCCCGTCGCCAAAGGCCCCTGCGCCGAGGCGTAGATGTTGCCGTCAGGGCCCTGAACCGGGGTCATGATAAGCGTGCCGCCTTCA
>Ga0123356_10007227_pt1 | contig 11107 bp, 10 predicted proteins | sample TergutEmb28metaG_2_FD_92546 | JGI IMG/M metagenome (GOLD analysis project Ga0123356, IMG submission 92546) | Embiratermes neotenicus P3 segment gut microbial communities from Petit-Saut dam, French Guiana - Emb289 P3 | ecosystem: Host-associated > Arthropoda: Insects > Digestive system > Gut ... | reverse complement strand
TCGTGCCGATCTCGTTCTTGCCGAGCACCTTTTCTGAGGCGGCATCGAGGTCAAGATGGTACGGCATGATGAGATGGGAATTGGCGCTGATGCGCAGACGCTCGGTTGAGATGCCCTCGTTTTCGAGGATATCAATCTCCTTGATGAGTACCTTCGGGTTGATGACACAGCCATTGCCGATGACCGGAGTGACATGCGGGTACAGAATACCACTGGGGATGAGATGTAGCGCAAGCGTCTTGCCCTCGGCGATCACGGTGTGCCCCGCGTTGTTGCCCCCCTGGAAACGCACAACATAGGTAAAGTCAGGCGCGATAAGATCGGTGATCTTACCTTTGCCTTCATCACCCCATTGGGTGCCGACCAAAACGATACCGGGCATATAAATACCCCCTCTATTCTTCATGTTCTGAAATTTGTAGCGGTACCTAATTAGTATAATGGATTCGAGACTTTGTTAAGGGAGGATGAGGGTATTTATGGATCCCAATCTGCTGCTCGGCTTACTGTGCTCGGTTGCGCTTCTTGTATTGATCGTAGTCGTAGCCCTGCTCGTCGTGGTCATGGGACGTATGAGCGCACTGCGTAAGGATCTTGGTAGCGAACGAACACACGGCGATGAGAAACAGGTCATCGAGCGTGAGATGACACTTCGGCTGTTACGCGAGAACCGCGAGGAGCTTGCCAACTCCTTGGCGCGTTTTGAGGAGATGACCAACCGCAATCTGACAGAAAGCCGTGAGACCACCGTGCGGCAGTTGACTGAAAACCGCGATGCGACGGTTAAGCAACTGGCAGAAAACCGCGACGTAACCGTTAGGCAGTTATCGGAAAACCGTGACGAGACGGTCAAGCAGCTGGCCGATAGCCGTGAGATGGTCGAAAAGCGCTTGACCTTGCTCCAGCAGCAGAATGAGACCAAACTCGAGCAGATGCGTGCGACCGTGGACGAGAAGCTGCAGGAAACCGTCGAGAAGCGCTTTGCCGAGTCGTTCAAACTCATCAGCGATCGGCTTGAGCAGGTACATAAGGGATTAGGTGAGATGCAGTCGCTTGCCAGCGGTGTGGATGACCTGAAAAAAGTGCTCTCGAATGTCAAGACGCGTGGCAACCTCGGCGAATACCAGCTTGGAACGATACTTGAGCAAGTGCTCTCGCCCGAACAGTACCTCCAGAATGCCCAGGTCAAACCGCGCTCGCAGGAGCGCGTCGAGTTCGCCATCCGCCTGCCGGGTAACGACATCGACGGTACCGAGATCCTGCTGCCGATCGATTCCAAGTTCCCTGTCGAAGACTACGAACGCCTGCTGGATGCCTACGAGGGCGCGGGCGATGAGGGCGTTGATACCATTTCTAAGCGACTTGAGATGCGGGTCAAGGCATTTGCGCGCGACATCCGCGACAAGTACCTCAACCCGCCTGTCACTACTGATTTTGCCATCATGTTCTTGCCGACCGAGGGGCTTTACGCCGAGATCCTGCGCCGCCCCGGCCTCTTTGAATCGCTGCAGCGCGAATACCGCGTAACACTTGTAGGCCCCACGAACCTTGTCGCGTTCTTAAGCAGCCTGCAGATGGGCTTTCGCACGCTTGCCATCGAGAAACGCTCAAGTGAGGTCTGGCAGATTCTGGGTGCGGTTAAAAATGAGTTTGGCAAGTTCGAAGGGCTGCTTGACAATGTGAAGAAGAAGCTCGACTCCGCCTCCAGCGAGATCGAACGCATCGGCTCCAAGTCGCGTAATATCTCCCGCAAACTCGGACGCGTCCAGGAACTGCCTGCCGAACAGAGTGCTCTGCTCTTAAGCGATGGCGCTGAGGACTGGGTTGAGGGAGAAGTACTCGACGAGGCGCAGGACTGATACATCGCCGGTTATGACGTGCGATGTCGCCCCAGACCTGATCTGGGGCCTAGCGGGAGACTGGCATGCAGCATGCGTGTGTCCGACCCAAAATCTACGCATAGATAACCCATGTCGCCCCAGACCTGATCTGGGGCCTAGCGGGAGACTGGCATGCAGCATGCGTGTGTCCGACGACGAAGCGCAGGACTGATACATAACCGCTATTACAATTAATTTATCTCTTTATAAAGATCGCCGAAAATCGTGTACTCGGGAGTAAACGCGAGCTCGATGTCGCGGATTGCACCATTCCGGTTCTTGCCGATGATAAGTCGCGCGACCCCGAGATTGGGGCGCTTGGGATTCGCGGCTTCTTCCTGGGTAAATGAACGGTCAATAAACATAACGACATCGGCGTCTTGCTCGATTGAGCCCGATTCGCGCAGATCAGAAAGCTGCGGGCGCTTATCGCCACGTGATTCAACACTGCGTGAAAGCTGGGCAACCGCCAGTATCGGTATATCGAGTTCTTTGGCAAGCATCTTCAAACCTCGGGAGATCTCCCCTACCTCAACATAACGGTCGCGGATCATGGATGTGGGCGAATTCATGAGCTGCAAATAATCGACGATTATCAGCCCCTTGCCCTTCTCAGCATGACGAAGCTGGCGGCGCGCTTTGGCACGAAGCTCAAGAATCGACAGACCGGGCGAGTCATCAATCGAAAAATCGCATTTATGAAGCCGCTCGCTTGCTTGGATGATTTCGTGGAAATCCGATTCTCTAAGATTGCCAGTACGCATCTTGTGGTTATCGATCCTCGCCTCAGAAGCGAGTATACGCTGCGTCAGTTGTACCGAAGGCATCTCAAGTGAGAAGAAAGCGATGGTGGTGCCTTCCTTTGCAGCATTGATGGCAATGTTAAGCGCCAGCGAGGTTTTACCCACACCAGGACGCGCAGCCAAAATGAGAAGGTCGCCGCCGCGCATGCCTCCTAAAAGGCTATCGAGGTCTCTAAACCCGGTCGGTACGCCAAAGAGATGCGACTTGTTAGTCGACATCCTTTCAAGGATGTCGATGGATTCGCTCATTAAGGGGCCTATGCCTTTAAAGGTCGAGGAGATGCGCTTGTTTGTTACTTCGAAAAGCAGCCTCTCTGCTTCCTCGACAACAGCAGGCGCATCATCAGTCGAGCTTGAGCCAAGGGACATGATGCGATGAGCTGCCGTGATGAGCTCGCGAAGCAGAGCGTCGTTGCGGACGATCTGGGCATGGGTAGCCCAATTGGCAAGGGCAAATGAGTTGCTTGCAAGATCAAGGATGTAGGCTTTGCCACCGATCTGGGCAAGCTCGCCACGCGCGTCGAGTTTGTCGGCAAGCGTGAGTTGGTCAACCGGCGTATGATCCGCGTTGAGCTCGGCAATAGCAGCGAAAATCTTCTGATGCGCTGCGCGGTAGAAGGCATCTCCGTTAATCGTAGCAAGCGCTTCCTCGACAATATCCTTGTCAAGTATCATCGCGGCAAGTACCGCTTGTTCAGCGTCGATATTATGCGGTGGTGTGAAGGAGCTCGTCTGCTCTGCCATAATGCTCTCCTACCCAGATGATACAAAGACGAAAGGGGCTTTGCCGTTTGAAACGGATTAGCCCCTCTATTCTACACAACCTTGCCTCAGGATTAGTCCTGAAGTCCGTCCACTTCAACAGTCTCGTCTGAAGGGACAGCCTCATCGGCTGGAATAACCTCGTCTGCGATACGTTCAGCTTCTGTGTCAGCTTCGACTTCGGCTTCGGCAACAACCTCAACAACCGGTGCCGGAACCACAACCGGAGTACGTTCATCGATGACCTTGACGATCAGCTCTGCTTTGAGGTCGCGATAGACCGAAACTGCAACCACATGTTCGCCGACTTTCTTGATTGGAGTATGTACATCGATCTTCCTGCGGTCGATCTCTGCACCAAACTGCTCCCGTAAGGCTTCAGCAATCTGTGTCGAAGTAACGGAACCGAACAGCTGGCCTTCATCGCCAACACGCGCGCGGACAGTTATCGTCTTTTCATTGAGGGCGTCGAATATCTTGTCGGCTGAATCAAGCCGCTCCGACTCACGCTTTGCGATGTTGTGCTTACGGAGCTCGAGTTGCTTAAGGTTGCCCTTGGTCGCTTCAACAGCGATCTTTCTGGGGAGCAGGAAATTCACCGCGTGGCCACGTGCCACTTCGATGACGTCTCCCTCGCCCCCTCTGCCTTTCAGCTCTTGTAGCAATATTACTTTCATGATGCGTTAGACCTCCCTAACCACGGCTCTTGCGGTCCGTGCGGCTGCTGACCACCGGAACGATATATGGAACCAAAGCCATCTCGCGGGCACGCTTGATAGCGGTGGCGAGGTCATGCTGATGCTGTGTACAGGCACCGGTCACGCGGCGCGGTTTGATCTTGCCACGGTCGGTCATGTATTTGCGTAATAGGTTAACTTCCTTAAAGTCGATGTATTTGACCTCGTCTTTGCAGAACTGGCAGTACTTCTTTCGAGGTTGACGTACGAATTCGGCCATAGGAACCCCCCTTTCTCTCTTATGCTATGATGTTCTGTTGTCTTGACAAGTCAAGACCTAAAATGGGATATCCTCGTCATAGACGGTAATCTCAGGCGCTGCGGGAATCTCGCTTATCCGATCGGAAGATGCATTGCTAAATGTGTTACTCCCGCCGTCACGCGAGGACATGAACTCTATCTCATCTACGATAACTTCGATCTTCGAGCGTTTCTGACCGTCACGCTCCCATTGGCTCCAACGCAATTTGCCTTCGATTGCAACCTTTGAGCCTTTTGTCAAAAAACGCGATACACTCTCTGCGCGGGCGCCGAACATCGTGCAATCGATGAAATTCGGATAGTCCTCCCAGTCGCCTGTGGTCGGGTTCTTACGACGATCGTTCACCGCGATACCCATGCCAAGCACCGGCATTCCAGACGCTGTTGAGCGCAACTCCGGATCGCGTGTGAGGTTGCCACTGATAAGTACTCTGTTAATGCTCATGTTCTTTCACCTTCATTCAATCCATGCCGCTGTAGCTGGCGGCAGCGTCGTGCTAACGATCGCCACGACGCACAATAATAAAACGCTCGATAGCATCCGTGATACTCAGGATGCGGTCGATTTCCGCGATACTTGTTGGGTTGGCATGAAACTCAATCAGTGTGTAGTCACCATCGGTTAGTCTGTTAATCTCGTAGGCGAGTTTGCGTTTTCCCCATGCATCAACACGATCGACTGTCCCGCCTTGCGAGGCAATGGCGGAATCTATTCTTGTGCTCACGGTAGCGCGGGCATCTTCTTCGAGCGCAGGGTTAACGAAGAACAGCAGTTCATAGGCCTTCATATGTCACCTCCTTTGGACTCATGCGGCTCAGGTCATGAAGGCAAGACCCAAGCAGGATTGGAGTTGACAGTGTATCATGCCTTAGCTGTTCTAGCAAATGCTTATTTTGCCGCACATCCTGCCTGGGTAACTTGCCCTGCGGATAAGCATGACACATGGTTCTTGCTGGATTCTGTACCGTTTCTGTATTTTTCCTGAACCGATTATGACTCAACACTTAGCCGATTCTTACTCACGCCGCTGCGCGCCGGATGCAAGCTGGCAGCGAGAGGTGCTGGTGGTAGCATAATAGTGATAATAGGATACCGCCGTGTGCACAAGGTGTAATCAGCGGATTATGAACCACCAGACGGCAAATGCGATAGCCGCTACGAGCCCAATCCAGAAAACTATATTAGCGATTTGACACCCGATATTGCCATTCATGGCAGCCACTACCAGGTAGTCCGCCCATGTACGCCGCCTTTTGTAATACATCATGCCCTTCTCTTTAGGAGATGAGGGGGTATTCTTTGTAAGATACCAGGCGCCCTTGCTCTCAATCACCTTGTCAAGCTGCTGCTGCTCAAGCTCAAGAGCCGGACGCAAGCCCGCGTTGATGCGCCCGATGATATTTTTAGTAAACGTAGTAAGCGCTTGAGAGTGCGTCTCATCAAATTCCGCGTCAAAACACAGGCAGGCTACTTCTGCCGCAAAGCGCTTTTCTTTTTCATGATACAGAGTCGTTGCAAGCGCTGCATTGATGACCCAACCTTTATCATGGTGTTCTCGCAGACGATTCGCCGCCTGACCCTCGATGCGAGCCACAACAGAACCGTCACGTGCAAGGATGCTTAAGCCCTCGTCATCAAAAGCAAGTTTCAGCGCCAAGCCGATGATCCCCTCGCCACCAGCCAGAAAAGACGCGCTGCGTTTGTCTGTTGATGAGAACATGAAATAGAAGCCGTCATAAATGGAGTTGACGTCAGGAAACCGCGACTCGTATCGTGGGTTTTCCAATAAGACAGCCTGAACCGCACCGCTTGTACGATCCTTATAGCTTTTTGTTTCTCCTGCGTTACCTGCGCTCATGGTATCATTATGCCAGAATCAGGCAAACTAATTTGGAGACAACATGAATAAAAGGCCCCTTCCCACAGGTGAAGAACCGCCCAAAGGCTATGAATCGGTTGTTAATTTTGGCGTAGCGAGCGATAACCTCATTATCGATTCAGTTGTATTAAGCCAGCTTGCACGTATTGAGCTGTCTGAAATCGAGTCGCTTCGGATGAAAGCACTAACCCCTATCACCCGGCTTCGAGGCCTGGCAGACGGAGCATGGACCTTTAAAGCCGAATCCAGCATCATCCCCAACAGAAGCGCTTCTGAGAAACTACTGTTCAGGGTATACCACGGCAAAGAGCTCGTTGGTTACGCCCTTGTGATCATCGGATGGCCCGATAAGGGCGAGTGGGTCATCCAACATGTAATCGTTGATCCTGACCATCGAAACCAAGGTATCGGCTCGACTATCGTAGCAGCAGTCGAGGAGTCCGCGGTCTCTGCTGAGGTCGAAGTAACAAGGATCTTTGCTATTCCCATCGAGGAAAACGGCACCGTTTTCTGGAACAACATTGGGTATTCGGATGTGACGCATCGCCGCCATATTGAGATTGCCGGACTCGATCATGAGCTCATTGTCTATCGTAAGAGAATCCAGGGATAAGCTGTTGCCACATCGGCCAAATCTGCATAATCTTACTCAGAAATTGCATAAAAAATCTGGAGTTGGCCTAAAAGCACGATGCTCCTAGCCCTGTTCTGCCGCTTCGTATGATAAGATTTGATTCTGCTGAGTAAAAGCATCTTGATTCAGTCTGGGATTAAGAGAGGTGTAAGGGCCACGAATAATCACCAAATCTGATGCTATGGTGCCTGACATATCACATGTGAATGAAGGGGTGGGGGAATTGAATAGCTTACACAAGGTTGATGAAAGGATACGCCGATTAATTGATACGGCGCCTTTCGGTACGCATATCTGGGATAAAAGCTTACGAATCATCGACTGCAATCAAGAGACGGTTGATCTCTTCAAGCTGTCCTCAAAACAAGAGTATCTGGAGAATTTTAATGATTTTTCGCCGAAGTTTCAGCCCGATGGAAGCTTATCGAGTGATGCTGCGGCGCGATGCATCCAAAAGGCGTTTGATGAAGGCCGACTGCGTGTCGAATGGGTGCACAAGACGCTTGACGGGGAACTGATTCCCAGCGAAATGACCCTTGTTCGCATTGATTTTGAAGACGACGCCTATGTCGTTGCGTATATCAGAGATATGCGGGAAGAGAAGCGGATGCTTCGAGAGAAAGAGGCTGCGCAAACCACGATATCCGCTATGTTTGAATCGAACCCGTATGTCAACGTTCTCTTTGATAGTTCCTTCAGGGTTGTTGACTGTAACCCTGCCGGAGTGAGCTTCATGGGCTTTGACACCAAAGAAGAGCTGCTCGCCGGATTTGTAGAGCGCATGACAAGGAGCATACCAGCAATTCAGCCGAATGGACACCCTTCTATACCGCTAGCAGAAAGGCTGATGACTGCCGTCAAAGAAGGCCGCATCGTTTTCGAGACCGAAGTGGTAATGGGCGGCGCAAAGCGGAATCTTGATGTGGAGTTTCGGCGAATCCCCTATGAAAACAGCTTTGCCATTGTCGGTTACATCTATGACATGACTGACATCTACAACCACGAAAAAGAGATTTTGTTGGCAAATGAACAGAATGAGGCACAGCTGGCAAAACTTGAGCTCGAAACAGCCACACTTAAAACGATATTTGATTCGATGCCCGACTTTGTCTTCTGTAAAGATCTGAACCTGAAATACACAAGATGCAACAAAAGAATGGAGGACTTTTTTGGAGTTCGGGAAGCTGATCTGATTGGAAAGGATGACGCAGACGGCCTCGGGGCGCCCGCAGAGATGGTCCGGTTATGCAATGAATCAGATCAGAAACTATTAGACACAGGCAAGTCGATTATCTCTGAGGAATTCGTGCCAGACGCTGACGGAGCTATGATTCTGTGCGAAACAGTGAAAGTCCCCATTATAAACAGCAGCGAGATCGTAGGGCTTTTAGGCATATCCCGTGATATCACCGAACGTAAAAAGGCCGAAGAAGCCATGAGATTGCGTGAGAGCATGACGAATACCTTGAACGAAATGTCTCGTATCTTCCTCTCATATGACGACAAGACGCTCGAGGAAAAGATGACAGCGGGTGTAAGGCTTATCGCAGACATGATGGATTTGGACAATGTGTCCGTCTGGCGCACGTTCATGATAGCAGACGATTTGTGTACTTCGCAGGTGCATCGCTGGAACAGAGATGCAGGTGGTACCGTCGCTCCCCGCCCCGATCTCCAGAATGTACCCTGTGCCCTGCTGACGCCACATTGGGAAGAGATACTGGCGGGCGAACAGGTTATGAGCGGACCTGTTAGACTAATGCCTGATCCACCCGCAGACTTCCTGAGGACGGGCGTTATTTCGGTGCTACTGACCCCCTTGTTCTTTAATAACGAGCACTGGGGTTTCGTCCTTTTTGAAGATATGCGCAACGAGCGGTATTTTGAAGATATCAGTTTCCTGCGCTCAGCAGCGTTTATGTTCGCGAATACTATTATGCGTTCTGAGATGGAAAAAACGTTGAAAGAGGCGCTTAATATTGCAACCTCTGCTTCGCGCGCAAAAAGCGATTTCCTCGCCAATATGAGTCATGAGATCCGAACGCCGATGAATGCGATCATCGGTATGACAAACATCGGAAAATCAGCTACCGACATCGAGCGCATGATGAGTAGCTTTACCAAGATTGAGGATGCGTCAAAACACCTGCTCGGGATCATCAACGATATTTTAGATATGTCAAAAATCGAAGCAGGAAAACTGGAGCTTGTGCCTGTAGTATTCGATTTCGAGAAGATGCTTAAACGGGTCGTTAATGTCGTCAGCCTCCGTGTCGACGAAAAGGAGCAGCGACTCACCATTCATGTTGATAGAGCTGTTCCAAAATACCTGTATGGCGATGATCAACGATTAGCGCAGATAATAACGAATCTTTTAGGAAACGCCGTCAAATTCACACCGAAACAAGGTACGACGAGTCTCAGCACGTATTTTGTGGGAGAAGAAGACGGCGTCTGTAAGATAAAAATCGCAATCTCTGATACAGGAATAGGCATCAGCCCCGAACAACAGGCAAAGCTGTTTCAATCATTCCAGCAGGCCGAAAGCTCCACGGCACGCAAATTCGGCGGGACAGGTCTTGGACTTGTTATCTCGAAAAGCATTGTCGAGATGATGGGTGGCGAGATAGAGGTTGAATCGGAGCTTGGAATAGGTTCCACATTCACCTTTACCTTCCATATGAAGCGCGAAGAGAACAAACAACAAAGGTATCTCGAACGAGGAGCAAAATGGAGTACGGTACGTGTCCTGGTGGTGGATGATGACGAATACATCCGCGAGGACTTAAAAGGGATTATCGAAAGACTTGGCGCAGATTGCGATGCTGCAAAAAGCGCTGAGGAAGCATTACGCCTGGTTGATCAATATGGCAACTACAACATCTATTTCATTGATTGGAAGATGCCGGGCGTAGACGGGATCGAACTGACAAAGGAATTAAAGAAGCGGACGGATACCCAGAATGATTCCGTCGTGATAATGATATCTTCGGTAGAAAGCCCTGTAATTGCCAAAGAAGCAAAAGAAGCAGGCGTAAAAAAGTTCCTGCAAAAACCTTTGTTCCCCTCGACAATAGCGGATATCATCAGCGAATACCTTGGTTTGGAGACTCTACAACCAGAAAAAACAACTCCGGATATCGTTGGTATCTTCAAGGGACGTAGTATTCTGCTTGCCGAAGATGTCGAGATTAACCGTGAAATCGTGCTGGCACTCCTGGAGCCGACGGAAGTAACGATAGATTGTGCTGTAGACGGCGTCGAAGCTGTCAGGATGTTTTGCGAAGCGTCGGAAAAATACGACATGGTATTCATGGATGTGCAAATGCCAGAATTAGATGGATATCAGGCGACACAGGCTATCCGTGCTCTTGATGTACCAAGGGCGAAGACGATTCCGATTGTCGCCATGACCGCGAATGTATTCCGCGAGGATGTTGAGAAATGCCTTGAGGCCGGTATGAATGGGCATGTCGGCAAGCCTATCGATTTTGACGAGGTTATCAGTCAGTTGCGTTTATATATCCACTAGATTTTCAGTCACGACTATCCTGCTTGTTGGCCCGATCTGCCGCAAGGTCGGCAACAAGCAGGTCTTCAAGCAGGGTCATGCGCTTTTCTGTGTTCTTGAGCCGCGAGACGATGATGATAACGTAGACGAGCAGAACCAGCCATATAAGGGCATACGCCGCTATAACAAAGGGGGCAGCCTCTAGGACGGTTGAGTAGATCTCTGAAAGAATAGGATCCATAGGTACTCCTTAATCGTTTTGTGCGTTGATTTCATCGTAACGCGCCTGCAGGACAAGCAGGCGCGCAGAAAGGTTGAGCTGACGCAGACGCAGCTGATACACCCCAAAACCGATAAGCAACATCCCAAATAACGCTACAAGGAACGGGATGAGCATCGCGGGCGGTAAGCCAGAATCGGTGCGGAAAACCACCGGATGGATCGAGGTGGGCACAAGGCGTGTGATAAGCAAACAGAGCGGGGCATCGATGAAGGTAATGATGCCGAATACCGCCGCGATACGCGCGCGGCGCTCAGGTGAATCAATCTGTACGCGTAGGATGAAGTATGCAATCACAAGCAGCATCAAAACCAGGTAGGTGGTGAGGCGCGGCTCCCATACCCACCACACACCCCACT
>Ga0123356_10007226_pt1 | contig 11107 bp, 11 predicted proteins | sample TergutEmb28metaG_2_FD_92546 | JGI IMG/M metagenome (GOLD analysis project Ga0123356, IMG submission 92546) | Embiratermes neotenicus P3 segment gut microbial communities from Petit-Saut dam, French Guiana - Emb289 P3 | ecosystem: Host-associated > Arthropoda: Insects > Digestive system > Gut ... | reverse complement strand
GCTGCGCAGAAGATTAGCCGCGTCCACCGCGGTACCGACGATTAGCCCATGATAGACCCAGCCGGGATGGTAGCCGCTGCCATCTCCCATGCAAACACCCGACAAATCGTCAGCTGTAGCCGCAAGCCGGGCCGAAGTGATTTTCGCTGGCGCGAAGACGAGGTCGGCAATAGCGTCGGCCAGAGGCTGGCCTGATCCTCTTTCGATCAGCTGGGCGATTCTCAGATAACCAACATTCGAGTAGGCCCAACCTTGGCCGGGGACGTAGCGCAGCCGGTCCGCTTCAACTGCCTTCAACAGATCGTCGGTCGACCAAGGCAGACGCCCTGCTTCAACATCCGAATGATAGTGCGGGAGAGAGCCATAGTCAGGCAACCCCGCTTCATGCCGCAGGAGTTGAATGGGATTGTAGGGCTTGCCCTCAATTGGTTCGTCTAAGCTGACTGCTCCGCGTTCCGACAAGCGCAGCAAAGCAATGGCCAACACCGTCTTGGTGAAGCTCCACCAAGGCACCGGTTCAAAGACGCCCGTTGCCTCCGCTTCGCCATGCCGACGAATGAACGCCCTTGCTTCCATGCCGCATCATAGGCTGCCTGCGCCGTCGACGCGAGAAAGGCCCGCTTTCCGGAGCGTGCGCAATGCTTCGCAATTACCAAACCTGGTCGAGAGCCGTCGCATTTGGGCACGGGGCCGTCCGGGTGGTAAGCGGCCGCCCACGAAGGATCGACGGACCACAGGGGACGCGGATCGAACCGGCTGCGTCGGTGGACCCAAGCCTCTCCTGATGGCTTGAGTCTTGTCGCGATAGCCATTTATGATGGCGGTAGAATAAATGATACGCGCCTTCCCCGGGGAAGGCGGCCAATAAGTGATCGCCCAGGGGAGGAACAACCATGACATTGCGACAAACCGGATTACGTACGCTTGCCGCCGCCATCGGCTGGATCGGCGCGCAGGCGCTGCTGACCGCGCTCCCGGCTCTGGCGCAGGCACCGGGGCAGCCTTCGGCCGCCGCGCCCGTTGCTCAGGCGCCGACGCTCGGCGCACACGCACCGCAGGCCACCGGTGCGCCATCCTGGATGGAAGGTATGACGCCGGAGCAAAAGAACTCAACCCTGCATCCGAACATTCCGAACATGCTTGGCCATCCGGGTAAGGAGATCCCACTCGGCAAGGTGAAGCTGCCGCCGGGCTTCAAAATCGAATTGTGGGCCGGCGACCTGAAAGAGGCTCGCTCGATGGCGCTGGGCGCCAAAGGCACCGTGTTCGTTAGCCAGCGGGTGCACGACGGCGTATTCGCGATCATCGACAAGGGGGATCATCGAGAGGTCAAGCAGATCGCGAAGGGTTTGTCGGCACCGAATGGCGTCGCCTTTTCGCACGGCACTTTGTTCGTTGCTGAGCGCGAACGCATCATCCGCTATGACGATATCGAGGACCATCTCGACAACCCGCCCGCGCCCAAGATCGTGATCGAGGGACTGCCGCACCAGGATGGGCATTTCTGGAAGTTCATGGTCATGGGCCCGGACGGCTGGCTGTATTTCAACCAGGGCGCACCGACCAACATCACCATGCCGGGATACGTGCAGGCGGCGATCCTGCGCGTGCAACCGAATCAGCACCTGTTGCAGATCTATGCCCAGGGCGTACGCAACAGTGTGGGGATGGCGTTCAGCCCAATTACGCGCAAGCTCTGGTTTACCGATATCGGCCGCGATTGGCTGGGCGAGGAAGTTCCGTCGGACAAGATAAACCACGCGGTCCGACAGGGAGAGAATTTCGGCTACCCGTTTTGCCACCAGGGTGACATCCCGGACCCGGTCTATGGCAAATACGCGCGTTGCACCGACTTCGTGCCGCCCGATGTCAAGCTGGGACCGCACGTCGCATCGCTGGGCATGCGCTTCTACAACGGCGATATGTTCCCAGCAGACTACAAGAACAACATCATTATTGCCGAGCATGGGTCGTGGAACCGTACGAAGAAGTCCGGCTACAACCTGACGCGGGTGGTGCTGAATGCGGACGGCACCAAGGTCGTGAAGACCGAACCGTTCATGACCGGCCTGTTGAACGGCAATGATTTCTGGGGCCGCCCAGTGGATGTGCAGGTCATGCCGGATGGCGCCCTGCTCGTCTCCGACGATTGGAACGGGGCGATCTACCGCATCAGCTACAAAAAGCCATGAGCAGGACGACAGGTCGGGGTCTCGCTCTGCTATTGGTGATGAGCTTAAGCTACCCGGCCCTGGCATACGATGCCGGGGCCGGACGGCAGAAGGCCGAGGCAGTGTGTGCAGCCTGTCACGGCAAGGAAGGCCGGTCGCAGCAGGCGGCCGTGCCTTCGTTGGCCGGACAGCACAACGATTACATCGTGTTGGCGCTCTATCAGTTCCGCGCCGGCCACCGCCCGTCACCGCTGATGGCCCCGATTGCCGCGACGCTGACCGACGCCGAGCTGGGTAATCTTGCGGCCTATTACAGTGCTTTGAAGCCTTGGGGTCCGGAGCGAGGCGCCGGCACCGCTGCGTCCGCTGCAGGCCCCGCGCTGACGCAGCAGCGGAATTGCGTGCAATGCCACGGGCCGGGGCTTGCCGGGCAGGATTCGGTGCCGCGCATCGCGGGGCAGAAGGTCGACTACCTGAAGGCGCAGTTGCGGGCCTTTCGCGGCGGCAATCGCGGCGATATCGACGGTAATATGACCTCGGCGGTTTCGCAGTTGACGGACGCGGAGATCGACACGCTCGCGGATTACGTTTCGGGACTGCGGACGCCGTAAATTGTTGGCCTCACTGCGATCGCGGAAAAGGCCATGGAATTGGCGTTTCTTCCGGGCCCGCTGGAGTTCTCGCTCCGGCACTTCGATCCCGAAGCGGACGAAACAACCGTCCCAAAAAGTCGGATCCGACGACATCGAAGCGTTCGGGGCAGAACACCCGGCGCCAAATCTCTGGTGCGATCCAACGCGTGGCCTGTCCAGCGGTCCACTTTCAGGCGTGCCGATGGGAAACCGCACATCTGGCGCGCCAGACCTGGGCTGAAGGAGCTGTCTGCGCGTCGCCAATCAGGCTGTTTGGCGCGCCTCTCCCTCGAACATTGCCTCCGGCGGCACCTGCACGAGTCCTTTGATATGTTGGTTGATCCACGCAAAGGTTCTTTCCGTCGCCGCCTTCGAATTCGCTTCGGTATCGAATATAATGACTGCTGCAATATCTCCGTCGCTACAGTCTATCGTCCAGTGTGAGTGAAATCCCGGCGAGGCCTTCAGAATCGGGACCAACCCCGTCATGACCGCCTCACGCACTTCAGCCGCACTGCGTATCAGGCGAAACTTACGGACGCTTATATGCATAGTGGATTCCTCTTTCGCGATGTCGAGGTTACACCAGCCGAAGTGGCACCTGGCCACGTGATGCGTGATTGGTCAAATCAGGACGGGACCGTCGCCCTCCGGCCGCCCGGCGATCGGAGGAAGCGATGAGTGCCCGGCAGCTGCTCAGCGCCGGCCGTCCCGAGGCCGAGACCGTGCTGGCGCGGGATGCCGGGGATCGGTGGCTGGCAGAACATGATCCATTCCGGAAGAGGTGGTTCGCCCCGGCACGCGACGACTGCCACCCCTGGGGCGTAGGCACCGGGAAGACCGCTGAGAGGCTCGGCGTCACGCCTGGTGCCATCCTCCAGAGCCGCAGGAGCAGCATCGCCAATCCCGATGTTACCGGAGGGCCGCCTCGCGAGGGGCGGCATTTTGTCGGGCGAAGAGGCCGCGTGCCCCATCCGGACGCGCCACGAGTTTGGGAGGTTTCGGAAGCATGGAGGCGCGTTCAGCCTGCCCATGGAGCATGGCATTCAGCCGTATCTGAAAAGGTGAATGCCGCTGCGGCTCCATCGGGCGCGAGTTTTGCTGGTCGCCTACGACCCGAACACTGTGGATTACTCCAATCCTGCACCCCGCTCAGGCTGGAGAAGCCCCGCGACCCCGGGGCGCCGTTGGCGTGAGATGGCCGGGGTCCGTAGCGTTTCGCTCATCCGTTGCTGCGCACCTGTGCTGTGCCAGCACCAATGCTGTAACCAGGTCCATGCCGCAGCTCTTGCTGGGCTTGCTGATATGATGGGCTGAAGCCATCGCCAATATGCGCGGCGCCGGTGCCGACGCCGTAGCCGGGCTCCCGCAAGAGATCCGGTTGACTCCACGGAGATGATGGTGTGGTTCCCGCGACGTTGCCGACGGGATGCGTGAGCGCCACGGCAATCGCTGTCGCCGTCGACAAAGCCAAGGCAACCGTGGCAGCGCTGGCAAGTATTTGCAGTTTCAATGTCACATACTCCTTTAGTCGTCGTTACCTTCCTTGATAGAATCCCGACGTTCCCGCCTTAGCGGGTGCGCAGCCTTGATAGCCGCGATCACTTCCTTGGTGCATAGCGGCTCCTCGGTGCATAGCGACCTTGGCGGATTAAACCCTGCTGACGTCGATCACCGCCTGCGCGAAATCGCGTGGCGCCTCCTGGGGCAGATTGTGGCCGATGCCGCCCTTGATCAGCCGATGCTCGTACTTGCCCGCGAACTGTCTTGCATAAGCCGCCGGCTCGGGGTGCGGCGCACCGTTCGCATCGCCTTCCATGGTGATTGTCGGAACATGGATGACCGGCGAGTGTGCCAGCCGCTCTTCGAACGCGTCATATTGCCGTTGGCCATCAGCCAGGCCGATGCGCCAGCGGTAGTTATGTATGACGATGCTCACGTGATCCGGGTTGTCGAATGCCGGTGCGGTGCGCTCGAAGGTCGCCTCGTCAAAGTTCCATTTGGGAGACGCGGTCTGCCAAATGAGCCTGGCGAATTCCTTCCGATACTTCTCGTAGCCGGCCCGGCCCCGGCTGGTGGCAAAGTAGAACTGGTACCACCACGCGAGCTCGGCTCGCGGCGGTAGCGGCGCCTTATTGGCTTCGGGACTGCCGATCAGATACCCACTGACCGAGACCAGGGCCTTGCACCGGTCTGGCCACAGCGCGGCGACGATGTCTGCTGTCCGAGCGCCCCAATCGAACCCCGCAAGAACCGCCTGGTGAATACCGAGCGCATCCATAAGGGCGACGGTGTCCAATGCGAGGGCCGATTGCTGCCCGTTGCGCATTGTCTCGTTCGAGAGAAAGCGCGTCGTGCCGTAGCCGCGGAGATACGGCACGATCACCCGGTAACCCGCCGCGGCTAGCAAGGGGGCGACCTCCACAAAGCTGTGGATGTCATAGGGCCAGCCGTGCAGCAGAATCGCGGCCGGGCCATCGGGTGCGCCGGTCTCGACGTACCCTACGCTGAGCAGGCCGGCTTTGACCTGCTTGACCGGCACGGAAAAGACCTTTGTGGCCGGCCCCGTGGCATGGGCGTGACCGGCAAGGCCGAGTTGGGTGGCGGCCATGGTCGCGGCGGCGGCGCCGAGCAGCCGGCGGCGGCGATGGTTGATGGTCTCGGTCTGCATGTGTGGGATCTCCGGTGGGCTATCGATGGCGGCGAGACTGCCTGAACCGGCGACGCTTCGCTTTGAGACCGCGTGGATTTCTCCTTCAGCCCGTCATGATTTTTGCGGCAGAATCGACGGTGCTAGGATGACGTGATCACCCGTGGGTTGCCTTGGTTGATCTACGAGTTCGGAAATTTCGTCCTCGATGCCGAGCGGCGGGAGCTGCGTCAGAGTGGCGCGCTCGTCGCCGTCGAGCCGCAGGTCTTCGACCTGCTGGCGTTCCTGATCAGCGCACGCGACCGGGTCGTAAGCCGCGACGACATTTTGGCTGCGGTCTGGCATGGCCGTATTGTCTCTGAGGCGACGCTGAGCAGTCGGCTGAACGCGGCGCGCACCGCCATCGGCGACACCGGGGCGGCGCAGCATCTCATCCGAACGCTCCCGCGTAAGGGAGTCCGGTTCGTGGGCGACGCGCGAGAGGTTGCGGAGGCCAGGCCGGAGCCGACCGCCGGCACTGCGACGCTGGAATCCAGCGCCACGGTGCGTGCGGGGCCGCGATTGCCGGCCGTCGCCGTCCTGCCTTTCACCAACATGAGCCACGACCCGGAGCAAGCCTACTTCGCTGACGGCGTGACCGAGGAGATCATCACCGCGCTGTCACGCATCAGCGGGCTGTTCGTCATCGCCCGCAATTCCTCCTTCACCTACCGGGGCAAGGCGGTCGACGTGCGCCAGGTCGGGCAGGAGCTCGGCGTCGGTTACGTGCTCGAGGGCAGCGTGCGCCGCAGCCGCGACCAGTTGCGCATCACCGGCCAACTGGTCGACGCGGTGTCAGGCGCCAATCTCTGGTCCGACCGGTTCGATGGAGATCCGCTTGATGTCTTCGAGTTGCAGGATCGGGTTGCCGAGAGAGTCGCTGCCGCGATCGAGCCGACCTTGCAGATCGCCGAGATCGGGCGACTCGGGCGGGACCGCCCTGCCCGGCTCGACGCCTATGACCTCCTGCTGCGTGCCTACGCGCTGCTCTCAGAATTCACCGCCACCGGCATAGAAGCGGCATTGGCCTGTCTTGAGCAGTCGCGGGCGTTGGATCCGGACTATGTGCCCGCCATGGCGGCGGCGGTGTATTGCCGTGCGCTATGCCACTTCCAGGGCTGGGCGAAGCAGGATGACACGGTCCGGGCAGACGCCGTGACGCTCGCCTGGAGCGCCGTCGAGAGGGCGCCGAACGATGCGCAGGTTCTCTGGATGGCCGCATTCGCGATCTGGAACATGGCAGGAACCGGCCGTGAAAAGGCGCGCGACCTGTTCCGCCGCTCCCTTCTGATCAATCCAAATTCCGCCATGGCCCTCACCCTGGCCGGCTGGATTGAGACGATGTGCGGCAACCAGCACGCGGGCCGCGAGATGGTCGCGCGCGCGCAGCGGCTTAATCCGCGCGATCCGCGCGGCTGGCTCATGTCCGGTGTCATGGCGATCGCTGCGGTGATCGACGAGAATTATGCCGAAGCTCTGAGTTGGGCTGAACAAGCGCTGGGACAGAACCGCCGCTTCGCGGTGGCGCTTCGCGTGGCGGCTGTCGCGTACGTCAAACTTGGCCAGCAGGACCGCGCGAGACATGCCGTCCGGCAACTGTTGGAGATAGAGCCGGACCTGACGATCTCGGGCTTCTTCGCGCGCATACCGGTTCCTCTGGAAAGTATGGCGAAGACGTACGCGGAAGCGCTCAAGGCAGCCGGCCTGCCAGCCTGACCGACCCCAAACCGCCGATCGCTCATGCCGACGTACTGGTCAAAATCATCTTCCGCGTGAGCGCCGTTACATACCGGCTGGCCGGCTGCATGGCGTGGCCCGACGCGGCGATCTTTGGCCTGCGAATCATCGATTTGGACGCTTCACCCAGTCCGGCATGATGGGCGAGTGACCGTTTCGGGGTTCGCCGGCTCTACGGTCAGGCAACCGGCTCGGGTCGTTTCGGGCTGACAGGTGACAAGGCCGGGTCGGAAGCTGCTTGCCTTATGTCGGCCCTGCACGCTGATACCAGACATTCGTCTCGGCGTGATGCGATCAGTGTGTCGCCCGTCTCACTCGATCGTCCAGACGTTCATCGTCAATACCGAACGGCTCCAGATGTCCGGTGACTTCCACGGTGCCGGGCAACAGATCGCCGAGGGCCGCTTCGGCGGCATCGCCGATTTCATGGCCCTGCGCGACGGTCAGAGCACCGTCCACCTCCAGATGAAATTCGATGAACGTGCGGTCTCCCGCGTGCCGCGTTCGCAAATCGTGCATATTTTGGACGCCTGGGCAGGCGAGAACCCGATCCCTGATGCGCTGACGGTCGGCACTCGGCAGCTCGTGGTCAAGCAATTGGGTCAATGCATTCTGGACAATGTGCCGCGCGTTCCAAAACATGTAGCACGCAATCAGGAACGCAAATGTCGGATCTGCCCGCTGCCACCCAGTGAATTTGGTGACAACCAGCGCCAGTAGAACGCCGGCATTGACGGCCACATCCGTCAAATAGTGCGCACGGTCAGCCGCGATCGCCGTCGAACCCGTCTTCCTCACCACCCAGGTCTGCATCGCGGCGAGGCCAGCTGCCGCGATGAGGCTGCCAGCGATGACCCACACGCCGAAGTTGAGCGAGGCGAGTGCTTGAGGGAACAGCACCCGCTCGATCGACTGAAAGGCCAGCACCGAAGCTGCACCGGCCAGGAACGTCGCCTGGGTGAATGCCGCGACGGCTTCGCCTTTACCGTGACCGAACCGATGCTCAAGGTCGGGTGGTCGGTCGGCGTAACGCACGCCAAGATACGTAACAAGGCTGGCCCCAGCATCAACGATCGCATCGACCGCCGATGTCAGTAGGGCGATGGAACCTGTGCCCATCCAGGCCGCGAACTTCACGACAATCAAGACGATCGCCACTACGAGAGTGATGCGGCTCGCGGACTTGCGCAGCGCGGAATTGCTTGCGGACGGATCCTGCATGGCATGCTTCCCGAAGAGGCCTGCACTTAGGCCAACCGCCGCCAGGAGTCAAAAAAGACATTTTGTTTCAAAGGCTTGTGGCTGATGCCACAATGTGTAGCTTCGGTTGCGCACTACGCGTCCTCAACCGCGGTCTTACGGCGCCTGACTTGACCTGAGGCAAGCAACCGGCGACGTCCTCTCCATCTCCCTGAGATAACGCCAGTCGCAACAGCCACAATTGGGCCGGCTACCGGCTCCATTGGTCGTACGACCGACGGCATCAATGTCGCCGCCGGTGTGACGACGCTTTCGTTCAGGTCGCCGGCCTTATCGAGATTGAGGGGCAGCGAGCCGCGGCTTGCGCTGGTGAGCGCCGTCATCCACGCGGCCACTGGGCGGACGATACCGCCCTGCCCTATAATTTTGCCGGCCAGTATGAAGAACGAGACCGCTCGCAGCGGGAGTTCGTGAACACTGCCGAACATCGTCGTTCATAGATCGTGGTCTGCACGTCGGCTACGAACATCCGTAGGCCGGAGAACTGACGAGGGTGAGATCCAAACGCCGGGATAGGGCAGGATCCGCGGCATGATGAATTAGGCCGATCACGAGACGCAACTCGTTCCCCCGGGGCCCGTAGCTTGGGCGGAGCGAAGCGTAAACCGAGGTGCTGACTGAAATTGATTTTGCCATTTGACTGCTGTAGTCGGCTGAAATGGCTTTCAGCTATCCACGCTCATTATGAGTGACCGTCTCTTCGCACTTCGGCTGTTCGCGCGTGTCGCCCGGACGGGAAGCTTTTCCGCGGCCGGTCGGGAGCTGAACATTCCACAATCGACCGCGTCCCGGACCATCGCGACGCTGGAGCGCGAAATCGGGGTTGCGCTGTTCGTCCGGACCACGCGCGCAGTCACGCTGACCGACGCTGGCTTGGACTACCTGCCTCGCATTGAGTCCGTCCTGACTGAGTTGGATGAGGCGGAACATGCTGCGCGTGGAACCGGCGCGCTGCACGGCGTATTGCGGATCGGGCTGGCAACGACCTTCGGCGTCCGCGAGGTCATTCCGCGGCTTTCTGTTTTCATGAGCCGGCATCCGGCGCTGCGGATCGACCTCATGATGGGAGACCAGCGTCAAGACCTTGTGGTCGAAGGCGTGGACATCGCGCTTCGGTATGGTCCTCTTCCTGACTCGAGAGCAGTGGTCCGGAAAGTTCTCACCTGGCCGCGGGTCCTCGTCGCGTCGCCTGCTTACCTCGAGAAGGCGGGCGTCCCCCTCGCACCGACGGACTTAGCCCGGCATGCGATTATTCTTGGCCCTGCAAGCCTCAGGGGCCATTGGTCCTTTCGCAGGGGCGATACGGAGACCTCGTTTCAGGTTCAGGGCAAATTGACGGTAAGGGCAAGCCTGGGCGCTATTGCGGCAGCCGTCGAAGGATTGGGCATCGCCATGACTCCGCTCGATGCGTGCCGCCGGGAATTGGAGAGAGGAGAGCTCGTTCGGCTGTTACCGGAATGGGATGCGGGAACGGTCGAGCTCAACGCTGTTTATCCCAGCAGCAGAGCCGCCAAGCCATCAGCGCGGGCCTTCGTCAACTACTTGATCGCGGCGCTTACGCGAGACTGAACCGCCACCTTCCAAAGCACGCACGATTGGCTGGAAGCGATCACTGTTTGCTTGAGAGACCTCGCCGGGCGATGCGCAAGGCGTGTCTGTTTCTGGCCCACTCGGTGCGTTGCGATCACCCGTATACCCCCCTGGGCGGCGCCACGTGTCGCTGGCCGCAGACCTGCTTACTGGTCATGTCTGTCGCGCGCATTCCGGGTTCTAGTAGCGATGCTCCGGGAAGTCCCCACTTTACTGTACCATGGATGCCGCTGACCCTGTGCCGCGCTGTGGGTGCGATCGAGGCTCTGGCCTGATCGTCAGGGCGCCGGCGGCAAGACGGATGAAGGAGAGAATCATGCGACGATACCTTGCGCCGGTGTTGTTGGTGCTCGCGACGGCTGCCTGGCCAGGCATGGCGGGCGCGGTGGAGTTCACGAACCAAACGACCGCCCCGCCCGTCGGCACAACGGTCGATGGCTTCCGGCAAGTGCTCGGCCCCGAAGCGACCGAACCGGAGCATGCGGGCGACTTCGTGGGGCCGTTGCCCGAGTACATGCCGACGCTTCCCGGTCGCCCCTCCGCGGCCAACCACGTCCGGGAATTGAATGGATTGCGACCGCCGCCACCGCAAGCACCACAGCGCTGATCGCATACATTACGGCTTGGCGTGGCCGCCTCGCTACGCTGGATTGCGGCAGCATGCCCAGTCCCGTGTAGCGACGCGATCACCCGTTTCGTATTACCGGCGGTCTGAAGTGACGCATCGTTAAGCTCCGTGATCTTGCGCGGGCGGCGCCGCCATGCTGTCGAGCTCACCGGGCAAGCCAGTTGCCGCTCGATGCAGCCCTCTTGCCCAATGTGCGCGCGGCGGATCGGCTCACGCACGATCCGCTGCAGCTCACCGATTCACCTCGGCGTATAGTGGCTCGAACTTGGTCTCGGCCATCGAGCGGCCGAGGCATACGATGTTCATGTTGACGCCGACGCAGCCGAGCTCGTCAAATCCGCGCGCCATCTCCTTCAGCGACGCCTCGATATGCGGCAACGGCAGCATCACGTAGGAGCTG
>Ga0123356_10007225_pt1 | contig 11108 bp, 9 predicted proteins | sample TergutEmb28metaG_2_FD_92546 | JGI IMG/M metagenome (GOLD analysis project Ga0123356, IMG submission 92546) | Embiratermes neotenicus P3 segment gut microbial communities from Petit-Saut dam, French Guiana - Emb289 P3 | ecosystem: Host-associated > Arthropoda: Insects > Digestive system > Gut ... | reverse complement strand
GATCAGCCGCACCCGGTTATTGTTCGCGTCGGCCACCACGACGTTGCCGCTGCTGTCAAACGTCACGGTGGGCGCCCCGTACCCGAACTCGAACTCGGCGTCGCGGGCCGGGCCGTTGTCTCCGCGGAAGCCGGGGATGCCGTTACCGGCCAGCGTGTAGAGCCTCCCGGCGGTCAGCCGCCTGCCGAAGAACGTACCCGACCGGGCCGAGATCAGCTCCACTGTCGTGTCCGTGACGCCATCGACGTCGGCCACGGCGGTGAAGGCGATGTCGCCCGCCCGGTCCACGCTGACCCCGGTGGGGTTGCTGAACTCGGCCCGCAGCGGCAGCCCACCGTCACCGGAGAACGCCGTCCCGTTCCCGGCCACGGTGTAAATGTCGCCCGTGCTCATTTTCCGGCCGTAGAACGAGCCGGACCGGGCCGCGACCGCGCGCACCCGGTTACCGCCGGCCAGCAGCACGTTCCCGGCCGCGTCCAGGGCTACCGTGCTGGCTGCCACCTGGGCCCGGCCGGCCGGGCCGCCGTCGCCGGAGGACCCGGCCCGGCCGGTTCCGGCGATGCCGTAGATGCGGCCTGCGGTCATCTGCTGGCCGTAGAAGCGCCCGGTCCGGGCCGCGACCACGCGCACCCGGCTGCCGTCGCCGATCACCAGGTTGCCCGCACCGTCCACGACGGCGCTCCCGGCAAGCTGCAGCGCCGCCCGGGTCGCCAGGCCGCCGTCGCCGCCGCCGCCGGTCAGCCCGTTGCCGGCTACCCGGTAGATGTGCCCGGCCGTCATCTTCATGCCGTAGTAGGTGCCGGTCACCGCGGCGATCACCCGCACCGACGGCGCGAGCACACCGGAAAAGTCATTCTCACCGTTGTCCGCAAGGACAAGGTTCCCGGCCCGGTCCGCGACGACCGACCCGATCGTGGCGCCGAGCCAGGCCCGGATGGCCGGCCCGCCATTGCCCGCGGGGCCGCCAGACTGCAGGCCCGCCACCGTGTAAATGTCGCCCGCGGTCATCTGCTGGCCGTAGAACGTGCCCGTCCGGGCCGCCACCACCCGCACCAGCGAACCCAGCGGCGTGCAGTCTCCGCAGGCCGGCCGGTGCCCGGAATCAGCGATCAGCAGGTTCCCGGCCCGGTCGAAGGCCACGTCTACGGCGCCGGACAGCGTGGCCCGGGTGGCCGGCCCGCCGTCGCCATCAGGTCCGCCGTATCGGGCAGCGGTGGCGCTGCCCGCCACCGTGTACAGCCGCCCGGCGGTCATCTGCCGGCCGTAGAACGTGCCTGCCTTGACCGCTGCCACCAGCACCTGCGAGCCGGCCGCGATCACCAGGTTCCCCGCCCCGTCGACCGCCGTGCCGCAGGCGGGCGATATCGGGCTGCTCGTGGCGGCATCGCTAGCGTCCGCGGGACCCGCCGCGTTATCCCCGGCCACGGTCGTCAGCGCACCAGTGGCCGTGCTCACCCGGCGCACGCTCGAGGTGCCCCCGATGTACAGCCAGCCGCCCGCCCAGTCCACGCCGCACGGGTTGACCGCGACCGAAGTCGCCGTGCCCGGTCCGCCGGCACCGCCGGCCACCGTGGAGATGATTCCTCCCCTGGCGGAGACTTGCGGTGGCACGCCCGCCCGGGCCGCGCTCCCGGGCCCGGCAAGGCCGGCCGCCGCCAGCGCCATGCCCGCCATGGCCGCGCAGGCCAGCCCCATCGCGCGCCTTTTTCTCATCGCCGTCTCCCGCTAGCACACGATGCCGCCAGGACAGGCCAGCTGCCGAGAAACGGAAGGACTTAAGGTCCCGTCCATCGCCATTTGCACCCGATAAAGCGGCTCTCCTATTGCAGCATGGCGACGCCCGCGCGCAATAGGGAACTTTGTCATGCTGCATTCGCCGCTGGCGGTCGTTCGGAAACAAAGACTCATTACCTGAGCCCGGAGCCGGTTTTCTGCCGGATTGCCTCGTACAGCAGGACGGATGCGGCGGTGGCGGCGTTCAGCGAACTGGCCGCGGTCGGCGCCATGGGAATCCGGATGACGGTGTCGCACGCTTCCCGCCAGGCCGAACTCAGCCCGGTTGTCTCGTTGCCGATCAGCAGCAGCGTCGGCCGGGTGAAGTCGCAGCTGGCGGCGTCCAGGTCGCCCTTCTCGTCTGTCCCCACGATCTGCACCGGGACGCCGTGGTCACGGTGCGTCCAGGCCCAGGCCAGCACGTGGCGGTATGAGTCCACCCGCACGGCGGGTACCGCGAACAGTGATCCGGTGCTAGCCCGCACAGCACGCGGATCGTAGACATCGGCCGCGTGACCGGTCACGATGACCCCGTCCGCGCCGAACGCGTCGGCGGACCTGATCATGGTTCCGACGTTTCCCGGCGTCACCGGACGGTCGAACACCACTGCGAGCATCCCCGGCCCCGCCGGAATCCGGGCCAGGTCATCAGGCCGCATGCCGACGACGGCGAGCACCTCCGGCATGGAATCGGTCTTGCCGCCCAGCTCAGCCATGAGCGTCCCGGCGACTGCTATCTCCGTCGCGCCGACAGAATTGATCGTCTCCTCCGCCCACGCCGACAGCTTCACGTCGGCGTTGTACAGCAGCTCGCGGATCTCCCAGCCGAACAAGATCGCCATCGTGATCGGGCGCACGCCCTGCACAAGGAACTCACCGCTGCGCAGCCGCTTGGTCCGGTTGCCGAGCAGCGCCTCCCAGTGCTGGAAGCGCGCGTTGCGCGTCGTCACTCGCAAGACCACCGCAAACCCGCCTTCATCGTGTCCGCTACTGCCATTCTGGACGTAATGGGCGCGGCACGTCTTGCTAGCGTGTGAGCCATGGCGAGCATCTTCATCACCGGTTCATCGGACGGCATCGGGCAGGAAACGGCCAGGCAGCTGGTGCGCGAAGGGCACCGGGTGGTGCTGCACGCCCGAGACGACGCGCGCGCCGGGCAAGCCGCGGCCGCCGTGCCCGAGGCGGCGGGGGTCGCGGTCGGGGACCTGTCCGTCATTGCCGGGATCCGCGAGACAGCGGCCAGTGGGAGCGCGCTCGGCCCGTTCGACGTGGTGATTCACAACGCTGGCGTGGGCGGCGCCGCGGCCCGGCACACCACCGGTGACGGGTATGAGCGGATCTTCGCGGTCAACGTGCTCGGCCCGTACCTGCTGACCGCGCTGATGGAACTGCCGGCGTGCCTTGTCTACCTCACCTCCGGCCTGGAGTCGGCCGGGCGGGTGAACCTGGAGGACCTGCAGTGGAAGAAGCGCCACTGGAACGGCATGCAGGCCTACAGCGACTCCAAGCTCTACGACGTGCTGCTCGCCTTCGCGGTCGCGCGCCGGCACCCGGAGGTGCGCAGCAACGCGGTCGACCCGGGCTGGATCAAGACGAAGCTCGGCGGCTTCGGGGCCACCGACGAACTCCCCGTCGGCGCCGCCACCCAGGTCTGGCTGGCTACCTCCGACGACCCGGCCGCACAGGTCAGCGGCCGGTACTTCAAGTGGAAGCGAGAGCTGCGGGCCAACCCCGAGGCCTACGACGCCGACCTGCAGGAGTCCCTGCTCGCCGCCTGCGCCAAGCTGACCGGGACTAAGCTGCCCAGCTAGCGGCAAGGCCGGTCAGATAGCCGGCTTAGCTCGTTCTCAGCCGCGCCTCGACCCGCCGGGCGTGGTCCTGTCCATCGCGGGGTCGCTATTCCGCTGGTAATGGCTGAGCCGGACGGCGGGAGCGCTGCTGGGCCTGGGCTCTTGTGCGGCCCCGCCCGGCCGCGTGATGCTGACCGCATGCGGCGAATCTGGGATGACGACTACCCCGAGTGGGCGCAGCGGTTGCAGGACACGGCACGCCAGCAGGCCGAGGCGCTGGTACCCCGGCCCGGGTGCCCCATCCACGGGCTGGCGTCCCCGGCGCTGCGGCCCGTCATCGTCGGCGAGTCGTCCATGAGCAGCTACCTCGGCGGGGCACGCGACCAGATGGCGTGGGAGCACATCACGCTCTGCTACGGCGACACCACGGCCGGGCCGTACGTCAAGGTCACCACCGCCGCGACCGACGGGCTGGCTATGAGTTCCAGGTCGAACTCGTCCGACCCGGCGGGGCAGCTCGAGCGGCGGCTACGGCTCGAACTCGAACCCGACCAGGCCATTGCCGACCGGGACCGCGAACGCTGGTCCGACTCAGAGCCCGCCGGCGAGCCAGCCGCGGTCACGCGGGAGCGGCTGGCCATGGGCGACGCCGTCATCGCGCGGCGGGGCGACGCGTGGGCAGCGCGACTGGCAGGCGACGGGACAGAGGCGGTTACGGTCACGGTCATGGGGATGGGCGTCGCCATCACGGACGTCCGCCTGGAGCGGCTCCCCGACCTGCGGGACATCATCATGGCGCGCTACGAGGAACAAGTCCGGCGCATCGCGCAGGCCAGGCGGCAGCCGCCCTCGCCGCCACCGCCTCCGCCGCCCGGGTTCGTGCCGGCCGAGGGCGCCGCGGCGCTGCGCGCCCTCGCCGACTTCTCGCTGGCCGCCGCGGCCGAATACCGGGCGGGGACCGACCGGCACCGCCCCAGGCCCGCACCCGACGAGGGCACGCTGCGGATGCGGGGTGCGCTGTGGCGGCAGGCGGCCGCCGAGTACCAGCGGCTGTCCGGCGCCGGCGCCAGGGCCGCCGACGACGCCGTCACGACCGCGGTCAACCATCTCCTGCACCTGCAAGACAACGCCCCGTGGTTCACCTCCGACGCCCGCCTGCGCGAGGCGGCGACCGACGAGACGGTCCTTCATGCGATGCTCGGCGTCCCGGTGCTGAGCGAGCCCGCACAGCTGGCCTGGAATCGCTACTGGTCCGCCAGGATGGGCGGACAGATCGACCTCACGGCCGGCGACCCCCTCGACAGCGACTGGGCAACCGGCTGGCGCACCGCCTGGGAGTCCTGGACCCGCTCCGCTTAACGAGAATCAGCCCGGCAACCGTATCCGCCTGGGGCTCGTTCAGATATCCCTCATTACCTCGTCTTCCTGCGTACACGTCTGATCCACGGGACTAGCGCATTCCTGTGGTTATGTGTCCGGTGTGGCTGAACTGTCTATCCGGACTATCAAGCGGCTATTGCTGGAGTCCGGTGTACGCCTTGCCGGAGACGAGACCGATGACGAGCTACTCGAGGCGTGGCGCAATGTTGTCCTGCGATCGCCCGTAGCTACGCAGCAGCGCTGAACCCCTCCTCATTACATCGCCTTTTCCGTACCTATCGCCGCCCGTTCTGTTTGCGTTGCCGCCCGGCTGACCTGATGTCTGGCAGCGGCCGCGGCTGGGTCGGCACTGCTGACACCTGCCTGCAGGCCACCTGCTTTGCCGGATACGGTCAGACGAGTACCGCGCCGCCGGCGACGTCGACGACTACGCCGGTGATCCAGGAGGCTTCGTCGCAGGCGAGGAATGCGGCGGTGGTCGCGACGTCATGCGGTGTGCCGAGCCGCTTGAGAGGGTGCGCCTCGGCGAGCGATTCCTGCAGTCCGGCCGGGATCCGGTTCTTGTTGGCGTCGGTCAGGATGGTCTCCGGAGCGATGCAGTTGATGCGAATCCCGAACGGACCTGCCTGCGCGGCGACTTCCTGCGTAAGCAGCGCGATGCCCGCCTTTGCGGCCGCGTAGGGAATCGGGGAGCGCGGATCCGCGCGGCGCCCAGCGGCCGAGCCGATCGTGATGATCGTGCCCTGGCGACGCTCTTTCATCCCGGGCAGGAAGCTCTTCAGCGTGAGGAAGGTAGCCAGCAGGTTGCCGTCGACCGTAGCCCGCCACCCGTCTTCGGGGATCTGCTCGAGCGGCGCGGGCGGGGTGAAGCTGCCGCCCGCGTTGGCGATCAGGATGCGGACCGGCCCCCAGGCATCCTCGATCTGACGGCGCACCGATTCGACCTGGCCGAAATCGGTGACGTCGCCGGTGACAGCCATGGCCTTGCCGCCGTCCCGGCTGATCGCGGCCGCCATGCTGTTCGCGGCGGCCTGATCACGCCCGTGCACCGCGACAGCGGCGCCGCGGCGGCCGAGTTCGGCGGCGATGGCCGCGCCGATGCCCCGCGTGCTCCCGGTGACCAGCGCGATCTGCCCGTCAAGCGCGTTCATGAGGTTTCTCCTTTCACCGGGGTGAGGATCTCCATGAGATGACCGTTCGGGTCCCGGAAGTAGGTGCCGCGCCGGCCGTTCTTGCCGGCGTAGACCTGGCCGGGCTGGCGGCAGGCAGGGTCGGCGTAGTACGTGATGCCCTGGTCCTTGATCCGGCCGAAGGCTGCCTCGAATTCCTCGTCGCTCAACTGGAACGCGTAGTGGTGCTCGTCGACGTGGTCGTAGCGATCGAAGTCCAGGCTGACCCCGTTGGCCAGGGTCACCGGGGTGAAGTGCGCCACCGGCGGGTCGACGGACAGGCCGAGGATGCCGGCGAGGAACTGCGCCGATGCCTGCGGGTCGTGTGCGGGGACGATGGTGTGGTTCAGTTCGACGGCCATTCCTGGTTCCCTTCTCGCTGTGCCGGGCGGCCCGGACACGTAGCCGCCCACAGCTCAAATATTAGACATCTAAGGATTAGATGTCAATCGCTTAGACGTCAAAGAGTGATCTAGGAGCGGGAAGGCGGACCTGGCGGCCGAGACCCACCCAACCGCCCTTCAGCAAGCTGCCCGCCGAGTGCCAAGCTAACCGGCGCCGAACTCCACGGCTAGCGCACCAGTCCTGACAGGCCGGACGGCCGGGGCGCCTGAAAGGGAAGACGTCCCGGCCGTCCGGGGTGAGGGGTTCAGGAAACGACGAGCGGGCTGCTCACTTGTCCGCCTCTTCCCGCCACCTGCCAACCGGCGGCTCTTCAAGCGCCGCCTGCTTCGGCATGAACGGCTGGATGACAAAGTCGTAGAAGTAGCCTCCGACGACGGCGCCCACGGTCGGCGCGATGGTGGTTGCCCACCAGTCAGAGCGCGGCCCCGGGAAGGCCATCGACTTCCAGCCGGTGAACCACATGTACAGCCGTGGTCCCAGGTCACGCGCGGCGTTCAGCGAGACCATGCTGGCCGGCCCCTCGACCACGACGATCATCGCGACCGCGAGGGCCAGAACCAGCGGGAAGGCCCACGGGATGGGCACGTTGATGCTGCGCATTTCCAGCAGGACCAGGATGAAGATGACCAGCAGGCAGGTTGCCACGGCCTCGCCCGTGGCGCCCTGCCAGTTGCTGATCAGGCTCCAGCCGTCGGTCACCTTCAACTGCGCGGCCGTCGACGCTGGGCCGATCCCGACCAGGGCCGGGTTCGGCGTGTTCGGCACGTAGATCATCGAGACGAGCTGGCTGCCCGGCGCGCCCTTGGCGAGCCCGAGGGTGGCCAGCTTGTGGTTGATGTCTCCGTTGTAGAGGAAGTCGAGGAACGCGGCGGCGATGAAGCCGCCGATGATCTGGAAGACGATGTAGGGCGCCACGTGCTTCCAGGGGAAGTTCCTGCGCAGTGCCATGACGAGCGTCACGCCCGGGTTGAAGTGCGCCCCGGAGATGGTGGCGTTCGCCCACACCGCGAGGCCGACGGCCAGACCCCAGGCCAGGCCGACGGTGACGATGTCAGGTGCGGCGCCGAAGAGCACGCCTGCGAAGAGGACGCCGTCGCCGATCAGCACGATGATGAAGACCCCGGCGGCCTCGCCGAGGTACTTGCCGATCCATCGCGGGTGGTCGGCGGGGCGGCCCTCACGCCAGTGCTCGAGACCATGCTCGAAGCGCTCGAAGCCGTGCTCGATGTGCTCAGTAGTGGTGGCCATCTTTCAGACCTCCGATCGCAAGCTGGGGGAGGAGGTGCTCAGAAGTCCGGGACGAGGACGCCGCGGCCGAGTACGTGGCCCTTGTCGAGCTCAAGCAGGGCCCTGGCGTACTCCGACATCGGGAACGTGGTGGCGGAGATGTGCACCCGGCCCTGGTGGTTCAGCTCCATGAGCTCGGTCAGCTCGGAGTAGCTGCCGACGATGGACCCGATGATGTTGAACTCCTTGGCGATCAGGTCGAGCGTGGTCGGCCGGATGTCGCCGCCGTAGCCGATCGTGATGTACGTGCCGCCCCTGGCCTCGCGCAGGTACTTGAGCGCGAAGGCGGGGGTGCCGTTCTCGGCCACGAAGTCGAGGATGATGTCCGCGCCCCGGCCCCCGGTGAGCTTGAGAATCTCCGCGACCCCGCCGTCGTCGCCGGCCAGCGCGACCTTGTCGGCACCGAGCTTCTCGGCGAACTCAAGCCGCTCCCTGCTGGTGTCGAGCGCGATCACCGTCGCCGGGGTCATCACCTTCATGAGCTGGACACCGAAGTGGCCGAGCCCGCCGACCCCCACGACGACTGCCGTGGTCCCCGGGTAGCAGTACGGCATGGCCTTCTTCACCGCGTGGTAGGCGGTGATCCCCGCGTCTGCGAACGGCGCCAGCGGAGCCGGGTCCGTTCCGGGCGCCAGCTTGATCACCGCGCGCTCGGAGGTCTTGAGGTACTCGGCGTAGCCGCCGTCGGTCCCGTCGAGGCCGGGGAACATGCCCTTTTCGCAGGCCATGTCATAGCCAGTCCGGCACGGACGGCAGAGCCCGCAGGTCATCAGCGGGTGCATGATGACCGGGTCGCCCTTGGCGAGGCTAGTGACGGACGAGCCGACCGCCTCGACAAAGCCCGCGTTCTCGTGTCCGAGCGTGTAGGGGAGCCGGGGGTCGCCCAGGTTCTCCCGCCATACCGCCTGGATCAGGTGAATGTCGGTCCGGCAGACCCCGGCGCCGGCGATCTTCACGATCACGTCCGTCGGGCTGGTGATCTCCGGGTCCGGTACGTCCACGAGCCGCACCGATTCGTCGAAGTCTTTGTTGTACTCGTAAAGGCGCGCTGCCTTCATGACCCCTCCTCGCCGGTTGGCCGAATGATTTCGGCCGTGTGCTGATAGTTGCGAGAATTTTTCCGGCGGTGAGGCGGAAAAAGGGGGAGAACGTCCCGACCGCCAGGACGTTGGTCCCGGCCGGCTTCCAGGACGCGGATTGTCCTGAATCAGGGTTACTGTGGCGCCATGGCGACGGGAAACGGCGGCGAGGCGAGCACCGGCCAGCGTTCCCGCGGACCGGTCGACGATGCGGACCTGACCATCGTGCCCGCCAACAGGGCCTCGTGGGCCGACCTGCGGGCGATCTTCGGCACCACCGAACAGGGCAAATGCGCCTGCCAGCGGTTCAAATCGAAGGGCTGGTTCTGGGCGGAGGCCACCGATGAGGCCCGTCGCCAGATGCTCCGCGACCAGGCCAACTGCGACGACGCTGAAGCCACTTCCACCACCGGGCTCGTCGCCTTCCTGCACGAGCCCGACGGAACCGCGGTCCCCGTCGGCTGGGTAGCTGTCGAGCCCCGCACCGAGTACGCCAGGATCCTGAGCCTGCGCCGGACCTGGACCGGCCGCGGCACGGAGGACAAGGACGACGACTCGGTCTGGTCCGTGACCTGCTTCGTCGTTCGCCAGGGCTACCGCAAGCGCGGCATCACCTACGCGCTGGCCGCTGCCACCATCCCGTACGCGAAGGGAAACGGTGCCCGAGCGGTCGAGGGGTACCCGATGATCACCCAGCCCGGCAAGGAAGTGACCTGGGGCGAACTGCACGTCGGCGCCCGCCAGGTGTTCGAAGAAGCCGGATTCACCGAGGTCAGCCACCCGACCCCGCGCCGTGTGGTGATGCGGGTGGACTTCGGCGCGCCCTGATCTGGCCCGCATCAACTCGGACCGTAACGCGGGATCGGCCTCGCCTGCCGCGAGCAGTCGCTGCCCGAGGGCGGTGACGGCGTCGCGTAGTTCCGGGGAGCCAGACACCCGGAACCTGTACGGCAGCACCGCCAGTCGCCCCGCGTACCAGTCGGGTTCGCTGGTGGACGCGAGCAGCCGGGTCCGCCCCGTGCCGTCCGGAGCAAGCGTGCCCAGGCTGCGCGGCAGCCACCGGGCCACCGTGGCGGGCGGGGCGTCGATCGACACGTCCACGGCGAATGACCAGCCCTGCGACAGGTGCTCCTCGAGGGTGCGCAGCGCGTCGAGCCCGGCCGGCGGCGTGAACGTGCCGGGCAGCGGGTCAGCGGCCACGATCCGGTCCACCCGCAGCACCCGGCGAGCGGACCGGGTGTGCGACCAGCACAGCAGGTACCAGCGGCTGTGCCGGAGCACCACCGCCCACGGGTCGACCTCCATCTCCCGGTCCGAGAAGCCGCGATCGAAAGGCAGCCGGTACGTCAGCCGCAGCCGGCGCGTCGTCGCGCACGACTCGATCAGCGCGGTCGTCAGCTCGGGGCTGACCCGCGCCGCCTCGTCGGTTTCCTGGGCCGGAGCGGCGTCCCTGATCGAGCGCACCAGCGTAGACACCCGCGGCGGCAGCACCCGGATGATCTTGGCGAGCGCCGCGCCGACGAGGTCCGCCGGGTCGGCGGCCGGCCGGTGCGCCTCAAGCACCGCCATCACCAGACCGGACGCCTCGGCGGCGGTGAACGTGAGCGGCGGCAGCCGCATCCCGTGCCCGACCTGGTAGCCGCCGTAAGGCCCGGTCGTCGACTCCACCGGCAGCCCCGCCTCGCGCAGGATCGCGACGTACCGCCGCGCCGCGCGGTCGGTCACCCCGAGCCGGTCGGCGAGCCGGGCCGCGGTGATGCCCGGCGAGTTCTGGATCGCCTCGAGCGCGAGCAGCGCCCGCGCCGTCGGGCTGGCATCCGCAGTCACGGCTCATTCTCGCAAAAATCAAAGCAGGATCAGCCCGAACGAACCGACGTCTTCCCGCCCGCGCGCGGGCGGGAAGCTGAACGTGGAGCCCGTCACCCGCGATCCGGGCGAGGCTCTCGGCGCTACCGCGTTCCGGGCCTGGTTAGCTCGTCAGGTGCTGGCCGAGCAGGGACAGGTCAGCGGGGCTCAGCCGGTCGCTGGCGGTGGCGAGCTGGTGCCAGTGCGGGTAGATCAGCTCCGGCGCGCTGACCTTGTCCAGGGCGTCGCGCTCGTCAGCGGTCAGCGTGAGGTCGGCGGCGCCCAGGTTGTCGCGGAGCTGCTCGTCGGTCCGAGCCCCGATGACCACCGAGGTCACCGCGGGCCTGCCGAGCAGCCAGGCGAGCGCGACCTGGGCCGCG
>Ga0123356_10007224_pt1 | contig 11109 bp, 5 predicted proteins | sample TergutEmb28metaG_2_FD_92546 | JGI IMG/M metagenome (GOLD analysis project Ga0123356, IMG submission 92546) | Embiratermes neotenicus P3 segment gut microbial communities from Petit-Saut dam, French Guiana - Emb289 P3 | ecosystem: Host-associated > Arthropoda: Insects > Digestive system > Gut ... | reverse complement strand
TATGATAATATTTTGGTGTTATTTTGTAGGGAACAACCCCTGTGTTGTTCCGAAAAAGGCATTATATTGTTACGCGGCATAAATTTATTACGCGGAACGACACGGGGGTCGTTCCCTACAGGAAAATAAGGCTTGACAAGACTATATTTTTTTGCTAAAATTATTAAAAGGCAAAAAAATAAATAAGTTTGGTAATGTTTTCGAGGCATCCAAACTTATTTACGAATTGATAAAAAAAGCGGTATTCTATTGTATTTATACATTATACCCATTTTATCATTCTTTGTCAAGTGGTTAAACAAAAAGAATTTTAAAAAGAGAGGTATTTTTTTATGAATCATAGTTTTAACATCGAAATGGCGACGGAATATGGAATTGAAGAGGCAATTTTATATGAAAATTTAGTCTTCTGGTGTAAAAAAAATCAAGCAAATAATAAACATTTTTATGACGGGGAATATTGGACATATAATTCAGCAAAGGCTTTTAAAGAAATATTTCCGTATATGAGCGTATCTAAAATTAACCGCGCTCTACATAATCTTGAGAAATCCGGATTTATAAAAATTAAAAATTATAATAAAAATGTTTATGACAGAACATTGTGGTATTGTATAACCAATTTGAAAAATCCATTTTGCAAATTGAAAAATGGATTGCAATCAAATGAAAAACCTATACCAGATGTAAAAACAAATATTGAAAATACAGATAGTGATAGTCATAGTCAATGTCATACTAAAGTAGAACAGGGGAACGTTGACGTTGACAATGACGTTGACAATGACGTTGACAATGACGTTGACAATCAAACTATACATAGCGATTCAATAAAAAATCAAAAAGATAATATTCCCGTATACGATTACGACGACTGCAAAAAAATTATTCACGATAATATCGAATATTCGTATTTCTTAAAACATGCCAAGAATGGAGACCTGCAATTGGTTGACGAGCTAATCGAAAATATGTTGGACGTCATATGTTCTCCAAGCCCCAACGTCAAAATCAACGGCGAACTTAAACCCCGTTCCATTGTGATTAATAACTATCTTTCGCTTAACTCCGGCGATATTCAACACATCATCATGAAATACAAAGAACAAAGTAATAAAATCACGCATATAAGCTCTTATTTGAAAACGCTTTTATATACAGTCAAGCAGGAAACTAATTTTTTCTACGAAAACGATGTTAGAGCAGACGGTCGTCTATAAGAAAGTGAGGCTAAAAATGGCTAAAAATTTTGGAAAATCACCTGTCGCAAAAAGATTTGAAGAAGTCGCGAAAACTTCTATGGCAAATACGAATATCACGGCTGTTAAGCTGATTGAAAATTCTGCGCTGATTGATTATCCCGGCAACGGCGAGGATATATCATATACGGCGGATATTGAAAACAGTATCGGCGAACTGGGTTTTACCGATCCGATCGAAGTAACGGACTTTAAAATGCCCGGCGGGAAATATATGATTGTCAGCGGCCACCGGCGCAGAGCTGCCGGCGTAAAATGCGGCATGGACCTGTTTCCGTGCATTATAAAAACGTTTGAGAATGAAAACGACGTTAAAAACTATGTTCTGCTTGCAAACAGTCAGCGGGACAGCTCAAAAGACCCGTTATTATACTGTAACCGGTATAAATTGCATGAACAGCATTTGAAATCTGTAAATTTTCAAGGTTCCGTCCGTGAAGAAATCGCTAAAAGGCTTGGCATAAGCATTCAGCAAGCCGACCGGTATAACCAGATGAATAAAATTATAATGCCTGTCTGGGATTTGGTCCGCGAGGATCTTATCGGAATGTCAAATGTTTTGCCTATGGCTGTTTTAAACCATAAAGAACAGCGGGAAGTATCGGAAATACTAAAAAAGTCTGTTGACGCCGGAATAGAATTGACGCGTGAAAGAGTCAAAGAAATCATTGAAAACTATAAAAACAAAGATAAAAGCGGTTCAAAAAGTCCTCACCGTGAGGACATTGGCCAAACAGAATACCGGGAAAATCAGAGATCGGGCGATGATGCGCTGAGCGCAATTAAAACTTTTAACAATATTTTGAGCGAAGTTTTCATTTGCAGTGACAAAAAAGAAGCTGAACGATTGTTAAAAGAAATGGAAAAGACGGTTGATTTAATGATCGGCAAATATTATTACATAGGGAAAAAATATGATCTTGACGACAAAGTGCAAAAAATTATAGAAAATATTACGGAAACGATGCAAAACATGAAATAAAAAGTCCTCACGGGATTACCCGTTTTGGGAGCGTTTTCGGCAAATGCGATTTAAGCGTATTTTTAGCGCGTTTTTAGCGCTTCTTTTTTTTACCCCTATCTTTACCCGCCCAGACGATTTTCTTTGATTCTGGAGCATTCTGAAGCGTTTTAGAGCATGATTATGCTTTGCGGCAGCTTTTATTTTATCCCGCATCGTTTTTTCCTGTGAAAAACATGTAACAGAATGTAATTGTATGTAACATCAAAACCTGATATTATAGTATTATGCCAAGGTATAAAATAACTAAAAATTTAACTGCATTAAATCTCACATTTAGCACCGTACCATTTCTCACACTTATCCACAGGTCGACCGTACCATTTCTCACAGTTCACTACTAAATCTCATATTTGACCTTACAAAAAGTCAATCTTGATCATAATAAACCGCACATTTTACTGTAATCTGCGGACTGCATTAAATCTCACATTTAACACCGTACCATTTCTCACAGTTCGCGTTTTACTGACTGCATCATTTCTCACATTTAACTGCACTAAATCTCACAGTTCAATACTAAATCTCACATTTAGACCGTAATAAAGGTCACATTTAGACCGTAATAAAAGTCACAGTTACCGTAATAAAAGTCACAGTTCACCGTAATAAAAGTCACAGTAACCGTAATAAAAGTCACATTTACCGTAATAAAAGTCACAGTTGGGCAAAACCTTCCTTTTAAATTAAAATAAATAATTAAATATATTAAGTATTATTAAATAATGCGCGCAACGCGCGCACATCGCGCGCGCGAGAAAATTGATCTGTGGAAACTGTGGAAACTGTGGATAACTGCTGTGGATAACTAAAAACAAAACGATAATAAAAAAAATATGACGTTTTGTTGATAAAGACACAATATAGTAACAATTACCTGTTATAATATCTAAAAAGACAGGGAGGCGTTATTATGCAAATTACAGAATTACAGAATTATAAAGTTGTAAAATCAAACGACATTATCCAAAAATCAAGATTTAATTTACAATTACAGGAGCAAAAAATTATTTTATACCTAATAAGTAAAATTAAACCTACTGATATTGAACTGAAAGAGCATACTTTTCTGATAAAGGAGTTTTGCCAGGTTTGCGGTTTAGATGACGATAATGGCGCGAATTATAAATACATAAGGCAAACTCTCAAAAATTTACGGGATAAAAGTATCTGGGTAACGCTTGATGACGGCTTAGAAACCCTTTTTGCATGGATTGACACCGTAAAAATGGACAAGCAAACCGGGCAAGTAATTATCAAAATCAGCGATATGTTAAAGCCTTATTTACTGCACTTAAAAGAACATTACACACAATACGAGCTTTTATATACGCTTGCAATGAAAAGCCAATACAGCATACGTTTATATGAGCTATTAAAAAGTTATGAGTACCAGCATAAAAAACTTTTTAAAATAAGAGATTTAAAAAGGCTCTTATTTGCCGAAAATTACACACGCTTTCCGGATTTTAAACGTAAAGTGCTTGACATAGCACTGCGGGAAATCAACAACCTTTCCGACCTTAACGTTACATATATTGCAATTAAACAAGGCCGGAAATTTGAGGAAATCGAATTCAGAATCACAATAAAAAATAACTTGGATGAAAAAATGACAACATGGACTAAAATTAACGAAATCATTGATTCATGAAAAATCAAACTTTTAATTGCCGGTCCTAAACGCTTTGCCAGACCCTCTCCACGTTTCCTTGCCGGGTTCTTCCTAACGCGGGGTCCTTGTGGCCCTGTTCAAAAAAATCACCTCGCGGGGGGTAATTTTTTTTCTCCGGGCTCTGAAAAATTAGATTTTTCACAACGCAAAAAATTTTATCGTGAGGAATCTGCTATACGTAAAGTATAAGAATAGAGTGAAATTTGGCGAACAAACCGCGAACACGCCCATTTTACCATGCAAAAGCCGGTTTTTGCTTGGGCTAATTTTGTAGTACATTTGGGCTAATTTTTTAGTACATTTGGGCTAATATGTTTATTACAAATTTACAGAAAGTTCATTGACTTTATTTTTTAGGCGTGTTTTTTTTATGATAAACATAGTAACATAAATATTATTTAAAGGAACGGTGATATTATGATAACAACCAACAAAAAGAAACAGCCAAAAACAACGAAGCCGATACCCGTTTGGCATAAGGAAGAAGTCATCGACCCGAAAACCGGAGAGCTGGTCGACCGATATAATTTTGAAATAGAGGAGCGCGACGCGAACTTCCATAAAATTTGGTTATGGCATATAGCTGCCGTACTCGACCTGATTGGCAACCAGAAGGTTAAAATTCTGTCTTATATCCTCGAAAACACCACTACCGACAATATGTTCATCGGCACGCACCGACTCATAGCAGAAGAAACGGAAAGCGCGAAGAAAACAGTAACCGATACAATGCGGATGCTCACAAACGCGGATATGATGCAAAGAAAACATGCAGGCGCATATTTTATAAACCCGAACGTAATCTACAAAGGCGGAACTAATAAACGCATGGATATACTGTACCAGTATCATGACACCACATCAAAAAAGAAGGTGAAAAAATAAGCAGTTCCGCCAAACATTTATTTTGCAGAATTCGAAAAAGCTCAAATCGCCCGTTTTACGCCGATTTTTGTTTTTTTTTATTGTTTTTGCATAAAATAAGGCAAGATTAAACCGTTTTTGTATAGTTATTCATGTTTTTTCAGTGAAAAAATAAATGGATAAACCTGCGGTATTCATTATTAATTCATATTTTTTATCTATAATACGTTTTTAAGGTGTTTTTAACTAATCATCGCACATATACAGTAAAGACTATGTTAAAAATAAAAAAACCGTTGACAGACAACTTACGTTTATTTGATAATTTTGTCGAAAATTGTCGATATATGGATTCGATGTTAATATTTTGTGAAATATCCGTGAATAATAGCGTCGTTTTTAACCAAAACGCAACTTGTGATTGAATTGTGAGTTAAAAGTTATATAATCTTATAGTGAAATAATAGAGCTTTTTCGAAAATGTTAAAAAAACAATCAAAAACAATAAAAAAATATTTAATAAAGGAGAAACTTATGAAAAACCAAATTAAAACTATTAGCAAAAGAATAGTGGCGTTTTTATTAGTGTCCATGCTGATATTTGGCACTATGCCGGGCTTGGTTTTCGCGTCCGGATCAGGGATAACGGAAACCGGAGCCGATACTCCGACTAATATCCCGGATCACAGCGGGCTTGATGAAGGTGAAGTATGGACGGATAAATCCGTATTTGACAAAAATGACGGAACATTTGACATAAAATTGACTGCGATGGGAAAAAGATTTGAATTTGATCCCGAAACGACCATAACAAAAAAACCTGCAAATGTTGTGTTTGTGCTTGACACATCGACAAGTATGACTTACGAGGATTTAAAAGATATGATGATAGCCGTCAGAGATGCAGGGAAAGCAGTTTTAAGGGCTAATCCGGTGAATCCTGCCAATCCCGACGGACCGTCAAACAACAGAGTTGCGGTTGTATATTTTGACTATTATGCGCGTTTGGCAAGAGATACTACTTCCTATACCGTTGTTAACAACGTAGCCACCACCAAAACCGCTTATGGGTACTATACAGGCGCTGGCGCTACTACTGGTACATGGTACGGTACTAACTGGGTTAATATAACATGGACGTGGGCAAATACTGCAGGTCAGCTTGATGATTTGGTTCAAACTCACGACGGTTATCAGTATGTTCCGCGTACGCACAGCAGAACCAATACTATGTCAGGGCTGAACCTTGCAAATGAATTATTGCGAGGAAATAGTATATACAGCCCAAATGTTAATACTGGTTTTGCTCCTATAGCTAACGCAGACCCGATTATCATATTGATGTCTGACGGCGCGCCTAACGGATATTACGGCGTTGCCGGAAGCACGGCTGCAACTACTGCTACATGGACTGGCACGGCGCCTACAGGCGGCGCTCAAGCTCAGGGAGATAATCCATCGGTTCAGGCGACGATAGAAAGAGCTGCGGAAATAGCAAATTCAACGATAGGTACGGGCAACAATCAAGTAAAAATATACACGGTCGGCTATCTTAATAACATACAAGCCGTTAACAACGGAGAAACTAAAGAAACCGTACAAAACAGAGCAAGATTGACATTAAATCCTAATAACAAATTGAACGGGGGTTCCGCAGGCGTCATAACCGTATCCAACGGCGGCAGGAATTTCAGCAGTCAATCAGGTGGTACCGCTATAACTATTAATAACGTAGGCGCAGCAGGCAAATCTGAAGATTATTATAAATATAACACAGACTATTTTAACCCATTGACAGGCGCTGCTTTAACCTCTACATTCCAGACCATTGTTGACAGCATCAGACTCAATCCGGGCAATCCTTTGGCTCCTAACACTAATCTTACTATAACCGACGTTATAGGCGCCGGATTCGTTATTGACCCGGGGGCTTTAAATGCCGACAATACTTTAAAAAATGTACCGATAGGCAACGCAGTTTATGATCCGGCTACAAGAACGGTTACATGGACGATTGCGGCACATGAATTTTTATATGACGCTGTTACAAATACAGATTTATTATCGGCAGCATACTCCTTCACATTCCAGGTCAACGCGATCGGCGATATAGGAGAAAGAGCTGACAGCGACGGAAAACATTTCACGAATGCCGGTGCTAAAACTGAATTTACACCTCATGCCAATAACCGTAAATATCCCGATAAAACCAGAAAGAATATTCCTCTCACAAATAACGGCTGGGTAAGATACGGTTCGCTGGCCATAGATAAAAAAGTTTACATGGACGCGTTTGAAGGTGAAGTCAGCAGCTATGATTTTGACTCTGCAAAATGGGTTTCACGCACACAAGTCGTTCAGGGTGAAACCGTAATATACAAAATTACATTGACGAATCCCAAATACGGAACTGTAAACAACGTAAACCTGACAGACGAATTGACAAAACGAGGCGACGCGGGATTTTCGACAACCGGAACATGGTATGATGCGGCCGGCGCCCTTGTGACAAATCTTACAACCAGCGTTACAACCGGAACTCCGAAAATATTCTACTATGTCGTAACGCTGAACGCTCCGGGAGATTACAGAAATATAGCTTCCGCCAACGGAATCGACAGTCCTCCGGCAGACGTAAGAGTTATCGAAAAGATCACTTTCACGTTCAACAAAGTCTGGGACGATGACGGCTGGCTCGCAGGACGCGCAAACGGTATAACCGTAACGCTGAGCGGAACGAATGCAACTGGTGCATTTACGGTCGGCGGACCTGGAAATATAAATTTAGCCGGCGGAACAATAGGCGTTTATCCGTACACTGTTGCTGTGAACGGCAACACATGGACGGTAACAATAACCAATCTTCCCCCGAATACAGTTTATTCAGTAACAGAAACTGCTCCGCCGCAATTTTATGAAATATACGGCAGCGCAACTGCCGGTAACAACGGAACGATCACAAATAAACTTATAAAAGGTCCTTTCCAGTTTACTAAAATGTGGGACGACGACGACTGGGCCGCAGGACGCGCAAACGGCATAAACGTAGCAATTAAATCTGGCGAAACTACTATAATGAGCGGCAATATAAACGGAACCGGCGGAACAATAGGCGGTTATCCGTACACTGTTGCTGTGAACGGCAACACATGGACTGTAACAATAAATGACATCCCGCAATATTATTCCAATCTCTCGGTAACGGAAACACAATTGACCGGTTATAACCCTCCTGCGATCGTAGGAACAGAAATCACCAATGCGAAAACACCTGCTCCGGTAAACGTAGAGATTACCAAACTGATTGAGATTGACGCAAAATATCTGGTGGCGTCGCCTACTGATTTAGATCCGGTATTGATTTGTACGGAAGACCATGACCACTCCGCAGTCTGCTACAACTACGTTGAAGGCGTTGACTATGGAGTAATAATACCGACCTTTGAATTCGAAGTTGTCAAGCTTGGCGAAAATGACACTGAAACTCTTATAGGCACGGTAACCATAGGCGCCGGCGAATTCGGACAACCCAAAACAATAAATATTCCCGTAAGCTTCTACGAAGTGGACGGAGCGACGATCGTTATAAGAGAAATACGCGCAAGCGGCTGGACTCCCAAAGACAATATAGACGAATATACGATTTCGATAAACAAATTCGGCAGGGTGCTGACAGACGGTTTCAGCAATCCCATTGAAGTTACTTTCACAAATATTTACGACGCCCCGCCTCAGAAACCCGAACCTCTGAACATCGTGATCAATAAGCTCACTTACAACACAAGGTGGAGCAGCGTTATCCCGATGAACGTTCCGGGCGCGAACTTCGGTTTCGACGTGTATATAGCCGGCGTTCTTTACCAAACCGTATATATAAGCAGTTTCACAGCAGGGTTCGGCAGCGTGACGGTAGCTTTGCCTGAAGGCGTAAGCCGTGACCTTGTAACAGTTAAAGAAAAAGCCCCGATGATGAGCGTTGGATTTGACTGGACTTGGAGCGCAGACCCGTTTAATGTCTTAGGTAACCGCGTATTCTCGTTCAGAAACTTCTACAACGAAACGCACACTCCTAAAATAAGCATTACAAAATTAATTAGAGGCGAAAACGCCCCGGCAGAAACATTCACGTTCGAGTTATACGAAGTCGGACTTTTCAGAGACAGATTGATAGGCACTTACACAAGAACAGGCGCGGAAACTGAGATCGCAGTAATTGATTTGACTGATTACACGAACAGATCGGCAGTCCTCAGACTTGTTGAAGTAGGCGATAAAATTGACTGGACGCGCGATACGACAGTTCACACGATCACAATCGTTCAGGGCGTGATCCAGGGAGCAAACGGCAACTTGTACGCGGCACAATTCACAAACGTTTACGAAGCGGCTCCGACAATAGCCATCACAAAAGAAGTCGATATACAAGCAGGAACGCCTGAAGAAATCACTTTCAAGTTTGACTTGTACGACGTGACCGGCATTGATGGGTATGATTTAGACGAGTTACAACCGGTAAAGACATATGAAATTGATTATCCGTCGGAAGAATCCCTGTTTGTAACGGTTAGATTGGACGGCAAAGACGGTAATCCGGACTATACGAATAAAAACGCGAAACTTGTCCTGAAAGAACAGATTCCGGAAGAAGAAGATTACTGGGATTATGACCCGGCGGTATATGATATAACTGTAACGGCGGGCAGAATAGACGGAGTAGCCGACAGAGTCTACTATGCGGAATTCGAAAATACCTACTATGAGGTCGCTCCCGAGATTATCATTAACAAGGCAGTTACAATTACAAACCTGAACCCGGCTTCAATACCTGACTTCAGCTTTGAATTGTTCGAATTGATCGACGATGTTTTGGAACTGATAGGGACATACACAATAGACATGGACGGAAAACTCACCGGAACCACCGGTCTGATTTTACTGGACGGCAAAGATGATAATCCGGACTACACGAATAAGACAACGACACTTGTGCTCAAAGAAGTGCAGAATGCTCCATCTTACTGGAACTATGATAAAATAGTGTACACCATAAATATAGTCAACGGAGTTATAGTCGGTGAAGAAGATAAAGACCCTGTATTTGAATTTAGCTTTAGGAACGTTTATACCAGAAATCCCGACAGACCGACAGAAACCGAAACAACAACTGCAACAACTGAAACAACAACGACGACAGAAGTAATCACGACAACTGAAATAATCACGACAACCGGGCTGCAGACCACCGTCGAGGAAGAAGAAATCGAAGACCCCACCGTTCCGCTTGGCGTTGTGACGTTTGACGATCCTGATGAACCTGAAGAGCAGCCTCAGACAGAACCTCAAACGGAACCTGCGATAGAACCCGAGGAAGAAATCGAAGAAATGATTTCTCCGCTCTCAGTAGTCATATTCGACGAAGATGAAGAAGAACCCGATGAAGAACTCGACGATCCGATTATCCCGCTTGTGGTTATAGAATTCATAGAAATCGAAGAAGCTATTGAAGAACCGGTAGTGGAAGAACCAGTCGAAGAACCGACAGTCGAAGCTCCCAAAGCTAACCCGAAAACAAGCGACATGGGAATGTTTGGATTGCTAATCGCATTAATACCGGCGGCGGCAGGCGTTGTGATCAGAAGAAAACGAAACCCGAACTAAAACTGCAAAACTATAAAAGATAAAACAAAATAACCAAAAGCGGGCTGCTCCGGCAGTCCGCTTTTAATATCTTTTATCTGTTTGGGATAGCGTTTTGGACAAATGCGTTTTAAACGTATTTTTAGCGCGTTTTTAGCGATTCTTTATTTACCCCTATCTTTACCCGTCTTGACGATTTTCTTTCATTCTGGAGCATTCTGAAGCATTTTAGAGCATGTTTATGCTTTGCGGCAGCTTTTATGTAAGAATTAACATCGAAAAAGTCCTCACGGTGAGGAGATTTGCGCTGAAAAAGTCCTCACGGTGAGGAGATTTGGGATGAAAAAAGTCCTCACGGTGAGGAGATTTGCGCCGAAAAAGTCCTCACGGTGAGGAGATTTGAGCCGAAAAAGTCCTCACGGTGAGGAGATTTGAGCCGAAAAAGTCCTCACGGTGAGGAGATTTGAGCCGAAAAAAGTCCTCACGGTGAGGAGATTTATGCTGAAAAAGTCCTCACGGTGAGGAGATTTGAGCTGAAAAAAGTCCTCACGGTGAGGAGATTTGAGCTGAAAAAAGTCCTCACGGTGAGGAGATTTGCGCCGAAAAAAGTCCTCACGGTGAGGAGATTTAGGCTGAAAAAAGTCCTCACGGTG
>Ga0123356_10007223_pt1 | contig 11110 bp, 10 predicted proteins | sample TergutEmb28metaG_2_FD_92546 | JGI IMG/M metagenome (GOLD analysis project Ga0123356, IMG submission 92546) | Embiratermes neotenicus P3 segment gut microbial communities from Petit-Saut dam, French Guiana - Emb289 P3 | ecosystem: Host-associated > Arthropoda: Insects > Digestive system > Gut ... | reverse complement strand
GTCAGTGTTACCGCTGGGTCGCGGAAAAGTCCGGGGATACCCGAGCATCTCTCCCCAGAGAGGTTATCGCGACCAAGCTTATCTTCGCTTTCGGCACCGAGCCGGAGCAGTCCTTGGACGATTTCGATCGCTTTGACAAACAGTACAACTATGACATAGACAATAAACCACACATCGTGCATACCTGCACCTTCCTTTTGGCCCGCATGGTCCAACTCACAAGCCATCAATGCATCGTTTGGTCAAGAGTAAAATTCCCTGTTGACGAGCTCACCAGCTTGGCCAAAAAGGGCATCATCCTTGACAGCGAGCCTATTCGCAATCAGGACGATATCAACATTATTGGGGCCAGCATTTCCATGGGGCTCCAGGCCATGAACAAGTTCCACGACGAAACAGGCTAAGAAAAAAAGCACTCCGGCCCCAGGCTTCTCGCCTGTAGGCCGGAGTGTATTATCGAGACACCCATCATGACGGGGTTATATTGCCTAATAGACTCCCTCTCCGACGCCGCCGCCTATCCCGAGCATCCCGGAGAAGTGAAGGTTATTCAGACGCAAATGTCGGTGGTTTTCCTGGCCGGCGAGTTCGTCTACAAAGTCAAAAAGCCCGTTAACTTGGGTTATGTGGACTATACCCAGCTTGAACGCCGCAAGTACTACTGTGAGCGCGAAGTTGCTCTAAATCGGCGCCTCTGCTCAGAAACTTACCTGGGGGTAGTGCCCATTACCGCCGACGGCGACAGGTTTGTGTTGGAGGGAACGGGCACCCCCGTAGAGTACGCCGTTAAGATGCGCCGCCTCCCTGACGATCAGCTGTTAGATAGCCTGCTCAGGAAAAATCAAGTTACCCCCGCCATGATGGCCCAAGTGGCCACCCGGGTCGCCGATTTCCATAAAAATGCGGATACCAACGCAGAGATTGCCCAATTCGGCCGCCTTGAGGCCGTGACGCGTAATATCGAGGAGAACTTCGCTCAGACTGAAAAATACATCGGTCGGGCCATCCCACCCCACCAATTCCAGGCCATCCGCGATTTCTCGCGCCGTTTTCTCCAAGACAATGAGGGCCTTTTCACCCAGCGTGTTGAACAAGGCCGGATACGCGATTGTCACGGCGACCTTCATGCCCAGCATATCTGCTTCTATCATGGCCTGAGTATCTTCGACTGCATCGAGTTCAACGAGCGCTTCCGCTACGGCGATGCGGCTGCCGAGGTCGCATTCCTCACTATGGATCTGGAGCACAGCGGGAGAGCCGATCTGGCGCGGATGTTTGTGGCCACCTACGTTGCCGAGAGCGGCGACAACGATTTATACCGCCTCCTAAGCTTCTATAAATGTTACCGTGCTTACGTGCGGGGCAAGGTTAACTGTTTCAAACTGGATGACCCCTATGTTACCGAGGATGACCGCCATGCCGCCCTATTCACCGCCCAGGGCTACTTTGACCTCGCCGCGACCTACGCCCGCCCCAAGCCCATTTTGATAACCATGGTAGGCTTTACCGGTTGCGGCAAGACCACACTGGCGCTGGATCTTGCCGGGCGGTTGGGCGCTATCTACATCTCCTCCGATATTACCCGCAAGGTCTTGGCCAATATACCCTTAACCGATCACCGCCACCAAGAACCGGGGGATGGTATCTACTCAGCCGAGTTTACCCGCCGCACTTACGACACCCTCTTCCAAGAAGCGTCGGGGGCATTGGCGGCAGGCTTTCCGGTTATTTTAGATGCCGCCTTTTTGAAAGCCAACGAAAGGGCCACGGCTCAGCAAATTGCCGCACAAGCGGGGGCAGATTATATCGTATTGGAGTGTCGGGCAGATCCCGAGACTGTAAGAACCCGCCTGGAAGCACGCCGGGGGCAAAACATCGTCTCCGACGGACACTGGGGAATATACCTTAAGCAGCAAGAGTGGTTTGAGCCTCCGGATACCTGTGAGCCTTGGCTTGTCGTTGACACGACCCAGTCCATCGAGCACAGCGTAAGGCAAATCCTGGAGAAGATAGCCTCGCCCGGTATACAGGAATAATTGATATCACAAATCGTATTATCAAACAGGACAAGCTATGAATTATGACGTTAAAGACTTAAAACTTGCCCCGGAGGGGAAGCTGCGCATCGAGTGGGCAGAGCGGGACATGCCCGTTCTTGCCAAGGTAAAAACGCGCTTTGCTCAAGAAAAGCCTCTCCAAGGCCTGCGTATTGCCGGTTGCCTACACATCACCACGGAAACAGCCAACTTGGGGCTTACCCTCCAGGCAGGCGGAGCCGAACTGGTGTTGTGCGCCTCCAACCCCCTCTCCACCCAAGACGATGTGGCTGCAGCCCTAACCAAAGCAGGCATCCCCGTCGGGGCCATTAAAGGAGAGGACGGCGCTACCTACTACCGCCATATCGAGACCGCCTTGATGAATAAACCCCGGCTTACTATCGATGACGGAGCCGACCTCGTAACCACTATTCACACCAAACACCCCGAACTCCTCACGGGTATTATCGGCGGCACCGAGGAAACGACCACCGGGGTCATACGTCTGCGCAGCATGGAGCAGAGCGGTCACCTGAAATACCCCATCATCGCCGTCAACGATGCCCAAACCAAACATCTTTTCGACAACCGCTACGGCACCGGCCAGAGCGCCCTTGACGGCATAACCCGCGCCACCAATATCCTCTGGGCGGGAAGAAAGGTTGTTGTGACCGGCTACGGCTGGTGCGGCAAAGGGGTGGCCTTACGCGCCAAAGGACTGGGAGCCCAGGTAATCGTCACCGAGGTAGATGCCGTGCGGGCACTGGAAGCCGCCATGGATGGGGCCCAGGTTATGCCCTTGACCAAGGCCGCCCAGATAGGTGATGTTTTCATCACCGTTACGGGCAATAAGCACGTCGTAAGCCGGAAGGTACTGTCCAAACTTCGCGACGGCGCCATCTTGGCCAATGCGGGACACTTCAACGTGGAAATTGACATCCCGGCCTTAGAAGAAATGTCGACCGGCAAGCGCCAGGTTCGGCCATTTGTGGAAGAATACACCCTGAAAAACGGGCACAGGGTCTACCTCTTGGGCGAAGGCCGTCTCATTAACCTGGCTGCCGCCGAAGGGCATCCGGCCAGCGTTATGGATATGTCCTTCGCCAATCAGGCCCTCTGCTTGGAATATTTGGTAAAAAAGCAGGGCAAACTAAAGCCGACCGTATACGCCGTCCCCCCGTCCATTGACAACGGCATAGCCCGTCTTAAACTGTCCAGTATGGGTATGAATATCGATCCCCTTAGTGCCGAACAGAAAAAATACCTTGCCAGTTGGGAGGAAGGAACTTAGACCCAGATTGAGGAGCGCGTCGAACCCGCCTTTGACCCCCAGAACAAATCTCAATCAGGGCCGACTCCCCTTGGCCATATTTAAACGATAAGGAGCACCATGACCTACAGTTTTGGTTCTGCCGACAAGTATATGTTCACCTCGGAATCGGTTACCGAGGGCCACCCCGACAAGATCTGCGACCAGATCTCCGATGCCGTCTTGGATTATATCCTCAGCGAGGACACCCAGGCCCATGTTGCCTGCGAGACCGCCGTGACTAACGGCCTGGTATTTGTCTTAGGAGAGATCACCACAAAAACCTATGCCGACATCCCCACAATTGCCCGGCGTGTGGTTGAGGAAATCGGCTACACTAGGCCCGAGTACGGCTTTGATTACCGCACCTGCGGGGTGATGACCTCAATCAACAAACAGTCCCCGGACATTGCCCAAGGCGTTAACAAGTCGGTCGAAGTCAGGGAAAATAACTCACCCGACCCTTTGGATGCCACGGGAGCCGGTGACCAAGGAATGATGGTGGGCTTTGCCTGCAACGAGACTCCCGAGCTTATGCCTCTACCCATTAGTTTGGCCCACCAGTTGGCCTACCGGCTGGCCCAAGTACGAAAGAGCGGGACCATCCCCTACCTCCGCCCCGACGGCAAGAGTCAGGTTACCGTCGAGTATCATAACGGCCTTCCGCAACGCATCGACAGCGTTGTCATCGGGGCCCAGCACGACGGCGGGATATCCCAGGATACCATCAAACACGATATCCTGGAGCATGTCGTCCGCACCGTAGTCCCCGCCGTTATGATCGACGAGGATACCAAATATTATGTCAATGCCACCGGCAGTTTTGAGATAGGCGGTCCGGTATCGGATACGGGCTTTACCGGCCGCAAGCTCCTGGTTGATACCTACGGTGGTTTTGCCCGCCACGGCGGCGGCGCTTTCTCCGGGAAGGATCCCACCAAGGTTGACCGTTCCGCCGCTTACTTCGCCCGTTATGTGGCCAAGAATTTAGTTGCTGCGGGACTCGTTGACCGCCTCGAGCTCCAGGTGTCTTACGTTATTGGCAAGGCGCGCCCTCTCTCCGTGTCGCTGGAATCCTTCGGCACCGAGCATATGCCCCTCGCCCGACTGAACCAATTGGTAACCCAGTACTTTGATTTCCGCCCTGAGGCTATTATCCAAAAGCTTGGGTTGCGTCGGCCCATCTACCGCCAGACCGCTGCCTACGGACATTTCGGTCGTACCGATATCGAATTGCCTTGGGAAAAAACAGATATGGCCCAGATGCTGCAAAAAGAAGGGCAGCAGGGTTAGGCCGCTGATGACTAACAGCCCCCACCCCCTCAAGTTTGGCACCGACGGCTGGCGGGCCTTAATCGCTGAGGACTTCACCTTCGACAACGTACGCCGTTGCACCCAGGGTATTGCCAATTACCTAATAGCCACGGGCAACACGGCCAAAGAGCAGGTTATTGGTTACGATACCCGCTTCGCCTCGCTTGATTTTGCCCGCACGGCGGCAGAGGTCCTGGCAGGTAATGGTATCAAGGTTATCCTCTCGGATCGAGCCGTGCCCACCCCGGTTGTAAGCTGGGGCATCGTGTCCGCCAATGCCGGCGGGGGCATTGTTATTACCGCCTCCCACAACCCCGCGTCCTGGAACGGTCTCAAATACAAGTCCCCCGACGGAGCCAGCGCCCCGGTGGAAACAGTGGCCGAAATTGAGCACCAAACAGCCCTAATAACTACAGGGGATGTTAAACGCCTTAACCTCCCCGACGCCCTTAGCCAGGGGCTGGTGCGTTATACCGATCTCCGCCCGGCTTACGAGGCCCAGATTGGCCGTTTGGTGGATCTGGAAGCCATCAAGGGTGCCGGCTTTGAGATTGCCGTCGACGCCATGTTTGGGGCCGGCGCAGGCTATTTCTCCCGGCTTTTATCCGGCGGGGCAAGCCGCATCATGGAAATCAACGCCGAGGTCAATCCCAGCTTCCCGGGCATGAAACAACCCGAGCCCATCGCCCTTAACCTGGAGCGCCTGACAAGTACCATCAAGACCACGGGGGCCTCGGTAGGCATCGCCAATGATGGCGACGCCGACCGCCTCGGCCTGATGGACGAGAATGGGGGCTTCTTAAACCAGCTTCAAGTCTATGCCCTGCTCGCCCTTTACCTGCTTGAGGTACGCGGACAACGCGGGGCAATCGTGCGCACCATTACCTCCTCGGGTATGCTGGACCAGCTGGGGCAGTTATACAACGTGCCTGTGTTTGAGGTTCCCGTAGGCTTTAAGTATGTGGCCCCCACTATGCAACGCGAGGATGCCTTGATTGGCGGCGAGGAAAGCGGCGGCTACGGTTACCGCGGGCACGTGCCGGAGCGAGACGGTATCCTGTCCGGGTTATTCTTTCTGGATTTTATGGCTCGCACCGGGAAGACACCTTCCCAACTCTTGGCCTACCTTTACGCCAAGGTCGGGCCACATTTTTACGACCGCCGTGACGTCACCTTCGACGCCTCCGAGCGGGAGACTATTACCGCGCGCTTAATTGCCGCCGACCCATCATCCCTTGCCGGCACGCCTGTCAAAAAGAGGGATACCCTGGATGGGTTCCGTTTTATTCTGACTGACGGAAGCTGGCTCCTCATTCGTTTTTCCGGAACCGAGCCGCTTCTCAGGATTTATAGCGAAGCCGACAGCCCGGAAAGGGTGGTCAGGCTCCTGGAGGAAGGGGTATGTCTGGCCGGGGTATAACCCCCAAATAATCGTTCGGTTGTAAATATATGTCACAACACGCACTAGATGATCCCAAAACCTATCGCCGCTACGATCCCTTAATCATGCTCCGGCATCTGCACGATTTCCCTGCTTGTTGCCGTGATGCCTGGCAACTCGTCACGAAATTTGATCTCCCCCAACCATACCGCGACGTGAATAAAATCGTCGTACTAGGCATGGGGGGCTCGGCTATCGGGGCCGACCTCGTTGCCGGCCTGAATGAATGTCGGGTGCCCCTAATTATCCACCGGGGATATACCTTACCCCCTTTCGTGGATGCCGATACCCTGGTTATCGCCTCAAGCTACTCGGGCTCAACCGAAGAAACCCGCACAGCCTTTGCCCAAGCCCTCGCCAGCGACGCCAAAAAAATAGTTATGACCACCGGCGGCCCCCTTAAGGAACTTGCCGACGAGCATCACCTGCCGTGTTTTTCTTTCAGATACCTATCGCCGCCGCGTGCCGCCCTGCCCTACAGCTTGATCCCTCTGCTGGGCATTATCTCCCAGCTCGGCTTGATTGATCTTGCCGCGGGCACTATTGACGATGCCGTAGGCACCATGAACGAGTTAAGCCAGGTCATCGGGGAGACCTCCCCCTACGAACAGAATCCAGCCAAAAAGCTGGCGCAGGACCTCTGTGGCCACATAGGCATTATCTATGGCAGCGAGTTTTTGGCCGAGGTCGGCCATCGCTGGAAGTTGCAAATTAACGAAAATGCCAAAGCCTGGGCAGGCTACGAGTCTATCCCCGAACTAAACCACAACACCGTCGTCGGTTATCGCTTCCCGCATGACATCCCGGGCAAAATCTCGGTGGTTATGCTCACCTCAGACCAACTGAGCGAGCGCATCCAGCAACGCTTCCAGATAACCCAAAAGCTCCTCCATACTGCCGGGGTAGACTATAACGTCGTCTCAGCCAGCGGTACCAGCAAGATCTCCCAGATGCTTGAGCTCATAATGTTCGGGGACTACGTAAGCTACTACCTGGCACTCCTCAACCAAACCGACCCCTACCCCCTGGATGAGGTTGAGAACTTAAAAACCGAGCTTAAAAGCTGCCCCAACAAGGGGGAGTAGCTACTCTTTGGACAGCTTGCCCCCTGGCATGCCCGGTATTGGCAAAATAGACAGTGTGTTAGGGGTATATTATAATGCTTCTACTGAGACCAAATTCTTTGAATATGTTCGGATGTTGAGGGGTTAATCTAATGAAAAAACTCTTAATCCGCGTAATTGCCATAGTGGCCATCGCCGCCATTGTATGGGGCGGCATCGGCGTATGGAACCGCTTCGTAAACACCGCAGTGGTGGAGTATGTGGTTAGCGGCAACGCCGCATCCGCCTTGGTAACCATCCGGAACAGCAACGGCGAGCTCGAATATTACCCCGGGGTCACTTTGCCGTACACATATAAGTTTACCAAATTTGAAGGCTCATCCCTCTATGTTTCAGCCAAGAATGAGGGCGAACTCGGTTCGGTCATGGTTTCCATCTACTATAAGGGGAAGCTTGTAAAATCGCATGCCGATGCCGGTCCCTTCGTTGTCGCTGAGTCCACTTATTTGATTGAGCCTGAGAAATAAACTTTAGGGCTAAGCACAGAGCCCCGAACCCCCCGGCGAGATCGCCAGATAACTAACGCTTACACCAACTGCGCTCAAAAGGGCGAGCCCCATCTGATGGCAAGCATGCCGATATGACGTCGCGGTTGTTGTGATTGACCTGATGTGCTATACTCATCAGTTGAAAATAAGGGGAAACTGTAGGGGGAAAGATTGCCTGATACAACCATAAAAGAACTCTTGGAAGCCGGAGCGCACTTCGGACACCAAACCAGCCGCTGGCACCCACGCATGAAGAAGTATATCTTCACTAAGCGCAACGGCATCCATATCATAGACCTTGAGCAAACCGCCGGAATGCTCGGCAAAGCCATCGCCTACATTAAACAAATTGCGGGCGAAGGGGGCAAGGTTCTCTTTGTAGGCACCAAAAAGCAGGCCCAGGCCATCGTTGAAGAGGAAGCCAAACGCGCCGGTATGTTCTACGTCAACCAGCGCTGGATCGGCGGAACCCTCACCAACTTTGCCGCCATTCAAAGCCGCATCGACTATTTGGTACGCCTTGAGGATCAGCAGGCCAAGGGTGAGTTCTCACACCTGCCCAAGAAAGAGGCCACCAATCTTACCGAAGAGATTGCCGAAATGAACATCGCCCTGGGCGGCATTAAAGAAATGACCGACCTGCCCGATGTCCTGTTCATTGTTGACCCATGCAAAGAACGCATTGCCATCGCCGAAGCCCGGCGCGTCGGCATCCCCATCGTGGCCATGGTTGACACCAACTGCAACCCCGACGAGGTAGATGCCCCCATCCCCGCCAACGACGATGCCATCAGGGCCATTAAGTTAATCGTCAATAAAGTTGCCGAAGCCATTATCGAGGCCAAGGGCATGCAACCCCTGGTAGAGAAGGTTGATATGCCTCTCGAGGAAATGTCCTCGGAGATTTCCGGCGCCGCCGCTTAAGCAAATTATCCGATACTATTTTAGGAGACTCATTTGGAAATCACGACTGCCGATGTAAAAGAGCTTAGAGAAATGTGCGGTGCCGGCATCATGGATTGTCGGCGCGCCCTGGTAGAAACCGATGGCGATAAACAGAAGGCCGCTGAGCTCCTCAAGGAGCGCGGTTGCCTCAAAGCCGCCAAGAAAGCTGAGCGCGTCACGGCGCAGGGCTTAATTGAAGCATACATCCACACCGGCGGGCGCATCGGAGCTATGGTTGAGCTCAACTGCGAAACCGATTTCGTTGCCCGCACCGATGAGTTTAAACGATTGGCTCACGACATTGCCATGCAGGTTGCCGCCATGAACCCCCAGTACCTCGCCGCAGAAGATATTCCGGCCGGGGTTGAGGTGGAAGCTGAGGCGGCTTGCCTTTTGTGCCAACCCTTTATCAAGGATCCCACCCTCCTAATCAAAGATCTCATCATTGAGGTCATCGCCAAGACCGGAGAAAACATCCGCATCGGTCGCTTTAGCCGCTTTGAAGTCGGCCTAAGAGCCCCGTCACCAACCGAATAAGCACAGGCGCCGCGCTGGCAAGTGCGCTAGGGAGTAAAACGTGACTCAACCCAAGTTCAAGCGCGTTCTTCTAAAACTAAGCGGTGAGGCTTTCAAAGGCCCCACCGCTTATGGCATCGACGCCTCAACGGTCTCGTTTGTTGCTAATCGCATCAAGTCGGCACGCGAACTGGGGGTCGAGATGGCCATCGTAGTTGGCGGCGGCAACATCTGGCGAGGTGCTCAGGCCGCCAAAGACGGCCTCGATCGCGTAACCGCCGATTACGCCGGAATGCTGGCCACTGTAATTAACACCCTCGCCCTACAGGACACCCTGGAAAAGATGGGGGTAGATACCCGCGCCCAGTCCGCTTTTACCATCCAGCAGGTAGCCGAACCCTTTATTCGGCGGCGGGCCATCCGCCACATGGAAAAAGGGCGGGTAGTAATCCTGGCCAGCGGCACCGGAAACCCTTACATGACCACCGATACCGCCGCCGCTCTGAGGGCTATCGAACTGGGTTGCGACGTTTTGTTGATGTCTAAAAACCATGTGGACGGCGTTTACAGCGCCGACCCGCGTAAAGAACCGGACGCCCAAAAGTTCGATCATCTCACCTATATGCAGGCCCTTAACCTGCGCCTCAAAGTAATGGACACCACCGCCCTCACCTTATGCATGGAGAACGGGTTGCCTATCATTGTCTTCAACTTACAGTCCGAGCATAGTATCGAGCAAGCCATCTGCGGCGAACCGGTCGGAACCCTAATAGACGGCACGCCGAGGGAATAACTGTGTCCCTGCGGAATCCCCGCGGGCTTAATCAAGATAGGAGGCCCATTATGGTTGACCCTGCCTTAACCAAAGCCGAAGAAAAAATGAAGGGTGCCGTAGAAGCCCTCAAACGGGAGTTGGCAGGTATTCGCACCGGCAGAGCGTCACCCGCCCTCATCGAACATGTCAAAATCGACTATAACGGGGCACCGACCCCCTTAAATCATATTGCCAGTATTTCGGTCTCGGGTACCAATCTTCTTATTATCCAACCATGGGATGCCTCGGCCCTACACCTCGTTGAGAAGGGTATCCTGAAGGCCAACCTCAGCCTAACCCCCACCAGCGATGGTCGCGTGATACGCCTGGCCATCCCCCCATTATCTGAAGAACGCCGCCAAGAACTTGTACGACTGGTCAAAAAGACCACCGAAGAACAGAAGGTTATCATTCGCAACATCCGCCGCGACATCAATGATGACCTTAAGAAGATGGAAAAGGACAAGGAAATATCCCAAGACGACCTTAAGCGAGGCGAGGCTAAGCTGCAAAAACTGACCGATGCCTACACCGTCCAATTAGACCAGGTTGCCGCCGCAAAAGAGGTTGAGTTAAAACAGGTTTAGTTTTCCGGCCTTGATATCACAAGAGGCGACCGTTTTTCTGGTCGCCTCTTATTTTATCCATATCAATACGAGTTTAGCTGGCACCACGCCATATAGCAAGAAGGCATAAAAAGACACGGGGGAACCGAGGCGCACCCCTCAACGGGGTACCGAGGCCTTACTCTCCCTGCAACTGCTTCGGGAAAACAATGGCTCCGCCGTTGATGCCCCTGATCCCGCGCAGGCCAAGCGGCTGGTAGACGCTTTGCGAACGATAGCTACCGCTGTCTGATCCACTACATCCCACGGAAACCGTGGTTCCAGAGGACCCTCAGGCAGATATCACGCTGGAGGTAGCTGCGGCCGCCGATAGGCACGTGCCCATAATGACAACCGTCGCTATGCCAAACTTCACCTTATTCAACATATGATGATTCTAACACCACTTACGTCAATTTGTAAAGATCTAAAAACTAAGGGGGCAAGGTTTTCACCCTAACCCCCTTTAGTTGGTCTAATAATTTCCTAGTTATTAGTTCATGCAGGCTTATTGAGGC
>Ga0123356_10007222_pt1 | contig 11111 bp, 6 predicted proteins | sample TergutEmb28metaG_2_FD_92546 | JGI IMG/M metagenome (GOLD analysis project Ga0123356, IMG submission 92546) | Embiratermes neotenicus P3 segment gut microbial communities from Petit-Saut dam, French Guiana - Emb289 P3 | ecosystem: Host-associated > Arthropoda: Insects > Digestive system > Gut ... | reverse complement strand
GGATGATCTGATACTCACAAGGCAAATTCAGGATAATATTTTATCAAATTACAAGGAAGATTTTTTAAAACATATAAAAAGCAGCGATATTCCAAAGGTACGTATGCTATGGGATTCAATTCCTGTTCATTTGTCAAAAGAAAAAAAGAAGTTTGTCTATAAGGAAATAAAGCAGGGCGGCAGAGCGGCGGAATTTGAGAATGCTATGGACTGGTTGGTAAATACGGGACTTGTATATAAAATATCTAATACTCAAGAAACAAAACTGCCGCTTATATCTTACGAAAATCGGGATTTTTTCAAAATTTATATGCACGACGTAGGGCTTCTTGCGGCGTCTGCTAAACTTGATATTAAAACATTTTTTAACGCAGGACACGATATTTTCAAAGAATTTAAGGGGGCAATGGCAGAGCAATTCGTTTTACAGGAGCTAAAACCTAAAAACTTCCATATATGCTATTGGTCAAACAGTACCGGAAAAGCGGAAGTGGATTTTGTAATTCAATATAAAGATCAAATTTTACCATTGGAAGTCAAAAGCGGCGAAAATACCAAAGCTAAAAGTTTGGGCGTGTATATGGAAAAATATAAACCGCAAACTGCAGTACGCTGCTCTCTTTCAAATTACAACAGAAACGAAAATTTAATAGATATTCCGATTTATACCATTGGACAATTAGAAGAGATTCTTTAACGCAAACCTGTCAGTCCCATGTGATAAAACCTTGACTATTTCACCAAAAGTAACAGGTCTTGGTTTGTGCTTATCTTTGATAAAGTGACATGTTTTTGTCAATTGTTTTTATAAAAAAAGGCGGGTGATAAACCCGCCTCTGCTATACAACCTGTCTTAATACCTTTTACCGAATCCCAACCATTATAGATACGCGCTCTTTTTTGCCGTCTGACGTAGTTACCACACCATTAACCAAATACGTACCCTCACCAACCAAACGGCCTTTAGCGTCTTTTAAATCCCAAAAACCAACAATACGGCGGGCGTTATTGTCATTGGCGTCCTTTGTGTCCTTAATTTTTATTTTGTTAACAACATTACCTGACGCGTCAAAAACAGTAAGCGCCGCATTTTGTATGCGCTTGCCACGCCAAAAGAAGTTTACTTCACCCGATTGTTTGCTTACAGGATTCGGCCCCGCTGTAAACTCACTTGTAAACGCGCTCACAGAAACGGCGTCAGCATCAGGCTGAGGGACGGGAATGATACGGTCAGATGACGCTGTCCCTAAAGGCCCAGAATCATACACCGCTGTCACCGTTACATCACCGGCAGGCATTACAAACCATGTCGTACGTTCATATCTATCGAAAAACAGATCATTGTTATCTGTCGTCCAAAGCATGAACTGCTTACCCAACGGAGCCTCGTCCGCTGTAATAGTTACTATGTCACCAACTGCGTAATTACCGCCGCCAACGCCGCCGCTGACAGTTACCGTCCACGATGGAATCACAGGTATCGCCTCTGTTTGCGTATGCGAGACATTATGTTTGCAAGTTCTCGTTCTGCTTCCCTCTGACGTTTTTGTAGGCTCCAATGTTACAACCCAAGTGCCCCAGTCGTGATTTGTGAGATCAATGGCGATAACGTCTGTTTCTGTATGCGTACAGCTAACCCTTGTACAAGTTCCCGTATTAACGCCGGTATGTGTACAAGTTGGCGAAGTAGTGATCGCCCATGTCAAGTTGTGGCCCAACATATCTATCACGGCAATATCTGTTTTCACACCGCAAACCGAACATGTACGCGCCTGTTCGCCGTTTATCGTACAAGTGGCAGAGGTTGTTGTCGTCAACGCGCCGAAATTATGACCAGTTGCGGAAATATTAAAACTTGCGCCCGTTGCGCCGCATAACGAACATTTGTAATGTCCTGAACCGTTATTTGTACACGTTGCCGGAATATCAGTTACAGAAACTGAAAAATCGTGTGCGCAGCTTTGTGTGGAATTGATAACAAAATTCACAGACGGCGTACCTGTGTAGTTATTAATACCCGTAACCATTACAGGATACGTCCCTGCATCAGTTCGCGGCGTGAGGGTAACAGTAAAATCAGCGTTTCTTGTCAAAGCGCTTATATCATGGTCTGTCACGGTCAATACAGGGGTCTTCTGAGTACCATCGAATACTACGGCTGGAATGTACAGCATCTCCTCTGTCAATAGCTTCGGATTGATTATAAAATTGACGGATGATGTACCGGTGTAGTTTCCGGCGCCAGTAACCGATACAGGATATGTTCCCGCGTTTGTTCGCGGCGTAAGGGTGACGGTGTAGTCGGTACTCATCATTAGCGTTTCTGTACCGTCTGTTACGGTTAGTACCGGCGTTCGCGATATACCGTTGTAGATGACAGCGGGGATAGAGAGCATTGCCGCCGTTAACGGCTTGCGCTGAATCGTAAAGTTTCTTGTGAGCGTACCGGTGAAATTGCCGGTACCGGTTATCGTCGCTGTTGCCGTTCCAGCGTTAATGTTGTTAGTCGCGCTAATATCATACGTTGGATCGTAGCCTGAAAGCGTAACTGTTACATTCGGCGTTATAGCAGAACCGGTATAAATATATGTCTCGTCCACAGTAACAGTTGCGTTAGTTAGCGCTTTTTTGCCGATTGTCCAGTTGATATTTTTATTATCAGTATCTCCGTTGCTCCACTTATGATTACCATCAAGTGTTGCGATTGCTGTATGATTATCAGCGTTTGTGGCGATGTTGCCGAACAGCGTGTACCCTGTTCCGGCTAAAACGCCTGTCTGCTCGCTTCCGCTATATACCAAATCGGGAATTGCCGTAGGAACAGCTATTTGCGCACGCTCAACAGTGAGAGTACCTTTTGTAAATGTTATGGCATAATTATCTGATGTTAATCCATTCGGAGTAATATCGTGTACCGTCCCGGCATTGCTGCTTGTTGTATATCCGCAGATGAACGCCAATGTTCCGTCAAGGTCGTCTTTTGTTTCTCCGTCAATAAAGCCGGAATATTCTACTGTAAACGATGGCGCGGGGGCATTATAATTAATATTCGATGTCGTAAAATTAGCCGCTACGATGTAAACACCCACGTTGGTTTTGCCGTTACCCTCATAAGTAACATCTACGCCACTCGGAATATTTGTAGCAGTAATACTGTGCGCTTCACCGTTGTATGTTACTGTTTGGCTTGCAAATGTTACCCCGCTCATATCATAATCGGCTTTGAAAGCACGCAAATATGGATAGCCGTCGTTTATCTCGGAGCGTATAGCCCAAATATTGGCGAAATCCCAACCAAGGTATGTTCCCTGCATTTTCAGTTCCGTTGCTGTTTTGGGAATACCTAATTTTCCTGTTCCTGCAATTTCGCTGTTGTAATAGCTATTTGTAATTGTACCATTGTTGTTGCTTGCCACCAATCCACCGCTATAAAATGTGCATGTACCTGTAACTGTTCCTGTTGTGTAGCTGTTTGTAATTGTGCCGCTGTTGAATCCCACTAATACGCCGAAACAACGAGGGCTCCCTGTAATATTTCCAGCAACGTAGCTGTTTGTAATTACACCATCGTTTCTTCCCACCAATACACCTACGTAACCAGTGTTCGAATAAACATTTCCAGTAGTGTAACTATTTGTAATTGTGCCATCGTTTCCTCCCACCAACACACCAACACGACTAACCATATTATTACCACTATAGCTAATGTACGAAGCTGTAACACCAAGATTCTTTATTGCGCCATTGGAACCAACTCTTCCGAACAAACCTATAGCGTTAAGATCGCCATATACATAAACCCCGCTAATAACAAATCCAGCGCCATCGAATGTACCTCTGAATGGTACACCAGAGCCAATAGGTCTCCAACTGTTGTCGGGAGCACTATTCGCCCAGTTTTGCCAATTTGTTATATCATTAAGCGCAATATTATTATCGAGCTTAATATATTCTCCCTCAAAACTTATATCCATATCCCCAAGTATAGAAAGGTTTTCAAGATGCCCTTTTGTTTTTATTATGTATGGATTGTTTTGCGTTCCATCTCCATTCTCGAAGCAACCAGCAATAGCCGGTAGGTAATCAGCCTCTGTCATCATGGCATTACTTAACATCGGATATTGACCATTGGAATTATACCATTGATTTGCGTTATTTGCCGACAGTACAAATGCCCCTGTATTTAGTAAAGAAACAAATTCTTGGCTTTGCATTTCCCCCATTGTCTTGGGTATACCAAAACGATCTGTGTAAATTCCTGCATTGGCGGTTTTACTAACGTAATAGCTATTTGTAATTGTGCGCGGGTTTGTACTTCTTCCTACCAGTCCACCAACATCAGACCGTCCCGTAACATCTCCGGTAGCATAACTGTTTGTAATCATAGCGAATTGAGTTTCGTTGGATCCCACCAACCCACCTATATAATTTCCTCCAAAACTTCCTGTATGTGAAACATTTCCGGTAGCATAGCTGTTTGTAATTTTGCCAGCATCGTTAATTCCAACCAATCCACCACCATAATTCCCGTGTGACGAATTATCTCCGTTAACATCAACATTTCCAGTAGCGTAGCTATTTGTAATTGAACCATGGTTGTTATACCCTACCAACCCCCCAACATAAGAACTCCCCGAAACATATCCAGTAGCGTTGCTGTTTGTAATAGAACCGAGGTGGTTATATCCCACCAATCCACCAACGTATTGAATTGTATTTCCTGCTAAAACAATCCCTTTAAAAGAACTGTTTATAATTATACCACCAGAGTTATATCCAACCAACCCGCCTGAATTTGAACCACATTCATCAATAAGTGAAGTGGTAACGAGAAGATTCTTTATTGTCCCATCTCTGACATATCCGAATAATCCTCTATAACTAGGTCTCGATCCTCCCTCACCGGTGGTATAAACCCCACAGATAACAAACCCAGCACCGTCAAATGTACCTGCAAACGGTCTGGTTGTTGTGGTTGAGTAACTGCCGATCGGTCTCCAAACGTTGTCTGGGTAATATCTTTCCAACAAGTTTCCTTTGCCCCATTCTTCCCAGTTTGCCGTATCATTAAGCGCAATGTTATTACCGAGTATAATAGTTTTACCATCAAAAGTATCCGTACCGTTATTTACCAACTGTGCCAACCCCGCCAGTTGCGCAGCTGTAGTTATAGTAAATTTCGTTTGTTCAGCATCATACCACGAAACATCCGCCGTCCCGTTCCAGTTCAGTATCCACTTTGCGTATAACGTTATACTCGATGTTACAATGTCAACATCAAAATTCCACGGATTGGTATATGCTTCTTCCCTGTACCAGCCACCGAAAGTATAATTGGTACGAGTGGGATCGGTTGGTTTTGTTACTTTGTCGCTATTTCCGACTGTTTGTGAACTTATGGCGCTACCACCCTGAGAATTGAATGTTATTGTAAAAAGTTCGAGCGTTGATCTTATACAACTAAAATCTTTCCAATTATTGTCGGAATTATATAAATTAATACTACCTTGCGGCACATATAAGCAAATGGTTGTTTTAATTACGCTGCTGAACGTATTAGACGCAATTTGGGGCGGGGTGGAATTCAAGCTGGTTATAGATTTTAGGCTGGTACAACCATGAAAGGCAAAACTTCCAATAGAAGTCACGCCGTTGGGAATTGTCACAGATGTGAGACCTTTACTGTCGAAAAACGCATTGCTTTCAATAGAAGTCACGCTGGTGGGGATGCTATATGAGCCTTGTTTGTCCGCCGGATATTTTATCAAGATAGTTTTGTTTTTATTGAATAGTACGTCATCCTCAGAACTGTAGTTGGCATTATTAGTTGCTACATTTATGGATGTCAGGCCGTTACAATCCATAAATGCGTTAAATCCAATAGTCGCCACACTGGCAGGAATTGTCACTGATGTCAGACCCGTGCAACCCCAAAACGCAAAGGGTTCAATCGTCGTCACGCTAACTGGAATACTATATGCACCTTGTTTGCCTGCTGGATATTGTACCAAAGTACTTTTACTTCTATTAAAGAGTATGCCATTTTCGGAACTGTAATTTGCATTATTTGTTGCTACATTTATGGACGTTAGGCTCGTAGAATTGGAAAACGCAGCGCCTCCAATAGAAATCACATTGGCGGAAATCGTTACCGATGTCAAGCTATTACAACCCCAAAATGCCTGATTCCCGATAGTAGTCACACTATTGGGAATCGTCACGGATGTCAGGCTGGTACAACCATAAAACGCAAAGCTTCCGATAGAAGTCACGTTGTTGGGAATCGTCACAGATGCCAAACCGATGCAACGATAAAACGCATAGCGTCCAATGAAAGTAACACTGGTGGGAATCGTCACGGATATCAGGTCGGTACAATTCTCAAATGCACTGTTCCCAACAGTAGTCACGCCATTGAGAATGACTATATTCGTAATGGAGCTTTTATGATTATCCCAAGGAGGAAACGCAATACGTTGATCAATATCATTAGTGTAATCCCTCATGGCTCCTGTTCCGCTGATTGTAAGCGTTCCTTCCTTCAATGCAGCGGTAACCGCCCCCGGATTCGATGCCGGTCCGCAATTCCACTCCCACGTTGGCGGGGTATTGATCCAAACAAATTCTTTCCAAAAGTGGGATTCTTTATAAAGGTTAAGGCTACCCTCAGGCACATCCAAACGAGCGGCGTCTCTATGTTCATTTGCGAATGTATATTGATGAATTGCGGGAGGAATTGGATTTATAATACTTATTGATTTCAGACGGGTGCAAGCGGAAAACGCCATATCTCCAATAGAAGTCACACTGCTTGGAATCGTCACTGATGTCAAACCGGTACAACCACTAAACGCAGCGTTTCCAATAGAAGTCACACTGTTGGGAATCGTGTACGAGCCATGTTTGCCATTCGGATATATTACTAATGTAGTTTGATTTTTATTGAATAACACCCCATCTGTAGAGGAACTGTAATTGGAGTTATTTTGTAATACATTTATTGATGTCAGGCCAGTACAACCAGTAAACGCAGAGCTTCCAATAAAAGTTACACTGTTGGGAATCGTAATGGATGTTAAGCGGGTACATCTCGCAAACGCAGCGTTTCCAATAGAAGTCACGTTGTTGCCAATCGTAACCGATGTCAAACCAGTACAACCGTCAAATGCAGAGCCTCCAATAGAAGTCACGTTGTTGCCAATCGTAACCGATGTCAAACCGGTACAACCGTCAAATGCAGAGCCTCCAATAGAAGTCACGTTGTTGCCAATCGTAACCGATGTCAAACCGGTACAACCACTAAACGCAGCGTTTCCAATAGAAGTCACACTGTTGGGAATCGTGTATGAACCATGTTTACCAATCGGATATGTTATTAATGTGGTTTGATTTTTATTGAATAATACTCCACCTATAGAACTGTAATTGGAATTATCTGTTGCTACATTAATTGATGTCAAACGGGTGCAACCGAAAAACGCCATATCTCCAATAGAAGTTACACTGTTGGGAATCGTCACGGATGTTAAGCCAGAGCCATAAAACGCCCCACCTCCGATAGAAGTCACACTGCTTGGAATCGTCACCGATGTCAAATCAGTACAACCGATAAATGCACGTGCCCCAATAGAAGCCACACTGCTGGGAATTGTCACAGATGTAATGTTGATTTGATCCCAAAACGCATTGTGTCCGATAGATGTCACGCCACCCACAATAATTAATTGTGTAATCCTTAATCTATGCCAAGGGGGGGCAACACCATCCCAATAAATAGTAGAACTACCAAAATCATCCATCGCCCCCGTACCATGAATCGTAAGCGTTCCATTATTAAACGTAGCGGTAACTGACCCCGCCCCACCGGAATTCGATGCCGCTCCCACATTCCAAGTCTGCGCTGCTACTGGCAAAGCAGAAATTCCCATCACAAAAAACAGCATAAAAAATATCCGCACCAATCTCTTCATCGTCATTCACCCTTCTTTGATTTGAAAATATCCACAAAAATTGAAATACTCAAATTTGAACGCCTCAACCGATTAAATATTCAAAAAAAAGCTTTATTTGGAATTATTTTACAATTCGAAAAATCTGTTTAATGAATAGAATGATAAAACGCAAGATATCCAACAATAAACTGCACACGTTTTTTTATGTATTGGATACATTACGTTTAAAGGATAAAATGACAAAAACGCCAAAACACGGCGTTTAACCGCACTTCCCTCAAATCCACCAAAAATAGTTCTTACTTGATTAAACAGCCGCTTACTTGCATTATCTACGCAACAAAGAAGAAATAAAATCTGCTTGACAAACAAGAATCGGGGGGGGGGGGGAAAAATAACTCTTTGATTTATAAGGAGATACAGCAACTATCGCAACATAATCATCAACCGCAATCATATCTCTAAACTTTTCCATAAATAAAAAGCACCCAAAAAATGTAAGAACGATATAATTGAATAATCAAACAAACACAATACAATATCATATAATATAATAACCGCTTAAATCAAAGGTTGTAAAATTTTGATAAAATTGTATAGAGCGCGGAGCAGCTGGAGATTTGATAGTTTTCTCAACCATGCCATGTAAAACATGATTATGAAGCTGCGCGGTTTTATATAGTATTATCGCGTGAATTTTTGTATATTATAATATAGGTTGGGGCTGATAATTATCAGCCCTTACTTCGGTTACAGTGGGTAATCAGTAAAATATCAGTCAGGGGGGTTATATGGCTAAAGTTGAGACAATGTCGGTGAGTGAGAAGCTGGCTATATCGAATAAGGCTATAGCTTTGAAAAAGGCAGGGAATTTAGATGCGCACGACCGTCTTATGAAGACTATTCCTCTGCCTCCTTATATAGCAAAGGTCACTAAAGAGAAAGAGGGCCTTGATGCTCTATTAAGCAGCGGTTGGAATTTGAGTGAAGTGGAGGCGGAATTTGGAGCAGAGTGGCTTAAGAAATAGAATTTATAAAGCAGCAACAAACATTGATTTGGGCCGCAAGGGTTTTGCCATCATTGGCCAAGAACGGGCAGGACGTATTTCTTATGAGGATGGTATTGCAGATGCTCTAAATGCTTTTAAAGAAGCGCAAGCCACCGCAGATCCACAAACCATTTTTTTGGCTGAATATTATTTTTTATCCCAAGAACTTCATCTTTGCGATGAAACCGACAAAGACGCTTTCAACAGTCTGACTAGGGCTATTGAAAGTTTTGATGATGCTTTTCGTGTTCTCGTGGTTGTGGAAGACCATGCCGGTTATCGAAAAGTTGAAAAAAGCTATCCCCGCCGCAGCGAATACCGTGTAAAAGGTTTTCCAAAAGATGCTTATCATATCGCCTGCCGCGGCCACAGAACGCGGCTTAAAAATATAATTAGCTCCACCGGCATAGATCCTATAGAAAAAGCGCTTCTTAAACAGCGCCGCTTGAACCTCACCACCGCTCAAAACAGCTATGTCAACAAGCAAAATATCGCTTTGTCTGCACCTTAATAAACACGATTGCTTTAATCACAATAATCAGCAAATGTCAAGGACTTAAAAAACGTAATTTCCGCGTTTTGCTTCAAATACCGTTGCCCAGCTTTCCCGTTAAGCAGTATAATACCTATCCCCAAACCAATTTAATACAAACGGAGCAGCTGGAGATTTGATAGTTTTCTCAACCATGCCATGTAAAACATGATTATGAAGCTGCGCGGTTTTATATAGTATTATCGCGTGAATTTTTGTATATTATATTTAGTATATGTATTCGCGGCGTGTAATCAGTAAAATATCAGTCAGGGGGTTATATGGCTAAAGTTGAGACAATGTCGTTGGATGAGAGGTTGGATATATCGCTAAAGGCTATCGCTTTGAAAAAGGCAGGGGATTTAGAAGGATATGACCGTCTTATGAAAACTATTCCAATGCCCTATTATTTGGCAAAGGTGATAAAAGAGAAAAAGGGGCTTGATGCTCTATTAAGCACTGGTTGGAATTTGAGTGACGCGGAGGCTGAATTTGGATCTGAGTGGCTTAGAAAATAGAATTTATAATGCAGTGTCTAACATTGATTTAGGACGCAAGGGTTTCGCAACCAGAGGAAAGGAGCGAAAGGGACGTATTGCTTACGAAAATGGTATTGCGGATGCTTTAAGTGCTTTTGAGGAAGTACACGTTTCTGCTGACACGTATACTATTATCTACGCCGAATATACTTTTTTGAATCAGGAGCTTTATCTTTGCGATACGAGAGACCAAAACGCTTTGACAAGTCTAACTTTTGCAATTGAAAGTTTAGATGATGCTTTTCGTGTCCTTAAAATTGTAGAAAACCGCGCTCATTATAAAATTGTTGAAGAATCTTATCCCCGACGCAGCAAATATCGGGTAAAAGGTTTTCCAAGAGACGCTTTCCATATTGCTTGCGCTTCCCACAGAACACGGTTAAAAAATATGTTGTCTACTATAGGCTTAGACCTTATAGAAAAATCATTGTTAGAACAGCGCCGTTTAAATCTCACCACTGCGCAAAATAGCTACGTCAAAAAACAGAAGATTGCTCTCACGGCTCTAAAGCCGTCCAAAATAAATCGGTTGAGAAGATAAGGACTAAGTAAGGAAAATATGAAACAGGAACATTTTGAAAACGTAAATACTCAGATAAGGTTTCCTCAAATAGAATCAGAGATTCTTGACATTTGGAACAAAGAGGAAACATTTAAGAAATCGCTTGAAGCAACAGCTAAAGAACAGGCGTTCGTATTTTATGACGGCCCCCCTTTCGCCACGGGCTTGCCTCACTATGGTCATTTATTAGCGGGAACGTTAAAGGATATAATTCCGCGTTACTGGACTATGCGCGGGCGTAATGTTGAGCGGCGTTTTGGATGGGACTGCCACGGATTGCCTGTTGAAAATGAGATGGAGAAAGAGTTCAAGGTATCGGGCAAGCGTGATATAGAAAAACTTGGTATCCATGTATTTAACGAAGCGTGCCGCTCTATTGTTTTGCGCTATACGGGTCAGTGGGAAAAAGTTGTGAACAGGATGGGGCGCTGGGTTGATTTTGTAAATCAATACCGCACTATGGATCCGCCGTATATG
>Ga0123356_10007221_pt1 | contig 11111 bp, 9 predicted proteins | sample TergutEmb28metaG_2_FD_92546 | JGI IMG/M metagenome (GOLD analysis project Ga0123356, IMG submission 92546) | Embiratermes neotenicus P3 segment gut microbial communities from Petit-Saut dam, French Guiana - Emb289 P3 | ecosystem: Host-associated > Arthropoda: Insects > Digestive system > Gut ... | reverse complement strand
ATGAACACGCGCTTGCCGCGCTCCTGCAAGCGGCGAAGCTTTATGAGCATGCCGTCATGGTGTTCGCGCGTGCCATTCACGCAAAGGTCGCCTCCAATCAGCACGATTTCTGTGTCTGCTTGGACGGCCATCCGCTCAAACGCCGCATCAATAATCGCGCCGGATTCGTTCAGCGCGACTTGGTCCAGCGCGTCGGTGCGTCCCAGCGTTTCGGCGTTATAAAAATGCAGGTCGGTTACTGCGAAGAATTTCAGCACTGCGCTTCTCCTTGATACGCCTCGCCGATGATTTGATCGAGCGCACGGCGCGTATTGTCATCAAGCACGCTTTCCGCGTTCTGGTACCCCGCCGTCGCGCGCTCGACAAAGGCGTGGGCGCGGTCAAGCAACGACTCCCAGCTCGAGTCCTTCCATGCCTCCCAACTGCGGCGGGTGAACAGTTGCGAATGCCAGTAGTCGTCGCGCATATGCGCAAAGGTGTGCTCCTCGCCAAGAAAATTCCCGGCAATCCCGACCTCCTTTATCGCCTCATAGCCGATCGACTCCTCCGTCACATCAAAGCCGGAAATAAGGTGATTCAAATAATCAAGCCACTCGTTGTCAATCACAAGCTGTTCAAAGCTGAAGCCCTGGTCCGCCCCCGCGATGCCCTGGCAGCCGATGAAGCTCATGCCGGAAAGCCCGGCGAATGCCGCGGAAACGCCCTTCTCGAACCCGCCCTGGAAGTCGGGGAGGATCGCGTCCGTGAGGGCGGCGTTGCTCCCGCCTTTCATACCGTAATACCGCGCGAGCTGCGCCGCCGCCGCCGCGAAAAACGCCTGGTTCGGCGAGCCGAAGGAGCACAGCATCGTGCGCAGGTCGGCGGAATGGCAGGAAGCCTCAAACGCCGGGAAGCCGCCTGTCATGGCATGCACGAGGAAGCCGCTCCCCAGAGCCTCAGCCGTTTCGAGGGCGAGGGTTCCGGAGACCGTGACAGGGGCGGTCGCCGCGCCCATCGCCATGGGGGCAATGCGCAGCTCCCCGCCGCGTTGCGCGAAATACAAAGCAATCTCCAGCGTATCGGGCTTGAAGCTCAGGGGGCTGATGCTTTCCAATAGATAGTTGCTTTTCAGCTCCATCAGGTCATAGATTTGCTGCATATATTTCGCGCCCGTCATGGTCAGGACATAGCCAAGCCCCGGTTTTGTTGAGTATTTGTACATATCCGCAAAGGCGACCGTGTCCGCGATGGCGGGCGGCACGTCGGAGGGGATCACCACCGCGCCCGCGGCAGGCACATTGGCGAGCGTTTCCATCAGCCTGTAGCCCTTGATGTTATCCTCCCGCAGGCCGTAGCGGCGCGTCTTTTTCATGGGGTCGACAAGGGTGACCTGAGAGGAAATGCGCCCATATAATTTTTGGGGCGTCCCAGCGGGAACAGAAACGTCTTGCGCGCGGGATTTTTCGATGAAGTCTTCCATGCTTGTAACGGGAAACAGTAGCGTATCCTCGCCTTTGACTATACAGCCGCGTTCCCTGCAGGCGTTCAGCAACTCCTCGTTCGGGACTTTCATTCCGATTTCGCTCAGGATTTTCAGCGCGGCATCGTGCAGCAAGCGCAACTCTTTTTCGGAAAGCACCTCAATATTTGATTTGATAGGGCGCATATATTGACCTCCATATTAATAATCGCAAGCCATTTCAACCACCGCTTTCGCCGTATCCCACAGCCTTTGCGGCTGGCCTTTCACCGTGCTGATATCCTTGAATATCAGTTCCAGGCTTGTATTGTTTCGTTTTGCCGCCTGAAAGGTTTTTGCTATGTCCTGTTTGATCACGTCAATTTCAAAGGCTTCCGCGGCAAAAAACGCCGGATTGGGCTTACTGGACATGACGCAATGCTGCGGCAGCTTTTCCGCGAAAATATCCCTGTCGCTCCATGGGGAGCATGATATTTTGCGAACATTGGGCAACTCAAGTATATACTCCAGCCGGTCGTCCAGCCGGTCGCAGCAGCCGTAATAAATCCGCCCGAAATACGGGAAGATGCGTTTCATGTAATCTACCTCAAACTCCTTGGTCACCCTGGGGGACACGGAGGTGAAAAGCTGGGCAAGGCCGAACGCCCACACGTCTTCCGACGACGGGCTGCCCAAACTCGCCCCCTCCGGCGGGAACCCGTCCTCGTATGTGTGGGAGCAATGGCAGGAGTTGCTGTAACAGTCAAATAATCCGTCATTGCTCATTTGCTGGATTAGCTGGATTGTGCAAACGGTCAGTTTTTCCATGATCCCGTGCAGCAGCTCCGGCCGGTCCATCAAATCAATATACACCTGCTCCACGCTCATCCACTGGGCAATCAAATCCCAAAAGCCGAGGCAAAGCGTCATGCCGGCAAGCTTAAAATCAGCGATTCCATCAAAAATCATATGCGCCTGCTGGCGTATCACGTTCTCCGCGCTTTGGTCCAGAATGGCTTTCGGCGTCTGAATCCGTTCAATGTCCTCCATTCCATGGAACTGGTTCGCAAACCGCTGGCTGAGGGCGTTTGCCGCTCCCCCGGTTTGAATGATATCCACCTGCGCCTCAATGCCATACCCCGAATACGCGATGGGCCGCGGAAGCGTGATATACGGGTCGAGCGCCATATCGGCGGGCATGTGCTCCCATTTGTATATCCGCTGCCTTAATTCGGTTTCAACGGCGCGCCAATAAGGATCTTCGACTTGATTGGTAAGGGAATCATCCACGTCCAGCTCATGCCAGGGAAGCTGGTCAAAAAGAACGAGCGGGCGTTCCATTTCAAAACGGTTGAGCTTCTTCCATAGTTTTATTTTTTCCTTTTGCGCCGGCAAGCCCGCGTATCCCATATATTTTTCCGCAAGCTGTCTCAACACGTGAATATCGTTTTTTGTCATGTCAGTCCGCTCCTAGAATGTCTCCGTCTTATCGACCCACACAATCGACCACGGGTGATTTAAATTGCCGCCGGCCGAAGAGGGCCGCCATTTGTGGCCCTGCGTCACCGCGCCGGAGCGCGCGGCGATACGGATCGTGATGATTCCCCGCGCGTTATAAAAAGCGTAGTCGCCGATTTCCCGCAGCGAGGCGGGCAGGTCGATTTCCCGCAAGCCTTCGCATCCTAAGAAGGCGTCTATTCCGATTTTTTGCAGCCCCTCGCCCACATCAATATTCGTCAGGGCCGTCATCTTGTGAAAGGCGCGTTCTTCAATATCCGCCACGCTGTCCGGCAGGACAAGCTCCGATACCGCGTAGCAGTGATAAAACGCACATTGCCCGATCACCTGCGTGCCATTGGGAACGGTATATTTCACGGTGTTCTCCAGCGCGCCGTCTTTCTTGTAGACCGCCGTGTTTGCGTTGGGATAACACACCAGCGTCGTCTTGTCCTTTGTGAATAGTACGCCGTCCACATCGCAATAGCTGGAGTTATCCGGGTCGACCTTGATCTCTTTCAGGTGCAGGTTTTTTGTGATCGCCCACGGCTCGATGCTCACGACGTTCTTCCCGATGACGATTTTCTCCAGCGTATCGCAGGAATTGATCGCGAGACCGCGAATTTTCGTCACCGGTTTTCCGTTGAAGGTATCGGGGATCGCGAGTTCCTTCACCGTGCTTGTGTCCGTGTAGTAAGAGAGCGCGTAGGTGCCTGTCTCTTTATCCAGCGCAAACTCCAGCGAGCGGTTCTCTTTGTCCTTCTCGATACCCATGCAGGCGCAGCATAGCAGGGCAAGCAACAACACCAGAGCGGCAGCGGCTGCTTGTTTATTTCTGGTCAACCGGCTCACCTCCTTCCGCGCGGGAACGCAGTTCCTCGCTGATTTTCCGCATTTTCTCAGTAGAAAGGTCATAGAAGAAGAATGGGATCAGCGTCAATACGGAACCGACGATCGCTATGATCATGTGCACGAAAATGATTCTGTTGCGGATCCCTCGGTCAAACAGAATGTCCCAGTCGCGTACAAGCCCAAAGGATTTCAATAGGAAGGGAGATATCAGGCCCAAGAGCATCCCGATGGGCGTTGTGACATAACCGAACAGGTTTGTACTCGCTTCCAGGCGTTCGCCGCTTTTCCATTGCTGGTAGTCCCAGATGTCCGGCTGGATGGTGTTGGAAATCACAACGTCCGTGCCGTTGAAGAAGGACTGGATAAAGCCGAGAATCAGGAACACCGCGACCTTCGTCCCGTCGCCCGGGAAGAATAATATGCCGGCCTGCAGAAACTCAATGAGCAGTTTGACGATCCGTAACATTCGCAGCGCCCTTGGCTTATCCATGCGCTTCAGGAGCCAGGGGGCGAACAGGTTGCCGGGCGTCGCTGGCAGATAGGAGAGGTTGATGAGCAGCCCCATCATCCATTCCACACGCGTCCCGTAAAGCATGAGCCAGTTGAAAACGTTGTCATTCATGTAAACAAAGTTGACAAAGAGCCCCGACATATTGGTCAGCCAGAGATACTTGTTGGAAAAAACCGCCTTCGCCGCCTTGGGGATGCTGATCTCCGGCGGCGGCGCCCCTCCCCTTGCCTCCGCGACACGGTCTTTCACGTTCAGCACCAAAAAGCTTTCTAAAAGCCCCACGCCGCCGATGACGGGAATGATGAAGCGGTAGGACGTAATATTCAGCTGACCGCCGAACGGCTGCGCGATCATCGGCAGCACAATGAGGAACAGCGAGCGCAGCAGCCCCGAAAAAATGGGCATAATCGAATAAACCCTTGTGCGTTCCTCCGGGTTGTTGGTCATAACCGCCTGCAATTGGCCGAGGTTGCCGTTGTAGGGCCCGACGAAGATGCTCAGCAGGCTGCACGCAATATGTAGCACGATGAGCAACGTGGAATAGTTCATCGCCTGATAGGGGATAAAAACAATCACGGAGGCGATCGCCAGCGTCGGAACGCCAAAGAAGATAATAAAAGGCTTGAATTTTCCGTATTTGCCGCCGAACCAGCGCAGGGTATATGTCCCGAGGTAATTGCCGAGCACAGTGAAGAAGAGCTTGATGGCAATGTGCTTGGGGAGATCCCGCACAAGATGGTCGAGCTTCGCCGAAACGCTCTGCGGCACGAGCCAGAGGAGGAGGGCCGCGCCCAGCACAATCAGGGAGGCTGTGTGCAGAATGCGCATTTTCTTTTTGTCGAGCTGGCCCAGGCTATCTATGATGAACGCGCCGAACGGCATAAGGATGTATCCGATGACAGTTCCGATGATTCCGATGATATAGGCGTCACGGATACCCACGCCCATAATCATGCCGATAATCACCGCGCTGCCGGCAAATTGAAGGCCCGGAATGGTGTGCCAAAGCAGGTCGATGCCCATCGCGCTGCCGCCCAGGCTCAGGAACTCCTTGATGGAGACGGATTCGCCCTCTTTGGGCTGATCCCAATAGGAACGGACATAATTTGCCCCGTTGGAAATTGTTTGCTTCAGGTTGAGCTTTGCCACGAAAACAGCCCCCTGCCTATTCATTTTCTTGCGCTTCCCTGCGCCGTTCCAGCAGCTCCGCCGTAATTTTTTCCATCAGCGCTGGTTGCAGGCGGAATTTGCGCGCGTAAATCCACAAGGCCGCCAGCAAAATAATTGGCGGCAAAATATACATCAAAAATTTGAAGCTGAACACCGCCGCGGGCGTCGCCGCCAGGGCGTCCTCTCCGCCGAACTTGACCAGGGAAAACACGAGCATGGTGAACAGTTCGCACAACGCGCCGGAGAGCTTGCCGAGCAGCGTCAGCATCGAGAAAATGATCCCTTCATTGCGCGTGCCGTTCTGGTATTCGCCGTAATCCACCGCGTCCGCCAGCATGACATTCTGCATGACCGACATGGAGCCAAACCCCGTGCTCATCACAAAGGCGGTGGCGAAAAAGACGACGATGCTGCCCGGCGCAAGCCAGTTTGCAAGCGCCATGAGCAAATAACCGGTGCAGGGCATGATCAGCGACGCGCGGTAGACCCTGTCCCTGCCGAACCACTTCGTGAACAGCGGAAAGCCCAAAAGCCCGATGCCGAGGGAAACGCCCATGATTATCGTGAAAAAGCTGAGCTGGTCCTTGCTGCCCATCACAAAGAGAAAGTAGTATTGGGCCGCGCCGTTGGTCAGGTTATTCGCGAGATTGAACAATATCATGATCCCCACGATGACCAGCGCCTGATCGTTGCCGAAGAGAATTTTCAACGCCTGCCGAAGATTGAAGCGTTCCCGCTCCTCCCGCACCGGGCGAACCCGCTCCTTGACCCTTGACGCGCTGTACAGAGAGCAGACCAGGTAGATCGCGGAGGTCAAAAGCGCATAGCGGAAAAAACCGGTATTGACCTCGGTCGTGCCACCGAGCGCATCCATAATTTGCAGGGCAAACGCGTTCACCGCGCCGATCGCGCCCGCGAAAATCCGCGGGATCATCGCGACCTGGTCACGCTCCTTTTGCTGCAGGGAAAGCGCGGGAATCATAGAGTAGTACCCGACATCTATCATGGTATAGGTCGCGTCCCAGAGCAGGTACATGCTCGTGATGTAAATATAAAGCCAGACACCGTTCACGCCGGGCGGCTTCCAAAGCAGCCCCACAGCCACGATGGCGTTAGAGAGCGCTCCCGCAATAATCCAGGGGCGGAACTTGCCGAGCTTCGAGCGGGTATTGTCAATCAGCGTGCCCATGATGAGGTCGTTAAAGCCGTCCCAAACACGCGCGACGAAAAACATCGGCGCGAGGAAGCGCTTGCTGAGCCTGAGCACAGTCAGCAAATAAAAGGAAGCCCTGCTGTACGCGACGCCGTAGCTGAGCGTCGCGCCGATTGTCCCGATGCCGTAGTTGATTTTTGTAGCCAGACTGAGTTTGTCTTCGCGCTCGTCCATCAATAAAACCCCTCTTCCCACCAGATCCGGTTCATCAGCTCATAGCGCTCCAGCGCAAGCCCGGTGTAGGCGCAGTTTGAGGTGCAAAATATGTATCCCGCGCCGCGGGCCATGCCCTCCCGCAGGGAGCGACGGACATCCGCCTCGCATTGCTCCCGCGTACCCGTTTGCAGCAGCCCGCAGTTGACATTCCCGCAAAGCGCGACCTTGTCCCCCCAATCGCGGCTCATCCGCGCGAGGTCAACGCCGCCCTGTGGGTCGAGAGAGTGCAGCGCGTCCGGGGCGCAGTCAACCATCAAATCAACAATCGGCATGATGTTGCCGTCTGTATGCTTGATGGCGTAAAAGCCCAGTTCGTGGTAGGCTTGGATTGTTTCCTTCAGGTAGGGAACGATGAACTCCGCGAACATATCGCGGCTGAAAAAAGGGTTGACGTTGAAGCAGTAGTCGCTGCATAGGGCAAAGCCGTCAAGCAAGCCGGGATGGCGGCTGATTTGTTCGGCAAACTGCACGCTGCCCCGCACATTGCACCTGGCCTCCTTGTGCAGGCTGTCGCCGTCCTCATAAAGCCGCTCGGTGAATTCCATCATGGATCCGCCGTCCGGCATGCTGAACGTTGGATCGCCGTGCATCATAAGAAAATATTCGTCGCCGCTTTTTTCGCGGATGATTTCCAGCAGGCGCACCACATTGTCGAAGTCGCCCGGGTTCGGATGCACAAAAATCGCGCTGTGACGATACTTTTCGGCAGTCATTATGTATAGCTCTGCCTGGTCCTCCAAATGAAGCCGCTTCTCGTTCGCGGACATCTGGTTCCACTGCCCAAAACAGCGCTGGCTCGGATGAACGCGCCCGAACGCCTCCATCGTGAGAAAAAACACCAGCTCAAAGGTCGGCACGCGGCCCGGCACCGGCTCGCGCCGCAGGGTTTTGATAAAGCGTTCACGCTCGGTCATGGAAAAGCTCCTTTCACCTATCGACGATAAAAATCCCGCACGGCTTTGAAGAACGCGTCAATATTCTCCAGCGGCGCAAGCGGAGGAATGTCGCAGCCAGAAGAGATGATAAAGTTTTCATGCTTGCCGCATGCATTGAGCAGCGCGAGCGTCGTTTCTCGGACCGACCGCGGCGTTCCCATGCGCAGCTGCCCTGCCGGGTCGATGTTGCCCATAACGGGAATATGCGCAGGCACAAGGGCGAGCATCTGCGCAAGGTCAATGGCGTTGCCGAAGTGGAACCCGTCCGCGCCCGTCTGCAAAAGGCTCTCAATCAAAGGGATCGTGTTGCCGCAGTTGTGATAAATGACAGCGAAATCCTCGCGCTTGACGCCCTCGATGATTTGCCGCGCATAGGGCGTGGAAAACTCGCTGATGAGCGCGGGCGAAAGCAGGCCAGCGGCCGGCTCGGCCATAATCAGCCCGTCCGCGCCCGCATCGCGCAGGGCGGAGATATATTGGGTCAAAAATTCGGCGGCCTTGGCAAGCACGCGATGCACAAGACCGGGCGCCGTGTAGCACATCACCATGATTTCGCTCATGTCCAACAACCGCCCCGCCAACGAAAACGGACCGATCGCGCCCGCAAAAATGGGCCTGTCGATCAGTTTCCGCGCGTTTTGGACGGCGGCAAGATATTCGCCCGTGCGCCCCGCGCCAACCCGCGGTGCAACGAGTGTGTCCGGATCGTCGTCCTCCGTTAATATCGGCGCCGTGACGGTCGGCACCTCGTCCGCGGAAAAGCGCACGGGGCTCCCGAACGCCTCCGCCTCCACGGACAAATCCATCAGGCAAACCGCCGCCAGCGTGTCGTAACGCGCCGCGATTGCCTGCATGCATCTTGCCTGCAATTGTCCATTATGCACCAAATCACCGACAGTTGTGTCGATCAGCTGAATTCCGGGAAACGACAAAATGGGCATCGCCTTGTGGAGCGGCGACGCGTTGTTCAGCCATTCTCTCATATTCATTGCTGCACTCCTAATCCAACGCGCTGTGTTTTGCCAATATCGCGTTTTTGGCTTTTTCCGCGGCGGACGCCGCGTCGCCTGTGTAGATGTCCGCGCCGACCTCTTCGCAAAAAGCCTCCGTGACCGGCGCGCCGCCCACCATAATGATGACATCGTCGCGCAGCCCGGCATCCTTGAACGCCTGCACGGTGTTTCTCATCTCGCCCATCGTGGTCGTAAGGAGCGCGGAAAGCGCGATGATATCTGGCTTTTCCGCGCGGTACGCCTCCAAAAATTGCGCGGGCGATACGTCAACGCCAAGGTCGATGACCTCAATGCCCTTGCCCTCAAACATCATGCGGACAAGGTTCTTGCCGATGTCGTGCAGGTCGCCCTTCACCGTGCCGATGACCGCCTTGCCGGCGCTTGTTGTGTCCGCTTCCTCCAGGTAGGGCTTGAGCACGGCAGTACCCATGTTCATTGCCCGGGCGGCGATCAATACCTCGGGCACAAAGACCTCGTTGCTTTGGAACTTGCGAGCAACAACGTCCATGCCGCGCATCAGTCCGTTTTCGAGGATGTCGATTGCCGCCAAGCCCTGGGCGAGAGCCTTTTCAACAAGCTCCTTCACGATTTTCGCCTTACCCATTTGCAGGCCTTCAGAGATTTCAGAGAGGATTGTGGTCATATGAACGCTCCCTTGCTTTTAATGCTTGCTTTTTGTATAAATCTATGATACAATATCTATAATAATAAGTCATCAAGTATTGTGCATTGCATAAATTCGAACCTTTTGCGGAGGAACGGCGCGATGAAATATCATCATAAAGTTTTTGAAGAAGCCGAAATTCATATTCCCGCGCTTGTTTTGATTGGATATGACAGGCTGACCGAGGCGAAACGTCCCGTTACAAGCCATGTGCACCGCGATTGTGTTGAAATCCTCGTGCTTTTTAAGGGTGCGGAAAGCTATGAAACCGAAAATGGCGTTTACAGCATTAAGGGCGGCGAAGCTTTTGTCACCCGCAAGGGCGAACGCCATGGACACAAGGAATCCCAAGCCATCAGCGAATATATTTGGCTTCATGTCAACATGAGCGACAGGCGCGAGTTCCTTGGTTTGGCAAAGCAAAGCGCCGATTTGGCCTACAGCCTTCTGCAAAATAATCGGGAACACGTTTTGAGCGTGAACACGAAATGCACGTCCCTGTTGAGGGAGGTCTTCTCGTCGGTCGAAAAGGGCATGCATATTTACGCGCAAGGGCTTTTTGTCAGTTTTTTATATTTGCTATTTTCTTCCAATAACAAAAATGAATCCGAGCTGTATCAACTGGAGCGTGTCGTTTCCTATATGAACGAGCGTATTTACGACAATGTGTCTCTTGAGGAAATCTGCGCCGGCTGTGGCATCTCGCTTTCCGGGCTGAAGCATAAATTCAAAGAGTTTACAGGCGAAACGCCGCGGGCCTATATCAACAGAATGAAAATCGAGGAGGCAAAAAAGCTGTTGAAGCAAGGAAAAAATGTCATGGAGGTTTCCATGGAGCTTTCGTTTAATTCAAGCAATTACTTTTCTACCGTTTTTAAAAAACATACGCGAAAGACACCGAAAGAATACGCCAAACTCTCCCGTTATCGTTCATTATGAACAGATTGACAAATTCGACAAAAGCAGTATACTATAAAAAACAAAAGCCAAGAAGGAGATCGGAATGAAGAAGCTTCTCGCTTGCCTGCTCGCCCTGTCGCTCGTGTTTGTGCTTGCAGCATGCAAGGACGGCGGCAAGGCGGCGTCGGGCGAAACCGCAGCCGGCGCGGCGGCTACTGCGGCAGCGCCAGAGGATTCCGGCGGTACCACGCTGGAGGATCCGGCCGCTACTGACGAGTTCGCCACAGGCGAAGATTCCTCCACAGCGCCTGACACGCCTGCGGAGGCCGCCCCGACCGACGCGGCAGGCATACTCCAGTATTACAACGACGCCCTGAACAAAACCGCCATGCAGCGCACCTCGTACAAGCGCACCATGACAAAAATCACGGCCCTTGTAAAAGCGATGCGCTTCACCGTGATGAATGACCAAAATCTGCATGAAAACGGCGACGTAATGCCCTATGTAAACTTTGAGGACAAAACAATCCAGCCCAGCGACCTGGAGGCGCTGGAGGCGGTCTGGATAGCGGACGCGAAAAGCAGCGTAAAGGGCGGCGAGGCGACGCTCACCATTGTGTTGAAAAATTACGCTCTGGACCCCAATTTTGATCCCAAGCCGGGAGCGAGGGGCTATGTCAGCACCCTTGACAAGGCGACGGT
>Ga0123356_10007220_pt1 | contig 11112 bp, 14 predicted proteins | sample TergutEmb28metaG_2_FD_92546 | JGI IMG/M metagenome (GOLD analysis project Ga0123356, IMG submission 92546) | Embiratermes neotenicus P3 segment gut microbial communities from Petit-Saut dam, French Guiana - Emb289 P3 | ecosystem: Host-associated > Arthropoda: Insects > Digestive system > Gut ... | reverse complement strand
GATGATGGTACAATTCTGCCTGCTGAACCTACTAAAAAGCAAAGGCTTATACTTGAAGCAATTGAAAATACGGTAGGTAAATTTTAGGGAATTTCGGATAATGAAGGATGTTTTTCTTTAACTGTAGGCAAGTATTTATAACTGTAATTTGAGGATATTTGTATACTCAGACGGAAAGTGAGTATCATGGCAAAACCATATCCAAGTCCAGTTTTAGATGGCGCAACCTTTGAAGAATTTGAACGCCAAATAAAGAAAGAGCCCACTCCATTACAGAGTAAAATGATGGAACAAGGGATCGCTATTTATAATAAAATTGAACAAAAACGGTAATTTACGTATTTTCAAGGTTTACGTATATGGATGAACGTTGGCAGAGAAAGGTACTTAGTGATAGGTCAGATTTAACGAGTTTTAACTGTACTGATGACGATGTGCTTGGTTTAAACAAGTTTATCCATGATGAAGCACTAGATTATCAACTGGAAGGAGCAGGTGTAACTCACCTTTTTTATAGAGATGAGAAACTTGTCGGTTACGTAACGCTGGCTATGTGTGCTATTAAAAAAGATAAAACGGATATAGAAGAGGGTTATGATGATGAGAAAGTTAATTATCCTGCGCTTTGGTTGGGGCGTTTAGCAGTAACGATTTTAATTATCGCGTCATTTCACGGCAGGATTCTGCGCACCGGCGGCATACACTGGCACATTCTTGCATGAAATCGTCTTCGAATCTCTCGCAGACATCACTACATTCATCACATATATCAGCACATATACCACAGGTTTGGGGATAGTAGGTTGAATTTCGAAGCATAAAATCGGCATTAATGTTGCAGATTTTTGCACAGTCTAAGAGGAGGTTTATGTGTTCGGGCTTAGCATGCTTACCGCCAGCAGTTAAACAACGCAAAATGGTCTCAGTACATATTTGATAACAGTCAGCAGAATCGTTGACACATTCTCGAACCTCATCACTAGCAGTCAACTCAGAGGGAATTTGCTCTAGTTCCTCCATAGCCCCAGATATACCACCAGTCAATGACGAGGGTTTTTTTTCTATCCAACCCTCATCGATATCTTCTTGCGTTTGAACATTTAGACCGTCACTTTTAGCATAGCTGCTGGGCATGTCGCGGACAGTTAAATCTTCGATGTAATCAGGCTTGTTTGTGCCACAGCTCTCATTTTTGTAGGATTTTGACATTTTTCTTCACGCACTATTTTATTTTGGCAGCAATTTAAAAATATGTGAGTGTAAAACTGCACCAACACAAATGTAAAAAAAGTAAAAAAGAAGGAGAAAAACGATGAGTTTTTTGCATATATATTCTATTTTTTGGGCAAAAGCTCGTTTAGTTCATAGCTTGCACCGCAAACTACAGTATCTGCACCACCATAATACACAATGACTTGATCATCAAGCACAACATTACCACAACTAAACACAACATTAGGCACATCACCAATACATTCGTAGTCTTTGCAGGGCGTTAGAATAGGAGTAGTGGTACGATAGAGAATTCTTTCAGGGTCCGCTTTGTCAAGCAAAGCCGCACCTAGCGAGTAGTGTTTGTTTGCATCCACCCCATGGTAGATAAATAAGTAGCCTTCATTGAGTTCTATAGGTGTTCCGGCGGCACCGATTTTTAGACTATCCCACATTTTGTCACGAGGCTCCATGATAGATTTAAATCCATGCCATTTTATGAGATCCTCTGAGTAGGCAATGCAGATACTTGGTTCGATACGGTGAAACATAACATAATTACCATTGATTTTATCAGGCAAAATAACAGCGTCTTTGTTACGAACACCAGGAAACGGCAAAATACGTTTATTCCAGTTCCAGTCACGATTGAGGAAATCTTTGAGGTTAATAGATGTGAGTGCGATTTGGAAAATTATAGGAAAGTCATGATTGCGAAAAGCAGTATAGGCCATATAACATTGATCATCGAGTATGGTTAAACGGGGATCCTCACAACCGTCACGTTCTGCATGATGCGTTGGACTAAAGATAGGAGTGTCAAAGCGTTCTTTGATAGTAAAACCATCGCTTGAAGTAGCTAAACCTAGTCTTGAGACGTTATCTTTGCCTTGAGCGCGATACACCAGATGAACTAATCCATCACTATAGATTGCTGCTGCGTTGAAAACAGAACGCGATTGCCAAGGACTATCCCTTATTGGTTCTAGTATGGGATTATGTATAAAACGATTCATAAACCCTCTCCCTTCGAACTCATCAACCTGTAAAGGCAACATATAAACTTGGTGCAGCGCAGATTCAAAAATTGCCTGTGATTGGCATAACACAATCACATTGGCTTAAAGCAAGCCAAAGCGTATTCTACGATGTGACTTGTTTGGCAAAGTATATTCTAGACGACCCTGCGCTGGCAGGAGTTAGAAAAGTTGCATATGTAAGCACATTTCCACCCCGAAAGTGCGGCATAGCAACTTTTACAGCAGACTTGGTTAATTCTATGACTTGTTTAAACAAGCTACATGATCAGCGAGTTATCTCCATCGATGGCCGCCATCTCTTTAAACCAGCCTGTGAAGCAGTGGAACATAAAATTGGCAGAGATTTCCTTGAAGATTATGCACTTATGGCAGACTTTCTAAATCAATCCCCCGTTGATGTAGTCAATATTCAACATGAATTTGGCATCTTTGGAGGCGAGGCAGGCGAATATATCGCAACATTTCTCGACCGCCTAAAATGCCCAGTCGCCACAACACTTCACACCGTCTTACCAAATTTTGAAAACAAATCCAAAGAAGTTTTCAGCAAAATCGTTGAAAAAAGCACCGCTTTGATCGTTTTAAACGAAACAACCCGCACCCTCATCAAACAATATGGCGTTCCAGAAAAAAAAGTAAAAGTAATTCCACACGGCTGCCCAGATTTACCATTAGTACCCAGTGTAGAAGCTAAACCTAAATTGGGATTACAAAATAAAATTATACTCTCCACATTTGGCTTACTAAGCAAAGGTAAAGGCATCGAACAAGTTATCGCAGCACTGCCTGAAATCATAAAAAAAGAACCCCGACTAGTCTACTACGTGTTAGGAGTTACACACCCCCAGGTTAAAAAAAACGAGGGGGAAGCCTATCGCAATATGCTCCACGGCATGGTTAAAAAACTTGGACTAAGAGAACACGTAAGATTTCTCAATCGATTCCTCTCTAAACCTGAACTCTACAATTATCTTCAAGCAACCGATGTATACATCACACCATATGTTTCACCCAATCAAATAAGCAGCGGCGCATTGGTGTATGCTTTGGCAGCCGGAAAAGCGGTAGTGTCCACACCATATCTTCACGCCATAGAAGCCCTAGGTGGAGGACGAGGAGTTTTTTGCAGATTTAACGACCCAAACTCCATAGCAGAACGCATCACAGAAATTATCGAGAACCAAATATTGCGTGAATCTCTTGAGCAGAAAGCCTACAGCTATAGCCGGAAATTTACGTGGCAAATAGTTGCCAAAAAATATCTCAAACTCTTCAATGAACTAAATCAACAATCGGAGGAAAAAAAATATTCAACTACCCCCCATGAAAATCGATTATCTCCAAGCCTTCACTGATGATACAGGCATTTTTCAGCATGCCAAATATAGTATCCCCAAGAGAAACGAAGGCTACACAACCGATGATAACGCCCGTGCTTTAATTGCTGTTGTCAAATATCAACAACTTAGAAATAGTTCTGAGTTAACACCGCTGATAAGGGTGTATTTATCGTTTCTCAACCATATGCAAAGACCAGATGGCGGCTTTCATAATTATCTTAGCTATGAGCGGACCTATCTTGATGTAGAGGGCTCAGAGGATTCGGCGGGGCGAGCGCTTTGGGCGTGTGGATGCACGCTTAATTCCTCGGTACCAAAAGAGTTGCAGATGGTTGCTAGAGATCTCTTTGAGCGGGGGTTATCGATGATGAGTAAAGCGATTTGTCTTAGGTTTCATGCGGCTTTGCTTTTGGGGTTGTATGAGTGTCATCAGGCTATGCCGGCGGATCGTTTGCGGGGTTATGCAAAAAAGCTGGGGGATATATTTGTTCAGCGTTTTCAAGATCAAGCTAGAGATGATTGGCAGTGGTTTGAGCCCTATTTAACCTATGATAATGCAAGATTACCTCAAGCGCTTTTTGCGGCTTATCGTTTGGTTGAAGAACCCAAATTTTTGGAAGTTGCGGAGAGATCGATGGAGTTTTTGCTCAAGACGCAAAGAGTGGAGAATGTTTTTGTGCCCATAGGTAATGATGGGTGGTATAATCGGGGAGGAAACCGTCCACTCTATGATCAGCAACCCTTGGAGGCGGCGGCGACTGTGGAGGCGGCTGTGGATGGGTACTATATTACCAAAAATAGGGATTATCTTGAGGCGGCAGAGTTGGCGTTTGGGTGGTTTTTGGGTCAAAATAGTCGCGGGGTTATGGTGTATAATCCTCAAACTGGGGGGTGTTATGATGGCATATCCCAGCAATGTGTCAATCTCAATCAGGGTGCAGAGTCATCTATTTGTTATCTTTTAGCGCGGCTCAAGCTTGAGGAGGTTTGGCAGGGTGTTTTGTCTTAGAGAAGATTTAAACATGAATATTTAGTTATTTTTGGTTTTGGGTTTTTAATGTGGAGGATAAATTATGCTTAAAGTTAAAGATATTATGTGTAGAAAAGTGATTACTGCTAGGGAAGATTTGTCTATTCAGGAGGCGGTGCAGCTTTTAAATGAGCGTCATGTTGGTTCGATAGTGGTGATTGATGAGGAGGAGCGGTGTAGGGGTATTTTTACTGAGCGTGATGCCATACGAATTTTTGCGGCCAAATATCCCTCTGCGGAGCCCCTTAGTAAGATAATGAGTAGTCATGTAGTGACAATTTCTCTTGAGGCGTCCTTTGATGAGGCTAAACGGCTTATGCTTAGCCATAACATACGTCACTTGCCCGTTATTGATCAGACCGACAAGTTGATTGGGTTGTTTTCGCTTAGGGCGTTTTTTGATGAAGTTTTGGGGATAAAAACGCCGGGACCAAATGCGGGTAGTTAGGGTCATGGAACGTTTTTTAGAAAATCCTATTCTAAAGCCCATCGAGGTGCATGCGTGGGAGTCAAGAGAGGTTTTCAATCCTGCGGCTATATATCTGCAGGGTAGGGTACATTTGATTTATCGGGCTATGGGTAATGATAATATTTCTCGCCTGGGTTATGCGGTTTCAAGTGATGGAGTTCATATTGATGAGCGGTTAGCTGAACCGATTTTAGAGCCGGAAAATGATAATGAACAGGGGGGATGTGAGGATCCAAGGATAAGCAATATCGATGATACCTTGGTTTTAACATATACTGCACTTCGGGAGCACAATCATCTGCAGTCCTATCAAGTTGCGCTAACCACGATTTCGGTAAAGGATTTTCTTTTGCGTAATTGGAATTGGGGAACCCGCCGCCTGCCCTTTCCAGGGGTTTTCAATAAAAACGCAGTGGTTTTTCCTAAAAAAATTGGCGGGCGATATGTTATGTTTCATCGTATTGAACCCACCATCTGCATTGCTTACTCAGATGATCTCAAAAAATGGTGTGATATCATGTCAATTATGGGTCCGCGTGCAGAGAGCTGGGATAACTTGAAGATAGGTATTGCGGGTTCGCCTATAAGAGTAAGTGAGGGGTGGCTGGTTGTTTATCACGGGGTGAGCGATGAGAAGCTATATTCGCTAGGTATTGTTCTGCTTGATGCTGAACATCCCGAACAGGTGCTTTATCGTTCAAAAACACCTATTTTAGCACCCAAAGAAGACTATGAGCGTTTCGGTAAAGTCCCAAACGTAGTATTTAGCTGCGGCAACGTAGTGATCGATGATAGGCTTTTTCTCTACTATGGCGGTGCAGATAGTGTAATTTGCGGGGCATCAATCAATTTTGGGGATCTGTTAGCATCAATACGCAGATAACTGCAAACTAATCAAGAGAGGGGTATGCGGTTTGGTTAGTTAGCTTTGATTATGTGATAGCCGGCGGCTTTGCGTAGACGATTCATGATTGCTAGTCCCAGTCCTTCTGTGGATACCCCCTCAGCTAAAATAACATCAACTCCCGGGGCATCGACCTCTCGCAGCAGTCTAAACAAGTTCTGGGCAACAATAACTAAATTGAAGCGACTGCCCATTGATTTTACGATATCTGCTTGGTAGGCTTTTTGGGTTTCGTCGGTGGCTAAAACGGCAACTTTGTGGCCGGTTTGCTTAAAGGTGGTTGTTAGGGTTAAAATTTTGGTTGTGACTGCCTCTTGGGGACCCTCGACTAAGATGACTGGTGCTTTTGGGGCGTAGTGTTTGTGTTTCATGCCGGGAGAAGCGGTTTTTTTAAGGGATAATTCTACTTCGGTTTGTACAAAGGGGTGGAGTTTTAAATCATCTAACACTGTTTTTAGAGCTTCATAGGGTGTGCCTCCGGGGCGCAGAAGCACTGGGGGATCAACGCTTAAATCGACGACGGTGGATTCTACACCGATCTCTGTGGCGCCGCCGTCTATGAGGGCATCTATGTAGCCATCTAGGTCTTCAAGGACATGTTGTGCGGTGGTTGGGCTGGGTTTACCTGAGAGATTAGCGCTGGGGGCAGCTATGGGGCAGTTTGCTTGTTTTAGAAGTGCTCGGGTTATGGGGTGATTGGGTATGCGAATAGCAATGGTGTCTAGGTTTGTAACGGTTTGTTTGGGCACCATATTTGAGTGTTTAAAGATAAGCGTTAGAGGACCGGGCCAGAATTGCTCCATGAGTTGTTTGGCTTTTTGGGAAACATGCCTCACCAAGGGATAGATCGCTTCGGGGTCCGCTAGGTGTACAATTGGGGGATTGTCAAAGGGGCGTTTTTTTGCTTCAAACAGCCTCAAAACGGCATTGGTGTTGAGGGCATCTGCGCCTAGACCATAAACGGTCTCGGTTGGAAAAGCCACTAACCCGCCGCGTTTGATAATGTCGGCTGCGAGTTGGATTTTTTTTCTATCAAGACCGGGGGGGTTGATTTTTATCAGAAGAGTCTTCATTTTAGATGCCTTGAGTGATTGTTTAGCGTGATATGGAGTATGCTTTGAGGTTATTTGTTTTTCCCTAAATATCGCGATGTACCAAGGGTTAATTGGGGTTTGGGGTTGTAGGGTTGGTTAGATTGCGGTGGGTTCTTTTTGGCTATCGGTTTTTAGTACTTTATCGATGAGGTACATAAAGATCTCTTGGGCTTGGCTCTCGCTTATGTTTTGGAGATAGACCGAGACTAGGGCGGTTTTACCTTTTTTAGCAGCCATATACTCAGCAAACATGCGGGCGGAAATTACGTTTTTGTCTCCAAGAAGCACTGAGGAGGTGACTGTGCCCATGATGTCGCGGGGTTTAGGTGTTGCAACGGCTAGTGTGCCTAGTTTGTCCTCTTTTTCACTTAGCATCATCATGATGCTGTTTTTTGCTTCCACATAAACAGCTAGGAAGCGGTTATCCTGATGCTCGATTTCTTCTTTGATGACATTGGCCCGCTCGTTCAATTTTTTGTCCCAAGTGCTAAAGGGTTGCGACTTAAAAAAACTTTTACCACCCGCTCAGCAAGCATTAAGTCAGATAGATAATGCTAAAGGTAGGGTACCGCAAGTTACATCACACTAATCTGGCGCTGTGTTTGTGAGGTGTCTTAGATGTTGTTTGTTGAGTTAATGGTGTGAGAGTGGGGTTTGGTGTGAATTTGGGTTGAGAGTTTGTTGAAAGTTAGAAATGCTTAATTAAGGGTGTTTGTCTTTTGTGGTACGGAAGGAATAAACTTTGAGTGATGAATTATCCAAGTTGCCGCCTAATGTTCAAGAAAGGTTACTCAGACTCCAGCAACTTCAACAGACCCTGCAGTCAGTTATGGCACAAAAGCAACAAGTTGAGATGGAAAAAGCCGAAGTTGAGCAAACCGTAGAAGAGTTAGCTAAAACTGCCGATGACACAATTATCTACAAAACGGCAGGTTCACTGCTGATTAAAGCAGAAAAGGCCAAGGTAACCGAAGATCTCAATGAACGCAAATCACTTCTAGACACTCGCAGCACCGTTATTACTCGTCAAGAAGAACGTGTGAAAACTCAAGTTAAAGAGATACAAGCTAAACTACAAGAAGACCTCAGCCCAGTCTCAGGTCAAGCCCTCTCTTAAATAGGACTTGATGTTGTTGGATGAGCTCGGCTTTCCAGAGCTAACTGCCGAGCAAATCGAACTTTTATGCCAATCTATTGAAGATAGCGTTCGCCGACATATTCTAAGTCAAGTTTCCGACAAAGAGGTCACTCGCCTCGATATCGCAATTGAAGTTGAGGGAACCAAACCCATCAACGTTGCTGTTGAGGTGGATCTGTTGCTCTCAAACCAAGCTAAAACAGTTGATGTGGAAACATTGGTTAAACAAGCAGTAGACACAGGACATGTTGCAGCTCAAAACTTTTTGAGAAGATGCAATGAGCACTAAAGATTTACTGACAATTTTAGAAAAACAACAGGCAAGCTTTGTGTTACTGATGTGCCATCGTAGCGCTGATGCTGACTCAATTTGTTCTGCCTATGCACTTCAGGGACTAATTAAACGATTTTTACCCAACACCGTGGTGGAAATCGGTTGTCCAGCAGGCATCAACAAACCCTCCAAAACACTACTGGATTATTTACCCATAACAGTTAACCTCAAACCTAACATTGAATCTGCTGAAGTTATCGTGCTTTTAGACATGAATACCGTAGAGCAACTCGACGAAGCCGCCGAGGCTGTTAGAAAATCGCCGGCACCAAAAATCATCATCGACCATCACGCACCAAACCAAGAAACAATGCAGATATGCAAACTCTGTATAATTGATGACAAAGTAGCGGCAAACTGTGAACTTGTCTACCGTCTCTATGTAGAAGCAGAAATCAAACCCAACCTAAATGAGGCAAAAGCGCTGTTTGTGGGTATAGCATTTGACACTCGCCATTTTGCACTGGCAAATTCACCTACGTTTAGCATCCTTGCAGCACTGGTAGCTGAGGGCATAGATGCTCAGCAAACACTTGCACAATTTGCCCTGCCTATTGACACCTCAGAACGCATTGCCAAACTCAAAGCGTGCAAACGAGCAAAAATCGTTCAGATGGAGAATTGGATAGTTGCAGTATCACATGTAAGCGCATATCAAGCTCCAGCGGCAAAGGCACTTGTAGATTTAGGAGCACATGTATCGGCAGTGGCAGGAAAAAAGAACGGTAAAATTGAAATCAGTCTCCGAAGTGTCCGCCAGTTCAACGAGGGAACCAGCATTCATCTTGGAACCGACATCGCAACACCACTTGGAGAGTATTTACAAGGTATCGGCGGCGGCCATGCTATGGCATCAGGGGTAAGCGGCAAAGGAGAAATCCAAGATGCACTCAAACAATGCTTAGCGCTATTGAAACAAAAAATAATCAAATCCGAATAACCATATATCAACAAATACCTCAACACAGCCGGTTATTTGTCCAAACAAAACATCAGCGCATAAAGCATAAAAGTTATTCAGTAACACCCCTTAAGGGTGATTAGTTCTTTTAGAGTTATGTCGGATTGTTGTTCTATTTTTGTGTTAATTTAAGCCATGATTTGTTTGGTTATTTTGAGTTTTCGTCCTTGGGTGCGGGGTTTTGGGTTTGGATTCCTGTTTGTTGTGTAGCCCCAGATTTTTGTGACGGTGCTTGGGTTTATGTTGAGCCAATTTGCTATGTCTGTTTCGTTTATGCTGTTTTGCTTGTGTTGAGTGGACTAAAGGCACATTTTTACTGAACGCTAACACATACGAACCAACGATTGCCCGGTCACATTCTGCTATCTTGGAGTTGCATTTTAAAATCGGCGTGCTAAAAGAGTTGCACAAACGAAATCTCATAACCCGCGAAGAACTGAAACGAGCCATAAAAGCAATAAAAGAGCAAGTCACAGGGCGATGAGGATTTGAGTTTTGAGGTGTAAAATAGCAACTAAAAACCTATTTTACTTCAATAATAGTTTCAAGTTTATCCGTAAGCTCAATCCCATCAACCTCCAACCTATAAAGCACCTCAAGAACATATGTCCCCGGCGGCTCAACAATAGTAAAATCAATAGCTCGCGTCATCGTATCATTCGCTTTTAGAGTTCGCCCAGCCCACATCATTGTAAAAGCGGGATCTATTGGATAATTAATATCATAAAAGAAAAACCCCGGCATATATCCGTTGGAAACAACAAAAACATCTCTACCCGCATTATTAGCTATTGACGCATTACACATCAACCTGTCACCCACATTAAAAACTGTTTTTTGTAAATCTACCTCAAGAGGAAAAACCTTTTCACTAATTTTAACCTCTTCTCCATCTACAAGTTCCTCTGAAGCAATAGTTAAAGCAGATATAGTCAAAAAAACGGAAAGCCCGACAACTGCAACAATAATTAATACTTTACCTTTGCATACCGTTTTAATTATTTTACGACACCAACCTAACCAGCAAAAATATAAAAAAAGGAAAATAAAGTTTGCTAAGAGACTACAACATTATCAATCCGTAACTTTCGGTTGTTAGGCAATATGTGTTTTTTGATTATTGCATTATAATTGATGAAGGTAGTGTTCAAACTGTGGCATTTAAGAACGTTAGTTATGAATTTAGTCAGATATTGTCATTTAGTGGTGAATTATGAAAAGAGAATGTTGTGTGACCCATATACCTGTTAGATATATGTGTCCGGGTTCAAATTAAACTGGGACGTAGCTAAAAAAGAGTTATTTTTCGATTTTAAGCTCAAAAACACGTTATCGCACAAAACATATTCCCTAAAACCTGAAAGTTACGGATCAATACAAAAATCAACTAACCGACCACGATAATCTAAACGTTAGGTGATAAATCGACATTCAAATCTCTCCGTTGGAAACCACCAAGATACCGCGGCCAAGCGGGTAAATAAAGTTTTTATTACCAAGAGCACACTTAGTCTCAAGGTTGAATTACATGGGCAAAGGTTCAGGTTATGGAAAAGTCATCTTATTCGGTGAACACTTTGTAGTTCATAG
>Ga0123356_10007219_pt1 | contig 11113 bp, 13 predicted proteins | sample TergutEmb28metaG_2_FD_92546 | JGI IMG/M metagenome (GOLD analysis project Ga0123356, IMG submission 92546) | Embiratermes neotenicus P3 segment gut microbial communities from Petit-Saut dam, French Guiana - Emb289 P3 | ecosystem: Host-associated > Arthropoda: Insects > Digestive system > Gut ... | reverse complement strand
GTGACACGGTATATGAACGACGGCAATCCGATGATGTACGTCGCGCCGCTCTTTCTCATTATCTCCATCTGCTCCTTTATATCGGGGCTGGAACAGGTCGATGATCCGTATCCGGCTACCTTGCACGCGCCGGCGAGCATGAGGCTGGGATCCCACGCATCCACGGCAGGGAACATTATGTGCAGTACGTCCTTCCCGTGCATACCTACGCTCCTCAGTGCGCTGGATATTATGTCTATCTTTGCAATAAGATCACTAGTAGTATATCCGACCACCTTCCTTTTCCCGGTGGTGCCGGTGGTGGTGAACTCCCTGGCCATCTTCGTCCGCGACACGGCCATGAACAGCATCGGCTGTTCGGCAAGGTCGGAGGAAAGGGTGAACGGTATGTTGTTGAGATCATCAAGCGTTCTGATGTCCTCCGGTCTGATGTCCTTGAGCCTGTCCCTGTAATACGGGGAATCCTTCTTCACGTACTTCAGCTGCTCTCTGAGCATGAACAGCTGATATTCATCGAAATCCTTGCGCCCTATCTCCGTGTGGTCCTTCCTTCCGATGATGTCCTTGAGCTCACGCTCGCTCTTGGCGGTCATTGACGCTTTTATCGCCATCCATGTCTCCAAAGGATACACAGAATCATCAGGTATGCGGTTTGCCAGCAATCTTCTCCTAACTATCGCAAGTTTAACGGTTTCCCAAGCGCCCATGTCCTTGAATGAATGAATCATTATTAAAACGTGCGTCCGGCGTGAACTGTATATATAGGAACGGTATTCGCCATATTGAGGAAAGACAATGACCCTGACCCCGGAGATGGCAAGAGCGGGCGTTACGCCGCAGATGCTCTCGTCGACCCACAGATTCACATGCCCGCGGTGCGGAAAGGAATTCAGTTTGTTCCAGTCGAGGGCGATAGCATGCAGATCCTGTCCTAAAGCGACGCAGAACTGCAAATATGTGAGATGCGTGCACTGTGATGCAGAGTTCCCGATACAGGGATTCATCGTCAACACGAAAGAGAAGGAAGTGTTCCTGTCCAACTACATGAACAGCATAGTCTCCAGATACGACCAGGGATTCGGGCGTAAGAGAAAGTGATCAGCCTTTAGAGGCTTCTATAACTTTCTTCAATTCTGAATAATCAGAACATATCTCAACGAATGTTCCGGTAACTATCGCATCAGCGCCGGCCAGTCTCGCGGCCTTCGCCGCTTCCGGTGTCCTTATGCCGCCGCCGACTATGAGCGGTACCGAGAGTATGTCCTTCACCGCCCTTATCATCTCAGGCGGCACCGGTACGTCGGCACCGCTTCCCGCTTCCAGATATATAAGGTCCATTCCCAGGTATTCGCATGCCAGCGCGGTCGCCATCGCTCTCTTCAGATCGTTCCGTTTTATGGGTTTCGCGTGTCCGACCTCTCCCACCTTCATACCCGGCTCTATGATGATATATCCCATCGAGATCGGTTCCAATCCCATCTCCCTGATGAACAGGCTGCCTTTCACCTGTTCGCCTATCACCCAGTCGATATCCTCGCTGTTCACGAGGCTCATGAAGAATATAGCGTCGCATCTCTCGGATATCGCTCTCGCGCCGGACGGGAAGATTATGGTCGGAAGATCACAGACCTTCCTTATCGCATCCGCCGTGTCGCCGAGATTCTCGCGCGTGACGCCTGTGGATCCGCCGAGCATGACCGCATCCGTTCCGGCATCCTTCGCTTTCCTTATGATCTCCGCCGCCGCTTCCGCAGATTGTTTGGCAGGGTCTATCAGGGTGAGATGGATCGTTCCTTTCGCGATCCTTTCCAGGATGTAGTTCTTTACCTTCATGTGTAGACAGCTCCGAGTATGAATGCCGCAAGCGCGATGAGCATGGCATACTTGCAAAGTTTCTGAGCTCTGCGCGCGTTCCCGTGGATTATTATCGAGGCATAAATAAATACCGCATCCGCAACGAGGACCAAGTAGAATAACGGGCCGAATGTACCCTCGACAAGAGGCCAAACGCTCAGTAACGGCCCGGCGATCAGCATGACCGACGCCAGGATGCAGGCGTTCCTCACCCCGATGCGCATAGGCAGCGTATTCCTTCCGTCGTCGCCGTCCATGTCCTCCACGTCCTTGGCGATCTCCCTCCCTATGTTCACGAACACGGCCATGGAAGCTATCACTGCGACACTCCAGATGTCATCGACGACGGCACCTCCGAGCAGGAACAGTCCTCCGATGAGGAGGGCTATCGTCACGTTCCCTACGAACCCTCTCTGCTTCAGGAAGAGCTCATAGGAGAGCATCAGGACACACGCGACTATGACCACGGCGATGCACAGGATGTCCCAGAGAAGGATGGACAAGGCGATGGAGGCCACGAACGCCGCGGACCCGGCCATGAGCGCCTGCTTGGCGGTCATATCTCCGGACGGTATCGGACGTTCCGGATGTGCGGTCACATCGATATCGCGGTCCACGTAATCGTTGATCGCATTACCGCCGGCTATGAACAGGACGACGACGGCCGAAGCTATCGCGATGCTCAGCCAATGGTCGACGATGTCCAATCCGGATGCGATCAGCGCTCCCGCAAGGACCCCGAGGATACCCATAAGTCCGTTCCCGAACCTGAACAGCCGGAGATATTTATTCACGCAACGGGAAGATGATTCGCATTGAAAATGTTATTGCAGGAAAAGGAAAAAGAAAAAAGGATAAAAAAATAAAAATGTCAGAAAAGTGAAATGATCGGCGTCAATCCGTGACGCCGTTCTCGGATATCATGAACACCGCCTCGCCCTCCGGCAGGTTGGGGGAGTCGATCAGCCTTGCGATCCTCTTTCCTGCCTTGCCCTTCCGCAGGTACAGTCTGAATGTCGCCGTGTGGCCCACGATATGTCCTCCTATCGGTCTTGTGGGATCGCCGAAGAACGCATCCGGCTTCGCGGCCACCTGGTTGGTGACGGCTATGACCGCATTGTTCAGCGTTGCGAAGTTGAGCAGCTCGTGCATGTGGCGGTTAAGTATCTGCTGCCTTTCGGCGAGCGCACCTCTCCCTATGTACTCCGCCCTGAAATGGGATGTCAGCGAATCCACTATCATCAGCTTCACCTTCTTCTCCTGCGCAAGCTCTATCGCCTTGTCCACGAGAAGCACCTGGTGCTGTGAGTTGAACGCCCTTGCGACATGTATCCTCTTCAGCACCTCGCTTGGATCAAGGCCAAGGTGCTCGGACATCTGTATTATCCTCTCCGGCCTGAATGTGTTCTCACTGTCTATCATGATCACATCGGAATCCAATCCGCCCCTTTCTTCGGGCATCGTCGCATTGACCGCCAATTGGAAACAGATCTGCGATTTGCAGCTTCCGAACTCACCGAAGAATTCGACTATCGACTGGCTTTCAAGACCTCCGCCCATCAGCTCATCGAACGCCTTCGACCCGGTGGTCAGCTTGGTGACCGTCTTGCGTCTTTCCAATATGTCCTCACCGGTCTCGAATCCGCCTATGTCAGCGCACATCTTGGCGCCCTCTATTATGTCCATTGCCTTCTTTTCGCCGATCTCACAAGCCTCAGCCAGTTCTTTCGGTGTCGCTACTGCAATGGCCAAAACGTCGTTGTATCCTGCTTCGCGGAGTTTTTCTGATATTGCTGGTCCTACTCCTGGTATGTCCTCCAGACTTTTTGTGGCCATTTTCTCACCATTCCTCTGACGTGTATCTCGATATATAAGCGCAATTGGGAGAGGTGACCGAAAGTAGTTGTGTTTCTTGTGGAACTTTCCCTATCGAAAAGCTTTATATTCGGTTCACAATCCCCTCCTAATGGCAAAGAAGAGAAGGCGCGAGAGCAACGAACCGGAGGAGACATATGAGTTCGTACCTCCTGAGTTCGACGAGAGGGAATTTTTGCTCAAGGATCTGTACGGGACGAAGGTGCTTTTGGTAGTGTCCCTTCTGGCGGTGATCATAGGGATACTCGCGGGATGCATCCAACTGTTCAACGACAGTTTCTGGTGGGTCGGACTGCTTCTGATATTCCTGGCGATCGTGGGGCTCAAGCAACTGCTCTCGTTGATCGGGTTCAGGGCGAACCTTCTGGAGCAGAAGATGCTGTTCGGGAACTACATCCTGTTGTTCTTCCTTTCACTGGGATTGTGGATAATCATCCTGAACTTCTGACGGATGGAAGAAACACCTTACCTTCACAACTTTTACGATATCATACTTCCCACGGATGTTTCGGGTCGAGCAGTTCCATCAATATCTCCTTGTTGACCGTGGAGAACGTCTCATTGTGACCCAATACCATCATGGTGTCCGGGATTATGTCCCTGCCTATCCCCGATACAGGGACCTCATCGCACAGCATATCTATCACCGACCGGTGCCTCCTTTCGGCAACGACGTTCCATTGCCCCTCCTCTATGAACGGACCTCCGTATTCGTTATCCTTCCATTTCGAGAGGAATGATGCCGACGACCTCACCCATACCGGGGGGCCTATGTGCTTGAACGTCTTCGATAATGCATCCCTTTCCAGTTCAAAGACGATGACTATCTTCGTCCTTGTCATCTCATGTACCGATCTCAGCACGGTGAAATCATAGGAGTCCAATTTCCTTGCAAGTGCGTATCTTGTCTTCCAGATCTGAGAATATAGGTTATCCTTGTTCACATCCGGGCGGTCGAAGACCACCGTGACCACTCTGGATCCGCGATCGTTCGATAACTTTCTCAATTCCTCCTCTGTGAGCGGTACGCGCTCGGAAGGGAAGAAGAACCTCTCACTGGGCGATTCCAGATATCTTTTACATGCGGCTATGAACGTCGCGAACGTGTCTATGTGGACGGCGGATGCGACGTTCCTTTTCGGATCCACGGGATCGTACAGTATGATCGGTCCGAGCATCGCAGGACCCTTGGTCCCCAAGGATATGGATACGCCCTCCTTCCACTCCGATGCCGCTTTGATGACGTTAGTGAAGCTTCCGTAATGTATTCCCAACAGTTCGCACAGATATCCGGAGAACCCTCGGGTGTTCGGCTCTGCACCGTATGTGCCGGTACCTTTCATGAACTCCTTCAGGAGCCTTATCTCATCCCTGAGTCCCTCGTCGGTGTTCGATATCACATATTCGGTGTGGAACGGTGTCCTGTCGACGGCACTCATGAGCCTCTTCGTATCCTTTATGGCGTAGCACGGCACAAGGTCCACCGACAATCCGTCGAACACTCCGCGGGTGTACGGATGTTCCGCATACATCCTCTCGCCTTGCAGGATATCGTCGCCTGCGGCAAGTCCGATCCTTACCATCTCCTCCTCCGATACGGATTCAGGGAACATGAGGAACATGTCAAGATCAGGTGATGAAAGGAAGGTGCCCTTTGCCACGGAACCCACGAGTTTCACATCGACGTCATACTCATGCGCCTTCAGGTATGACCTGATCATCTCCTTCAGGCGTTCGACGGTGTCCATTATTCTGGCCGTTTCACTCTCCGAAGGTTTGATCCTGTCAAGAACGGTCTTCTCAAGGCTCATTGTGTGCGGTTAGAACATTTTCGGATTTATTCTTTGTCACATCACGTGTCATCCGGGACACCCTGATGCCCTTCGAGACGGTGACGCTCATGAGGTCATCGGCGGCCACCGTCCTTACTCCGGTCCTTCGCTGAACGTACGCTGCATCCTTCTCCGGACCATCCCTTACGATACGGACGCCCATGTGGGTGAACAATATCAGGTCGGGCCGGATGCGCTCCGCGAACTCTATCACATCATCGGTGCAGAGATGACATCGTATACGTGCTACGCTCGGTCTCGTCACGGGGAGTATGAGTACCCTTGATCCCTCCGCATCCTTTACGACACGGTCCTTGAGTTCGGTGTCGCATACGTATGATATGATGCCGTCGGGCGTATGGAACTTGAAACCGACGGCGGTCCTGTCACTGTGTGCCGATGACAGTATGTTCACATTTATCCCACAGACCTCGATGCGGTCGCCGGGTCTGGCGGTGGTGTATCTTGAGACCATGTTGAAATGATATGGTGTGAGCCTCGGTCCAAGCCCTTCGAAACCCTCCATGATGCTCACGCTCCCCACAAGTTCCCCTCTCTTCGAGACGCCTCCTTTACACATCCCCTCTATCAGCACCTCGGCGTCTGAATAATGATCGGGATGACAATGTGAGATCAGTATGGCATCCGTCCTCGTCGGGTCCATGCATATCCTGCTCATGTTGGTGAGCGCACCCGGCCCCGGATCCACATGCATCCTCTTCCCGCCGGTATCGAGCACCAGGCCTCCGGTGCTGCGTGTCTGATATATGGTGGCATATCTGCCACCGCCGGTCCCGAGGAAGGTAAGGCGTGTGCTCATCACCGATGTGATGGGATGACGTGTATTTGTTTATTTCACTTGACGCGGGATATAGGACGTCCTTCCGTTGGTCATGATCGGAACGGCGTCCGTCCGCACGCGTGTACAGGTAACATTAAAATCCACAATTCATATCTGCGGTCATGTTGACCGTCATACGCGACGCGCGGATAGTAACGCAGAACGCATCCAGGGATGTGATCATGGGAGACGTTCTGATAGAGGGCGAGAGGATAGTCTCCGTCGGTCCCAGATTCAGCGGTTCCGCGGACATAGAGATAGACGCGGCCGGCGATATAGTGATGCCGGGACTTGTGAACACGCACACACATGTTGCGATGACGGTGATGAAGGGCACGGTCGATGACCTCCTGTTCCCGGATTTTTTGGACAAGGTGTTCAAGATAGATTCGGACCGGACGGACAAGGACATAGACATAGGCACGAAACTCGGATGCATGGAGATGATACGCTCCGGGACGACAACGTTCATGGACCTTTATTATTCGGAGGACGTGATAGCGAAGGCGACCGAGGAATCCGGGATAAGGGGGATACTCTGCTGGTGCGTGCTCGACGAACAATTCACAACGCAGAAGGGAAATCCTCTGGACAACTGCAGGAGATTCTGTGAATCACATAAAGGATCGGGGAAGAGCAGGCCGGGCGTGGGATTGCAAGGGGTATACGTATGCAATGAGGAGACATGCATAGGCGCGAAGCAGCTGTCCGATGAGTTGGATGTGCCATTACATTTCCATCTTTCCGAGACCAGGAAGGAAGTGAACGACCACAAGAAGAGGACCGGCAAGAGGCCGGCCGAGTGGTTGAACGATCTCGGGATACTTTCCGAAAGGTCGGTCGCGGCGCATTCCGCGTGGCTTACGATGAATGAGATAAGGCTGATGGGGAGATCAGGCATGTCAATATCGACATGCCCTGTCTCCAACATGAAATTGGCGACCGGAGGCATCGCACCGATACCCGAGATGATGCAGAACGGCGTGAACGTATCAGCTGGCACAGATGGAAGTACAACGAACAACAGCCTGGACATGTTCGCCGAGATGAAGACGCTCGGACTCCTTCAGAAATCGGGAAGATGGGATCCGACCGTTGCGAAGGCGCAGACATTGCTTGATATAGCGACGATAAACGGGGCGAAGGCCATAGGCATGGGTTCGGAGACGGGATCCATAGAACCGGGGAAGTACGCCGATATCGTGATATTGGATACGAAGATGCCCAACCTCAGACCTCTGCTTCCGGAGAACACGATATCCAACATAGTATATTCCGCATCCTCATCTAACGTAAAGACAGTGCTTTGCCAAGGTGACGTGGTCATGATGGACCGTAAGATCAAAACGTTGGACGAACAGAAGATACTGGACGCATCAGAGGATGCGTGGATATCGCTTTGCAGAAGATGATGTCCTCATCCGAACGGGAACACGGGCGCGTCCGCTCATCCATCCGCAAAAATAAAAGGAAGATAAAGGCGTTTTTAGAAGAAGTTGTAGTAGCGGCTCAGTAACAGCAGCAAGGCGACTATGCCTACTATCATTACGATCAGCGCTAACAGGTCCTTGTCCTTCAGGAAGTTCAGCAACCCGATCAAGATCAGGAATACTGCAACCAGTACAAGCACCAAAAGTACAAACTCAGGGACCAACGCCGCGATTATGAGAATTATCCCAATGATCAAAGCGGGCATCAGATTCTCCTTTCCGAATATGTCCTCAATTGATGGCATACGACCGAATGTTCTTTTCAGTTTATAATGATAACGCAAAGGCCTCACCTTCGGATACGGGATACGGCAGAACAACATCGTTGGACGGATGCGGCTGTCCGTGGTTATTTAAACTGTGTTCACGTTATTGTTAACAGCGAGGAGTGAGAACATGCCAAGGATCACGGACATAGATATCTACGAAATGAGAGAGCACCATATATTGGCGATAAGGACAAGAGCGAACGTAAAGGACCTCATGAAGGTGACCGCGGAAGCGTATCCAAGGGTATTCGCATATCTGGCGGAACTCAACGAGATGCCGACAGGATATCCGTTCATAACATACCACAACATGGACATGAACGATCTGGACATCGCCGTCGGTGTTCCGATATCCAAGGAATTGCCTGCACGCGGCGACATAGTATGTATGCACATCCCGTCAACGAAAGCGGTGACATGTCTGTTCAGAGGCCCATACTACGCAACGGAATCCACATACAACGAGATGCATGCGTATGTCCTCTCCAAAGGCCTCGTTCCGCAGGGCACGGTAAGGGAGATCTATTACAACAGCCCGGTGAACTATCCGGAAGATGAACTGCTCACAAGGATCAAGATGCCGGTCAAGTGATCACTCATCGGCGTATGGTCCCAGGGATATCGGGATCCCTGTCCGCTTGGTCAGTTCGGAGATGAACAACTGTTTATTCTTCGGGGACAGCCCCGCTCCGTCCTTCCTCCCGTGTCCGTCCCTGAAGTCTATCCATACTTGGTCGAATGAGAAGCCGACCGCCCTCGTGACCTCTCTGCTCTCGTAGAACCGCATAACACTGCTGTAAGGTATGAAGTCCTGCAGTCCCCACCAAAGTAAACGAACGGATCCAGGCAGACGGATCCCGTCCTTCTCAAGGATATATCTCATCGATCTGAAGAGCATGATGTAGAATATCCCTACGGCCAGGGATGTCGACCCGAAGGCGGCTAACATGATCACGCCGCCTGCATCGGTCATCATGCGGTACGCCGTCGCGGCGAAGAACGCCACAGATGATAGGAAGCAGACAATTATAAGGGAATAGTGAAGTTTTCCCACCGAGGTATGAAAGACCATATCTCCGTCCGCATCCGTGTACACATACGTGATAACGCGACCGGATTCTTTAAAGATGTCCTTAAAAATTAAAGAGAGGGGCTTTCGCCCCTTAGAGTTTGACCGGTGTGATGTGCGCGTTGAGACCGAGGTCCTTGGCATCCATCCCCATCGCTATGCCGTAAAGCTGCGACAGGTGGAGCACCGGGAACGCGAATCCTGTGTCCTTCTGGCCTGCGTCGAACTGCAGATGACAGAACGGACACACGTCCACTATCATCTCGGCGTCGCCGGCCTTCATGACCTCCAGGTTGGATACGGTGAACCGCATCGCCATCTCTCCGAACTGCGACCTCAGGCCTCCGCCTGCGCCGCAGCACATCGACTTGTTATCGCGAAGCATGCTCTTAGCGCCTGCGGCCTCGATCAGCTCATCCAGTATCTTCGGGTTCTCCGGGTCGTCGAGCTGTTTCAGCTTGCTCGGTTTCAGGAAGTGGCATCCATAGAACGCCGCCACCTTGTATCCGACCGGCTTCTTGACCGCCTTTTTGATCCTTTCGATACCGATATCGAAGTATAGGACCTCCGCGAAGTGCCTCACTTTCGTGTTGCCGCTGTACTTGAGCCCTATCTCCGAGAGGATCTTGTTGACATCGGCCAGCATCTCCTTGTTCTCATGCAATTCGTGCGCTGCATCGAACAACGAACCGTAACAGCCGTTGCATATGGTCACGATGTCCAACCCTTCCTTTTCCGCGAGGGCAAGGTTCCTTGCCGCCGCAGCCAACCATGTTGCCTTGCTGAACGACTTGATCACGCCGGGTGCAGGACAGCAGCTAGCGTCCTTGAGATCTACCAATTCGATATCCAATGCCTTGAACACCTCTCTCGTCGACCTCTCGATGCCGGGGTATCTGAAGGGCGCGATGCATCCTAGGAAAAACGCATACTTTGCCATTATCATCCCACCAGCTTATCGAATCCCGTTCTGTTCAGGATCTTGTCGAAGTCCGCCTTCGCCTTGTCGTTCACCGCTACCGTAGGGGGGTTCTCCGGAAGTCCGAGCTCCTTCCTCAGTGCTTTGATCTTGTCGGGGTTATCCACAGTATGACCTATGTTCAGCAGGCTCTGGGCCACCTTCTTATGATTCTCGTGCATCTTTCCGTTGGCGACCGCGATGTTCCTCAGCGCAGTGATGACGTCAACGACCTCGACGTTGCACGGACACCACTCCACGCATGTGTAGCAGGTGGTGCACTGCCAAAGGTCATCATCCTCTATCGCCTCATCCCTATCTCCGAGGTTGGCAGCTCTCATGAGATGCGCCACCCTCAGCAAGGTCATATGCCTGGCAGACGGACACTTTAGCGTACATGTGCCGCATTGGAAGCACAATGAGGCACTCCCTCCGCCGTTGGCCGCTAACTCCTCCGTGAATTTAGATGTAGGATTTGTCATGATATCACCACACCCTTTACGGCAGATTCAGTTCTTTGCGCTTCTGAAGAATGATGTCCTCGAGTATCTTTGCCGATTCGACGGCGTCGCCGTTTATGATCACATGTCCTCCGGTCAGGGCCTTCATATCCTCACAAAGTACCTTCACGATCAGGTCGCTGCCGACCACGAACGGCGGTACTCCAAGGTGAAGCGGGAGACCGAGCGCAAGTCCGAACGCACCGTCCGCCAACGCCTGCTCCTCAAGCCACTGCGCCGCGGATAACACGAGCGGAAGCTGCGGCAGGTCCACACCAAGCGCCTCAGCGACCTCTGTGGCGACTATCTCCAGCCTTCCGATGGCGAGACACGGGCCGAAGTTCAGCACCGGAGGTATCCCGAGCTGCCTGCACACGGCTTTGAGATTCGGGCCCGCGAGTTCGGCGGCTTCGGGATTCATGAGG
>Ga0123356_10007218_pt1 | contig 11113 bp, 9 predicted proteins | sample TergutEmb28metaG_2_FD_92546 | JGI IMG/M metagenome (GOLD analysis project Ga0123356, IMG submission 92546) | Embiratermes neotenicus P3 segment gut microbial communities from Petit-Saut dam, French Guiana - Emb289 P3 | ecosystem: Host-associated > Arthropoda: Insects > Digestive system > Gut ... | reverse complement strand
TGGCCGATTGGGACGCCGCGGCTGGCACCATCACGTTTGCCATCCAGGACGTGGGTACTTCCAGTCACCAACTGTGCGCTTTGGAGGTGGGCCAGGCCATGGCTGGGGCGGCTGGGCCTTTGGGCCGGCCGTCTCAGATTCACCGCTACGGGGCTGATGAGCGAGTGGTCTTCGCCGCCGGCGGGTTGGGCCTACCACCGGTTTATCCAGTGCTGCGGGAAAACTTGCGCCAGGGCAACCACTGCGTGCTGATTGCCGGCTTCCGGACCAAGGATCTGATGTTCTGGCACCAGCCTGATCAGCGGATCGAGGCCCTCAAGGCCGAGTTCGGTGACTTGTTTGAGGTCATCTACACCACCAACGACGGCTCGTTTGGGGTGCAGGGCTTTGTTACCACGCCGCTGGAGGACATGTTGAACCAGGCTCAGGCGGGCGAAGGCCCCAAGGTGGCTGAGGTGGTCACCATTGGACCAGCCGTCATGATGAAGGCGGTGGCCAACCTGACCAAGCCCTACCAGGTGACAACAGTGGCTTCGCTGAACTCGATCATGGTTGATGCCACCGGCATGTGCGGCGCCTGCATGGTGCCGGTCTGGGAGGGCGAGAAGCTGGTGCGCAAGCACGCCTGCATTGACGGGCCAGAGCTAGATGCCCACGTCATTGACTGGGACAAGTTCCTGCCACGCTTTGACCAATTCAAGGAGCAGGAGCAAGCCAGCCGCCGCCGCCACGGCCTGGCCTAGCACTCCAATGTCATCCTGCGGCCAGCGAAGCTGGCTCGCAGGATCCACGCCAGTTAGCCCAGACGTGGTGCTACCTACCCTTCTCACCAGCTGGCTGACGCATAGTAGTACCGGGTTATACTTGGGGTATGAAAACAGCGATCTCAATCCCAGATGACGTGTTTGCCCAGGTCGAACAGGCTGTCAAGGAAGCCGGCATGAGTCGGTCTGAGTTCTACCGAAACGCCGCAACCCACTACCTGGCACACTTGCAAGAACGGGATCTTACCAGGGAGCTAGACAATTACATCGCTGTGACCGGTGATGATGGGGCCGATCCACAATGGGCGGCACTGTCGAAACGCGGCTTGGGTCTACCCGCAGAGAGGGACGCCTGGTGATTGAACGCGGCCAGATCCACTGGATTGACCTAGGGCCCGCTGGGGAAGGTGATCACCGACCCGCCGGACGCCGTCCAGTGGTGGTGATTCAGGCTGATGCTATATCGCGCTCCCGATTGGCTACCGTGATTGTCATGGCCATCACATCCAACCTTGAAGCGGCTGCGCGGCCGGGCTGCGTACTTCTGCCAGCCAGGCAAACAGGGCTGCCACGCGATTCGGTGGCCACCGCCAATCAGGTCGGCACCGTGAACCGTTACGATCTGCCAGGCCCCCCGGCTGGCCAAGTGCCGGCAATCTTGATGGCCCAGGTCGATCAGGCCTTGGCATTGATGCTAGGACTGACTCTCCAGCGATGAACCAGCTGCGCTGGCTCCGCCACTGGGCGGAGTTGCTCCTGGGTCGGCGTCGATCAGCATGTTGGTGATGCGGATAGTTGAGACCAGCCGGCCAGCCTGATCGGTGATCACCACTTGGTGGCTGGTCATGCGCCGGCCCAAATGCAGCGGCGTGGCCACGCCGGTGACATAGCCCTCGCGGACTCCGGCGTGATGTGTGGCGTTGATGTCCACCCCAACAGCCACCTTGCCTAGCGGCACGGCGTAGAGGTTGGCTGCCCAGGAGCCTAAACTCTCGCCCAGGGCAGCGGTGGCGCCGCCATGCAAGCGGCCAAAGATCTGCCGGTTGCCGGCTACTGGCAGCCGCGCCACTATCCGCTCCGCAGAGGCTTCCAGCACGTCAAGCTCTAGCTTGTTGTCGAATTCACCCAGTTCAACCTGCATAAGGGAAGGCTAGCCCATGGTCCGTGCCGGATTGAGGTCTAGGCATAACCCCTGCGCGCTTGCTAGGGGCCTAGGCGTTCGATGGCGGCGATCCGGCCTCGGCTGTGACCGCGGGCAACTTGGTGAATCACCACAGCCCCGCCCGGCTGCAGGGGTGCCGCCTCCAGACGACCCTGCTCCACCCGACCCGTAAACCTACTATTTTAGGATCCGTAATCTGTATATTTGCAATTCCGTAAAATGTATAGTTGTGCCATGGTGGACTATAGGACACGGGTAGCAGACAGTGAACTCACCCGCAAAATGCACTCGTCAGGGGCGGTTCTGATCGAGGGACCCAAGGCCTGTGGCAAGACAGCCACCGCCTCGCGAGTAGCAGCGACCATCTTCGACATGGACCTGGACGCCACGGCGCGAGCATCGATTGACCTCAACCCTGCCTATCTGTTCGACCGTCCCACCCCAATCCTGTTTGACGAGTGGCAGGTCACACCTGAGTTGTGGAACCGGGTTCGGCGTGCGGTGGATGCCTCAGAGCAGGGGCGTGGCCTGTTCCTGCTGGCGGGGTCCGCCACGCCCAGGGATGACGCGAGACGCCACTCCGGCGCTGGCCGAATAGGCAGCCTGCGCATGCGGACGATGAGTCTGTTCGAGTCAGGGCACTCTACCGGTGAGGTCTCACTATCAGCCCTCCTGGAGGGCAAGCCTCAGTCAGGTGCCGACAGTGGACTCAGTGTGCCGGACCTAATGCAACGGATCGTAGTTGGCGGGTGGCCGGACCTGCTGTGTGCCGACGAACCGGAGGCGCGCGGTTGGATCAGCGACTACCTCCGCCAGATCATCGAGGTTGACATTCCCTCGTTCGTTGGGCGCCGCAACCCCCGCCTGCTGGAACGCATCCTGACCTCGCTCGCACGCTCTGTTGCCCAGAGTCCGGCAAGCCGGACAATCGCGGCCGATGCCGGTGGCGAGCGTGGGCCCGTCACCGCACCCACAGTCCTGGGTCACCTGGACGCCTTGGAGCGCCTCAGCCTGCTGGACAACTCCGAGGCGTGGCAGCCGCACATGCACTCCCGGGCTCGACTACGCACCAAACCCACCCGATACTTCGTGGACCCATCCATCGGAACCAGCGCACTCCATGTGGGGAGCGCCGACCTGTTACGGGACCTACCAACCGCTGGCCACCACTTTGAAGGGCTGGTCACCCGCGACCTGCGAATCTACACCCAGCCGCTTGGTGGCTGGATCGAGACCTGGCGGGACGAGAACGGCAACGAAATTGACGCCATCATTACCCTCCCAGGTGGCCGCTGGGCAGCGGCTGAGATCAAGATGAGTCAGCTCGATGTCGATGTGGCTGCTGCCAACCTACTGCGGTGCAGCCGGCGCATAGACACCAATCGGCACGGCCCACCGGTTGCTCTCATTGTGATCACGGCAACTGGCAGCGCCGGATGCCGCAGCGATGGGGTCCACGTGACACCCATCACAGCGCTAGGGCCCTAGGCGTTCGATGGCGATGATCCGGCCGGGGCGCCGGAGCGGTTGCTAGGGGCCTAGGCGTTCGATGGCGGCGATCCGGCCTCGGCGGTGACCGCGGGCAACTTGGTGAATCACCACAGCCTCGCCCGGCCGCAGGGGTGCCGCCTCCAGCTTGGCCAGCGCCTTGGGACGGACCTGGCTTGCCAGCCGTCCCAGCAGTAGCGGCAGCACCGGCCGGTGGGAGCAGACCACGGTGCTGTCCCGGCCCGCCAGGATCCGGTCCATCAGGTGTTCGGCTCGCTCTGGCCGCCGGGCCGCGTCGGCCTCGGTCAGCCAGCGGTCCGTCTTAGCCGGCAGCCTGGCCCGGCGGGCGTAGGGCCTAACAGTGGTCAAACACCGCGCCCAAGGCGAGGTAATCACCTGGAGCGGGCCATAGGCCGCTACACCGGTCAGCGCTGCCCTGGCCGCAGCCCTACCCCTGGCGGTCAGCGGCCGGCTGGCCTCACCCTTTGACCATTTGGCGCGAGGCACCGCCTGGGCGTGGCGCAGCACCACAATGGCTCGCGTTTCCAGAGTCCCTTTGTGGAAATGCTTCAGCAACTTGACCAGCGGCAGACGGTCGCTGGGTTGAGTCAAGCGGCGCATCGCCCGCTCAACGCTCAGCCACTCAATCCGGTCAATCTCCCTAGGTGAGGCAATGGCTACCGGAGGGCGGGCCAGAACCGCTGGCGCGTCATCGTCGGTGGCCACCCGTCCAGCCCAGTACCGGACCTTCTTCAGCCGCCCGCTCCGCAACGGATACGTCACCCCTGGCAGAGGCCGGCCAAGAATGACCTGACGGCCGGTCTCTTCATAGACCTCGCGCCAGGCGCAGACCGCCAGAGCCTCACCCGGCTTGGCTTTGCCCTTAGGCCACGACCAGTCGTTGTAGCGCGGCCGGTGGACCACCAACACCTCCAGACGACCCTGCTCCATCCGCCACACCAAAGCCCCGGCAGCATCCAACGGATCGACCGGCACACCAAGAGCGTATTGTCGGCCTGCCACCAGGCCGGTGTTGGTTAGACGCGGTGGGCTGGCCGGCACTAGCGCACCCGCGCCCCGCTACGTCTGCCACGACGCATGTAGGCAGTTTGCAGGTCTGTCAAAGGCTTACCGTCTTTGTCAAAACGCTGAGCCTTGTACTTGCCGTCCGGGCCCATCTCCCAGGCGGCGGTGGTGGATTCCATGGACAAGCGCAGCATGTCCAGCAACTCGGTGACATGGCCTGGGTCGGGCAGGTTCAGCAGGGCCTCCACCCGGCGGTCTAAGTTGCGGTGCATCATGTCAGCCGAACCAATCAACACATCTGGGTCGCCGCCGTTGGCAAACGCATAGATGCGGGCGTGCTCCAGGAAACGTCCCAGAATGGAACGCACCCGGATGTTCTCGCTTAGTCCCGGCACCTGGGCTTTGACGGCGCAGATGCCGCGCACCACCATGTCCACGCTGACCCCGGCCCGCGAAGCCTCGTAGAGCGCGTCAATGACTTTCTCGTCCACAATTGAGTTGATCTTCAGCCTGATCCAGGCCTCTTTGCCGGCCTTGTGGTTGGTCATCTCTCGTTTGATCCGGTCAATCAGGCCCTGCCGGATCGAGGTGGGCGCCACCAGCAGCCGGTCGAAGGTTGATGCCGGCGCAAAACCAGACAACTGGTTGAACAACCGCGTGACGTCTTGCCCCACCACCGGGTCGCAGGTCAACAGCCCTAAGTCTTCATACAACCGCGCCGTCTTAGGGTTGTAGTTACCCGTGCCGACGTGGCAATAGCGCCTCAGCCCACCGGCCTCTGAGCGCACCACCAGCATCAACTTGCAGTGGGTCTTCAACCCCACCACGCCATAGACCACGTGCACGCCGGCTTCTTCGAGTTTGCGGGCCCAAGAGATGTTGGCTTCCTCGTCAAACCTGGCCTTTAGCTCTACCAGCGCCAACACCTGCTTGCCGGACTGGGCGGCCTCGATCAGCGAGTCCACAATTGGCGAATCGCCACTGGTCCGGTAAAGGGTTTGCTTGATGGCCAGCACGTCTGGGTCGGCCGCAGCCTGGGCCAACAGGGTCTGGACCGAGGTAGAGAACGAATCGTAGGGATGGTGCAACAACACATCCCGCGTCCTGATGGCCGCGAAAATGTCGCGCGGTTCAGCGCTCTCCACCTCAGCCAGTTCCGGGTGGGTGGTTGGCACAAATTTCGGGTAAAGCAGCCCAGGAATGTCCAGGTCGGCCAACACCGTCAAGCCGCGGTAGTCCAGCGGCTCGGGTTGAACAAAGATCTCTTTTTCGCCTATCCCCAAACCCTTGATCAAGAAAGAGCGAGCCTGATCGGAAATGCCCGCGGCCACCTCAAGACGAATCGGTGGGCCGAACCGCCGCCGCCTTATTTCCCGCTCCATAGCCTTGAGCAGGTTCTCGTGGTCGTCCTCTTCTACTTCCACATCTTCGTTGCGGGTCACCCGGAAGGTGTAGTGACCTTCGATGCGCATGCCAGGGAACAATTCATCGAGATGGTTAGCCACCACGTCTTCGATTGGCACAAAACTAGCCGGCCCGCGGCCTAGGTCCGTCACCTCAGGTTCACGGGCTTTGCCCTTGGCGTCAACGGCAATGAAGCGAGGCAAAGTCTCTGGGATTTTGACCCGGGCAAAATGTACCTTGCCGCTTGCCGAAGACAAGATAACCACCAAGTTCAGCGACAAACCCCTGATGTATGGGAAGGGATGGGCCGGGTCCACCGCCAAGGGAGTCAACACCGGAAATATACGCCGCAAAAAGTACTTCGACAGGCGGTCTTTTTCGGAGCCATCCAATTGCTCCCAGTGGACCAGTGTCACACCGTGCTTGGCCAGGGCGGGTTGCAGGTCTTCGGTGAAGCACTTGATCTGCCGGGCCACCAATTCTTGGGTCTTGCGGCAGATCTGGTCAATCAGCTGGCGCGGGGCGTAACCGCTGGCCGCCACCACGGCCATCCCAGTGTCGATCCGTCGCTTCAGGCCGGCCACTCGGACCATGAAGAATTCATCAAGGTTGGAACTGAAGATGGAACAGAACCTGACCCGTTCTAGCAGCGGCAGAGTCTTGTCTTCGGCCAGCTCAAGCACCCGCTGGTTGAAAAACAGCCAGCTCATTTCCCGGTCAAAGTACCGGTCGGAAGGAAGTGGTGGTGGTGTTTTGGTGGCCATAACGGAATTGTCCCATGACATGAGCCATCGATTGGTCTTTTCATTCGAACCGACGGATCCTGCGCCCCGCCAAGGCAAGCTAGTTATTGGGCGTACTGGACGTGGCGTTGGCTGATCTGGAAACCCTGCCGCTGGTAGACCGCCAGGGCAGGGGCGTTGCCCGCTTCGACATAGAGCTCAACCTGTTCAATACCAGCCCTTGCCATATGCTCCAGCCCGCGTTTGAACAGGGCGGTCCCCAGGTGTTTACCCTGGGCTTGAGGCAGAACGCCGATGGCGTACACTTCACCCACCCGCTCTTGTACCTTTGTCCAGTGGTAGCCCAGCAGGTGGGTCTGACCTGGTGGTTCGGTCGACTCTGCCAGAAAGAAGCCACTTGGGTCGAACCAATCCTGCTGCATCCGCCAAGCTAAACCAGCCAGGGTGATGTCACCTTGTTCGGGGTGGTCGGCAAAGATGGCGGCGTTCAACTGCACCCAAGCCGGTTCATCTTGCCCTGGTTCAAAGGTGCGCCAAGCCGTCCCCGCAGGTGGCGCAGTCCGCTCGGTGGCCCGGCTTGAGGGCAGGGTGGCACACATCAGCACCATCTCGCGGACGGGCTGCAACCCCAGGGCGCCTGCCAGGGCTTGGGCTGATGGAAGGTCGCCGTGGGCCCACCAGCGCAGTGGCGCAGCCCCACGCATCAGCTGGCTGGCTAGGGTTTGCCCCAGACCGCGGTGCCGCTCGGCTGGAATCACCGCCAGTTCGGCACTGGCCGACTTGGCGTCGCGTTGGCCATACCCAACCAAATTGTCGCCCACCCAAGCCAGGACATGGGTAACGGCCGGGTCACCCGCGACCAGCGCCTGACGGGCTGTTTCTCCAAAAGCCGCCACACCGTCAGCCTCAGCTACGGCATCGGCCAGGTCTAAGGCTTGGCGCGTGACGGCATCGGACAATGACCCGGTCACGGTCTCAATTGGGAGGTTCACCCGCCAAACCTACCCCAGGGCTGGCTAGCTGGGCCGCACCCGGGTCGGTGACAGCGACACCGGAAGCAAACGGCTTGGAGCCTGCGGCTGTCCGCCCACAGCGCGTTCCACCGGCGGATTGGCCAGCCGCCTTGGTTTGCGCCCGCCATTGACCTATTAGTCCAGCCTGGCAATAACCACCAGGTTATCCACCGAGGGGGCGTTCTGCGGATTCTGCATGCAGGTGATGACCACCAGGCGCCGTGGCAGCGGATCCCACAAACCATCAACTGCCATGACGCCCAGTTTTGAGACCACCAGCGTTTGCGTCACCGTGAAGCTGTGGGGGCCCACCTTGATCTGGTCACCTGTCTTGACCTTGGCTTGCTGGCTGTCAACGTCAATCAGATAGTTGCCCGGCGCCACTCCGCCACCGCGCAGGGAATGGGTGGCCGTGTAAATGGTGCCGGCGGCGGCGTTGTCCAAGCCGACACCTAGGTTGTTGATCCAGTAAACCGACTGGAAACCCGGCGGGTTGATCACACCTTCCGTGGCCGCCGATGAGCCCAATGGCACCTTCAGACCAACCGCCGGCACTTCGAACTGCCAGCCAATGTCAGGACTCGATTCGCCTTCAAGACCTGTGGCGTCCGGTCCGGACACACCGGATTGGTCATCTGGTTCGACCAGATTGCCCGCCATGTCATACAAGCCACCGGGCTTGGGCCAATTGCTGTAGAGCAAGATGCTAGCCCCGGCTATTGCCAAGACAATGGCTGCAACCAGCAAGAAAACGTTGCCGCGTCGCTGGCGGGGCCGGCGCGCCACATGGGCTGCGACTGTCCGCTGGTTGGCGGTGTCTAACTCGCGCTGGCGCCTCATGGCTTGATCAATTCCCGGCAACTAGTCCAAGGTGCCGGCTCGCCATTTGGCAGCCGCCCTGACCAGTGCGTCGGCGGTGGAAGTCAAGTTGCTGGCGCCACGGGTGACCTGGCCGGCGGCTGTTGGCGCGGTCGGCTCTAGGTGGTCGGCATCCAGCGCGGCGCCCGTGGCCACAATGCGGGCAAAGGCCGCCGCCCGGTCCAGGGCCACGTCCAGTTCGCCGGTGAACACGCCGCTCAGCACCGCGTTGGCAAGCTCGCGCATTTCGGCTGGCCCTGGGGGATGGGCGGCGCCGGCCACCGCGTCAGCCACCTCCTGGCGCGCCATGCCCTGGCGGTAACGGTCGGCCACCACCTCTGGGTCACGGCGAACCCACTCCCGCAGCATGTAGACCCGCCACAGGGCGCCGGGTAGCGATTCGGCTGGGGCCTGAGCCCACAGCATGGCCACCGCTTCAACCCCTTCGGCTTCGACTAGGCCAATCAGGCGTTTGACAAGGTCTGGATCGTCTGGGGCTTGGCGGCGGGCGCGGGCTACCAGAGCCTCGGCGCTGGAGTGGGCCAAATCCGAGGTGAGCGCCGGGTCAACTCCACCGGGCAGATCTTCCGCTACCGTCTGAGCCAACATGGCTGGACGGCGGAACTTCTTCGGCTCGCTCATGGGGGCCTAGCCTACTCTGGCCCTTGGCCTGACCAGCACCACGGGCTAGCCAGACCAATGCGCTGAAGGCAACGGCCAACGGCCCTGTCAACGGCAGCAGTCGCACTGGATGTGTCCACCATCTGTTCCGCTGCCGCGCCCCGTTGACGCAGGTTAGATAAGCCTTAGCTTGCTGGCGGGATTCCCCGCCGCCATCTACGGTGTGCCCTGTGACTAATCCCCGCGTCAAGGACTTCCTCACCACTAAAGAAGGGGTGCTGGCCGTTGCAACGCTGGTGGCCATCATCCTGTACCTGCTAGAGCACCTCACCCCAGCCCCCAAGTGGCTAGTCAACTTGCCACTATGGCTAGTGATAGGCATTGGCGGTTCCATCTTGTTGGTGGGCATTATCCGATCGCTACTGGATAGGGACTTGGGCGGCGCCGACCTGTTGGCGGCCATCGCCATTGTCTCAGCCGCCATTATGCAAGAGTGGCTGGTCAGCGCCATTATTGTGCTGATGCTGTCCGGTGGGGAAGCCCTAGAGCACGCCTGCTCGGAGCGGGCTTCGGCCGTGCTGGACGCGCTGGCGAAACGCTCCCCCACCAAGGCCCACCGTTTGACCGAAGGGGCGGACCACCCCGAAGACATCAACGTGGCTGACATTGAGGTGGGTGACCTGCTGGTGGTGCTGTCCCACGAGCTGGCGCCGGTGGACGGCGAGGTGGTGTCCGGTCACGGCCAGATGCAAGAGGCCTATCTGACGGGTGAGCCGTATTTCATAGCCAAGGCGCCGGGCTCTCCAGTCATCTCTGGCGCCGCCAACGGCGAGGCCGCCCTGACCATCAGAGCCACCAAGCTGGCCAAGGATTCCCGCTACGCCCAAATTGTGGGAGTACTGCAGGAAGCCGAGACCACCCGGCCCCGGATTCGCCGTCTGGCAGACAAACTGGGCACCATCTATACCCCCATTGCCCTGGTCTTTGGCATTGCCGGTTGGTTGTGGTCTGGCGAACCGCGGCGCTTCCTTGATGTGATTGTCATTGCCACACCCTGCCCGCTGCTGATTGGCGTGCCCGTGGCCATTATTGGCGCTTTGTCGCTCTCGGCCAAGGTTGGCGTGGTCATCCGTGACCCATCCGTCTTAGAAACCCTGCCCACTGCCAAGACCATTTTGTTTGACAAGACTGGCACCCTGACCTACGGCCGTCCCGAATTGGTTGGCATTGACTCTGGCCCGGCCACGGCCCAAGCCGAGCGCCTGGTTGCTTGGCAAGGGGACGGCATCGGGCAAGACGAGGACCTGAGTGACAGCCAGGCGGCGCTGCTTTACCTGGTGGGCCGGATGGAGGCCTTCTCTAACCACCCGCTGGCCGGATCGCTGGTCCAGGCCTCGAAAGACCGGACCTCGGGTCTGCAGTTGGTGGCGCAGCCCGAGGCGGTGGCGGACAGGGCCGGGATTGGCTTGTCTGGTCAGGTCGGTGACCACGAAGTGGTGGTCACCAGCCGCGAGCGCGCCGCCACCATGATGAGTGCTGGCGACGCCGCGGCAATGCCGCCGCATCAGGCTGGCATGGAGTGCGTTATGTTGCTCGATGGCGTGTACGCCGCCACTTTCCGCTTCCGCGACGTGCCCCGCTTGGGGGCGCGGTCCTTCGTGGAGCATCTGAGCGCCCGCCATGGGGTAGAGAACACGGTCATGATCAGTGGTGATTCGGCTTCTGAAGCCGAGTGGGTGGCCCGTGACCTGGGGATTAAGACGGTTCATGCGCGTTGCACGCCGGAGGAGAAGCTGGCCATTGTGCGCGAGGCCACCGCCAAGGGCGTGACGGTGTTCATGGGAGACGGCATTAACGACGCGCCGGCCATGACGGCGGCCACCGTGGGTATTGCCTTTGGCCAGGAGTCCGATGTGACGGCCGAGGCGGCTGGTGCGGTGGTGCTGGATTCGGCGCTGGATGGCGTTGATGAGCTGTTCCACGTGTCCAGGCGGACCAGACGCATTGCGCTGCAGAGTGTTTTGGGTGGCATGG
>Ga0123356_10007217_pt1 | contig 11114 bp, 8 predicted proteins | sample TergutEmb28metaG_2_FD_92546 | JGI IMG/M metagenome (GOLD analysis project Ga0123356, IMG submission 92546) | Embiratermes neotenicus P3 segment gut microbial communities from Petit-Saut dam, French Guiana - Emb289 P3 | ecosystem: Host-associated > Arthropoda: Insects > Digestive system > Gut ... | reverse complement strand
TCTGCGACATCATTTAGAACAACTTAAAAATGCAGGCATTATCCGCCGAGAAGGAGCCGATAAAGGCGGAAAATGGATAGTTATAAATAAGGGTAATGATTGAGAAATAAACACAATATAATGTAATAGCAAAAATCAATATATTTTTTTATCCAAAATGTAGGAATGAATAATTATTTTCCTACTTTTGCCGGTCAATAAATTATTTTCTAAAATTAAAAAACATGAGTGTATCAGTAAGCGAAAAGATTCAAAGACGATTTTTAACAAAACAATGACGGCAAATGCCTGCGCGAGCATTTTGTACAGAAAAATTTACAAAATGTCCTACGCATTACAGTATAGTTCTCTTTGACAATTTGTCTTGCAACTTGTTGTTTAGCCTGTTCCGAGTTTGAATATGCGTAAATTAGAACATTGCTATCAATAAAAACCTTATTCCGATTATCTTGCATTGGCTTCTTCTCTGTTAAATTTATATTGGCGTGTATCTATTGAAATAGCATTAAAAGTTGCCTTTTTGGAAGTCCATGATTTAGGTAAAATATCAGCCGTTGGAAAAACAAGTATTTCTAATTCTTTACCAATATATTCCGTAGGAATAGGAAATACAAAATTATCATTTTGGGGTGTGAAAACAGTACGTAACATAAACTCTGATTTTAGGGCACAAAAATAATTATTTTTTATAAACACTCCGAAATTTTGAAAATAATTGCCGAATAATTCTTGGGTCTTTCATGGTGCAAAAATAAGATAAAATTGGTGGCTTCATATGTTTAATTAATTATTTGATTATGAGGCAAATATACACAAAATATCCTTTCGCTCGGAATATAAAATATTAACAATCAATTGCTTATATGATCAAAAAGAATGAATTATTCTGTGAATCTTTGTGACCTCTGCTTCTCTGTATTGAAAAATTTAAAATAAGGTAATAAGCTTATGGTTTAAGGCGTCATCGCTCTGTTACTAAGGTTGTTACGTTAATAAAATAAGGTAAAAATAAGGTTTATTGCCCTACGAATTCACAAATTGTAACTTGTAGCAAATATTTTAATGCGTTTGCCCTGGAAGAGGCAGCAGTTCACTTTGAAAAAATAATATTTTTGCAAAAAATATTAACAATGAATAAAGAGATAGATAAATGATTTATACAATTCACTCTTTAGTCATAAGAGATAAATGTCATGAATATTGGATTCGACGCTAAAAGAGCTTTTCACAACTTTGCCGGGTTGGGTAACTATAGTCGGCTGTTAATACAATCGTTATCAGATTTAAATAAAGATAACCGCTATTTTCTTTATACTCCAAAATACAAGCCGCATCCGTTGCATGATTTTGCCGATAGTAATCATTGCACAATCATCACACCAAACGGCATAACTTCATGGTTGCCTTCATCTTTTTGGCGCACTTTTTTTATGGCAAATCACATAAATACGCAAAATATTGACATTTTTCACGGGCTAAGCGGCGAATTGCCGGTTTCTATGCTAAAAATGCCGAAAGTGGTTACTATCCATGACCTCATTTTTATGCGTTATCCTGAATATTATACAGTTTTTGATAGAAATATGTATGAAAAGAAGTTTAAACATGCCGGAAAAATTGCAGATAAAATTATTGCAATAAGCAAACAAACCGCTGATGATTGTATCCGTCTTCTAAGAGTAGATCCCAATAAAATTGAGATAGTCTATCAAAGCTGCGACCCTATTTTTCTTACACCAAAAAAGGATGATGAAATATCAAAAAAATATGGCTTGCCGGAAAAGTTCATTTTAAATATCGGAACTATTGAGGCAAGAAAAAATTTATTGAACTTGGTTAAAGCATTGAATTTCATTGATGATGATGTTTCTTTGGTGGTAATCGGCAGAAAAACGCCTTATACTGCACTCGTTGAGACGTATATGAAAGAGAAGAATCTTTCACATCGGGTAAAATTGATGCACGATGTGCCTTTTCGCGATTTTCCGGCAATTTATGCTACCGCTGCTGCATTTGCATATCCATCTGTTTTCGAGGGCTTTGGGATTCCTGTATTAGAAGCGCTGTCTGTAGGAACTCCGATAGCCACTTCCAACATCTCCTCCATGCCCGAAGTAGGCGGAGACGCCGTGCTCTACTTCGATCCATACAATATTGTAGATATCGCAGATAAAATAAATTTGCTACTAAGGGATAAAGAGACTGTAGCAAAACTCAACCATTACAGAACTACCCAATTACAGAAATTTTCAATTCAAAGTATTGCAAGAAATATAAATGAAATTTATACCAATCTAGCTTGTTAGAGATTTCATGAATTTGAATATCAACTGTTCCTGTATTTGCATATTTATAACGTATTATATAAAATAAAAACAGAAAACGTTCGTTACAAAAGGTAAATTTTAAAAAAATGAGAAACTTATCAAGAACCCTGTGGCTTATTATCATTGCAATATGTTTGTTTTCAGCATGTAAGAACAAACAAACATCTTCCACTACCGGATGGAAATACAACAGCGCAAAAGAGGGCGCTTTTGAAGTTATCCCATATATAGAACAAGCTACCGGTCCTGGATTGGTGCTTATACCGGGTGGTACTTTCACAATGGGAATGATGGATCAGGATGTTATGTTTCAGTACAATAATGTACCTCATCAAGTAACCATTGCGCCATTCTATATGGATGAATGTGAGGTAAGTAACATTGACTATCTTGAATATTTGAACTGGTTGAAAATAGTTTTTGTTGATGGAGACAGACCCTTTAAAGGAGTATATGAGCGTGCACTTCCCGACGAATATAGCTGGCGCACACCACTGGCTTATATGGAGGATCAGGTGCAATATTATTTCCGTTCGCCCGCTTACCGCTACTATCCTGTGGTGGGAGTTAGCTGGATACAGGCAACACAATATGCAGAATGGCGCTCCGACCGCGTGAATGAAAAAATATTAGCCGACCTCAGATATGTGGAGTGGAATTCAAAACCTTCTCCTGAAGGCCACTTTACCACAGATGCTTACCTCAACTACGATTCATACGAATCTCAAAGTGATAGAAGGCTACAATATATTACCAATCCCAATGAATATAGAAATGTGATGATGGAAGACGGCATTCTATTACCTAAATACAGGCTGCCCACCGAAGCCGAATGGGAATATGCCGCGCTGGGATTAGTAGGAAACTCGCTGGGTGAAATGATTGTTGAAAGAAATAAATACCCATGGAACGGAAGATCTATACGCTCGGAAGATAAAAAATATTATGGTGAGTTCCAACTGAACTTTAAAAGAGGAAAAGGCGACTATACAGGAGTTGCCACCGCGCCTAACGATGGATTTTTAGAAACGGCTCCGGTTAGATCCTCTTTCCCCAACGACTTTGGGCTGTATCACATGGCAGGCAATGTTGCCGAGTGGGTATTAGACGTATATCGCCAAGGTGGAACATCTGAATTATCTGAATATAATCCTTATAGAGGAAATGTCTATCTCTCAATGAATCGCAACGCCGATGGCACGCTCGTAGAAAGAGACAGTATCGGACGTATTCCCATGGGTCCGGAATCCGATACAAGAAACGAAAGAAGAAGTAATTACAGATCTTACTATAACATAAACTATAACGATGGCGATTTGGGTTCGCTTATGAACATTGATATTGCCAACGTAGATTCCAAAGAAACTACTTCGCTTATGTATCGCAAAGAATCTACCTCCTACGCTTATTCACTTATTGGAGACAATGTTAGAGTAGTTAAAGGAGGTTCGTGGAAAGATATCTCATATTGGTCACAACCCGGAAATAGAAGATTCTTAGCCGAAGATGAATCTGCCGATTATATTGGTTTCAGATGCGCCATGTCGCGACTTGGAGCTATTAACTCAAGATAATTCATCAGGTTAAAGCAGACAAATCAGTGTCATCAAAATTTAACAACATTAAGGAATTGTACGCTCTTTTTGTACAATTCCCTTTTATTTGTACAGATACGAGAAAAACAGGTACTGATTCTCTATTCTTTTGCTTAAAAGGCGCTCATTTCGATGGCAACCTGTTTGTGAATGAAGCGCTTGAAAAAGGAGCGAAATATGTAATTACCGAAAATACCCATCTGCCAAAATCAGATGCCATTATTGTGGTTGCTAACGTTTTGCAAACCCTTCAGCAATTAGCCCATTATCATCGCACGCAATTAACAATTCCAGTAATCGGGATTACGGGCACAAACGGAAAAACTACTACAAAAGAGTTGATTGCATCTGTTTTATCAAAAAAATTTAAAACAGCCTGCACGCAAGGCAATCTGAACAACCACATCGGCGTACCTCTTACTTTGCTCTCCATAACAAAAGAGGATGAAATTGCCGTCATTGAGATGGGCGCAAACCACCTCGGAGAGATTGCCGAACTCTGCCAAATTGCCCTCCCCAATTACGGTTTAATCACCAACATTGGAAAAGCCCATTTAGAAGGCTTCGGCACCATTGAAAACATCATCGAAACAAAAACAGCATTGTATCAGGCAGCGCAAATGTTGTTTGTAAACAGAGAAGATGAGATTTTAAAGCGGAAAAGCGATGAGATGATGAGACAAAAGGTCTTTTACGGCGAAAATACAAATATATCAGGTGTTATTACAGCAATGAATCCTTGTTTGGTAATTGAGCTTTTTGGCAAAACCATACAAACCCATTTAACCGGAAACTACAATCTTCCCAATATTTTGGGGGCAGCAGCCATCGGACAATACTTCAATATTTCAACAAGCGATATCTGTGATGCGATTGCTGAATATATTCCGCAAAACAACCGTTCGCAAATCATTCAAAAAGATACAAATACCATCATCGCTGATTATTATAACGCAAACCCTACCAGCATGAAAGCTGCGTTAGACAACTTTCTTGAAATTGATGCCCCGCATAAATTGGCAATTCTTGGTGATATGCTGGAATTAGGCGAAAACAGTTGGACAGAACATCAAACCATAATAGATTTTTGTGAAACTGTACATTTGGAAACCATTTTTATTGGAGCACATTTTTTTATGCTGAAGAATAAACGTTCGCTTTTTTTTAAGAATGTTGAAGACGGCAATTGCTATTTGAGAAGCAATAAAGTAGAAAACAGGTTTATACTTATTAAGGGCTCACGAGGAGAGCATTTGGAGAGAGTAGTGGTGTAATCTTTTCAGACACAAATTCTGAGAACAGTGTTTTGTAATAATATTTTTTTGGCTAAATGGATTAAGATTATTATCCTCTTTTATCTTTGTCCAACTCAAAACAAATCGGAATTGTAGCTTTTTTCCATAAAAAATAGATTCCTGTTCCTACGCAAAATGTACAGAGTAATATTGCAGGATAAAATTCTTTCATCTGGATTGGGGTAATGGCTTCCAAGTCTATGCCGCGACGTTGTGCGCCATAATCGAAAATGAGGCTGATGGCATTGTGCATAAAATGAGCTATGATGGGGAGCCATAATGATCTGCCCCATACGAATAGATAACCTAAATAGATACCAAGTAAAAAGCGGGGAATAAATCCAAAAAATTGAAAATGGATAGCGCTGAAAATAAATGCAGTTATAACGATAGCAACATGTTTGTTGGAAAACCATTTAGAAAACAACTGCTGTATGGTTCCGCGAAATAAAAATTCTTCAAAAATTGCAGGCAATAGTGCCATTATTATAATATTGAGCAACAAGATGGGAATGGTGGAATGAGCAGTTAACAGATGCAATGCAATTCTACTCTTTTCTTCCATTTCACGCATCCATATTTCTATTTTTTGCATGAAGCAGGGAAGAGAAATTTGCTCATTAAAATATCCTAAACAAGCTATGACGGGCAAGATGAGAAACGATAAAATTAATACGTAACCTGCCAATTGTGGTGGAGTAATTTTATCTGCTTTATTATAGGAAAACAATTTTTTTGAGACACAATATGAAAAGAGTAATGCGGGAAGTAAAAAAGCACCGAGTGTGCTAATAGATTGTATGATATATAAATACAAACGTGAATTGGTGTCAGCTCTTAAACAAATTATCGCGGCTAAGGAACTAAAAATGGTTAACCCGCCTACAATAAAGAATAATAAATAGCAGAATTGAAGCCAATAAGATTTATTAGAAAACAATGGTGGTAGCATTTGAATAACTATTTAGCCGCAAAAATAGTCTAAAATTCAGATTTATTAACAAGTATTAAATGTAGCGTAAATATTACACACAGATGCATAAAAATCCGCAGGGCAAAATCATTAAAATTGGATATCGCGCCTTATGCAGGTCTGCATCATTATTTTCAACACTTTTTTTTATATTTTTGCCGACATAATGACAAAATTATTCACCCTATAAAGTCTAATGTATGAAAAAAAAGACCCTTTTATCGTTTATTGCGCTCATTGCGTTTATTTTATGTAGTTGCGGATTAGGAAAAATGGTTCCTAATAACCAAATCTCTTTAAAACTCGACAATCCCGATTTAGAAAATCAAGGAGGAAAAGTTGAATATGTAGTGAAAGGTAGCGTCCCTCCGAAATTTATGCAGAAAAAAGCCACAGTGGATATTGATGTGCCTGTACTTATGAGTGAGAATGGTGATGATATAACAGAGATCAAGACCATTAAATTAGTTGGCGAAAAATCGAAAGAACAGGGTACGGTAATACCATTTAAAAATGGTGGCACATTCACCGTTTCAGGCAACTTTCCATTCAAGGAAAAGTTTGAAACACAAGGTATTTATGGCATCGGAACAGCAAGAGCCGGTAAAAAAGAGTTTACCTATCCTCCGGTAAAAATTGGAGAAGGAATCTCTAACACCTCCTCGCGCATTGGCATCAACCCAACATTGGGTGACAAAGCCGGAGACGGAACCATTCTTTTGTACGCCCCTCACAATTATAAACCCGATTTTGAAACCCAAATCGCAAATATTTATTTTGAAGTAAATAGGCACGACTTAAACTGGAATTTAAAATTGAATAAAGACAATAATGCAAAAAAATTAGTGGCTGATCTTAAAAATTATCTTTACAATGCGTTTGAAACCAATAAAAAAATTCAAAAAATTGTAATCTCCGGTTGGGCTTCCCCCGAAGGTGAGGAATCTTTAAATCAAGGACTCTCAGAAAAACGTTTTAATCAGGGTAAAAAATGGTTTGATAATCAAATTGAAGACTGGAAAAAAGAGTATGCCAAGAAAAACAAATTGAAACTCAAAGATGTACAAGTTCCAAATATAGTTTTTGAACACAATGCAAAAGGAGAAGACTGGTCGGGTTTTGAAGTTGCCGTTGAAAAATCGAATATCAGAGAAAAAAACCAAATATTAAATGTGGTTCGTTCTCAAAAAGAATCGGCTGCAAGAGAGCAAAGAATCAGAGAGATGACCGATATTTATACCGAAATTGCCGAAGTCATACTTCCTCCGCTTCGCCGTGCCGAAATTGCCATTACTTGCAATAAGAACAACTACACCGATGCCGAAATTGCCGAGTTGGCGTTAACAGAACCCTACAAATTGTCTGCAAATGAAAAATTATATGCCGCCGCTTTAAACGATAATTTAGATGATAAAGAAACTATCTATTTGGATATTATCACAGATGAGGACTCACAAAACGAATGGAGAGCTTATAACAATTTAGGTATTCTTTCTCTTCATGAATATATTCAAACTTCCAGCGAAGCAAGCTTCGAAGTCGCTCAAAACTACTTGGATAAAGCCAATGCCATCTCTCCCAGCAATGGTATTATTCTAAACAATATGGGCATCCTCTATTTTCTGGACGGGAAAAAAGATGAAGCAAGAAAATCTTTTGAAGCATCTCAAAAAGCACAGGTAGAATCTGTTAAACAAGATTATAATTTAGGGATTTTCAAAATTTTGGACGGTGGTTATACAGAAGCGCTACAATTAATGAGAAATCGCACCTGTGACTATGCTGTAGCTTTAGTGCAACTTTTAAGTAAAGATTATGTAGCAGCCAAGTCAACTATTGATTGTGTGCAGCCCAAAGATGCCAAAGCATATTACTTAGCAGCCATTATTGGTGCACGTCAAAATATTGAGAACGAAGTGATTAGCAATCTTTCAAAAGCTATAGAATTAGACAATACCTACAAGGCTGAAGCGAAAAAAGATGCTGAATTTAAGAAGTTAAAAAACAATGTAAGTTTTTTAAACCTATTTAAATAATTTATTTTTCTACAATTATTTTACACAACAATAGGGGCGTTTGCGCAACGCCCCTACGTTTTTTTTATTTCCTCAACTTATATCCCCAAGCCCTCAAATTTGCCTCCTTAGCCGAGTTAAGCAGGATCCCTGCCGAAAATTGTACAATAACAGGATTTCCCGTAAAATCAATCACTTTACTCAAGGTATAATCCACAATGTTATATTTCACTCTTGCCCCTACATAAAAATCATTGCTGATGTAGTATCTGTATGCAAGTCCGAAATTCAGATTAAAACTTGCGGTAGCGCTTGCTTTCAAATTATCTCCTTTCTTTTCTTTCAGAACAGCAAAACCATCATAACCGGCGCCGCAAACAGCTTGTAATTCATGACCTTTCCTTGCCAGAAGATCTCCGCCAACTTCAAAACCGATGTAGCCGCCGAGAAAACGGTTGGTCAATTCCCATTCGTCGCTCTTTGCATCTCTTCTTGCATAATATTTATTTGCCGCTTTGGCAAACTTTATGGCGAAAGTAAAATCGTAATTTATCCGTTTCCTTTTCCAGCCTAACTGAAGACCCAATTCAGGATGAACCCCTATTTTGGCAAGTTCGCCTGTGGGAATCCAGATACCTGCAAGTAAAGAGAAATGAAACTCCGGCATTTTCCTGTATTGATTAACAGCCTCATAATATTTCCCGGCTAATAAACAATCTTCTAAATTTTTAGATTGAAGTTTCGATAAAATAGCTTCATAATTATCACTGTAAAATTCTGCCAAAACATACTCAATTGATTCTTTATCATAGTATGTTTTTAACTCAAATGCCATTTGGCGGGTAAAATTATCAAACTCTTCTCCGGGTGGAATATACCCATAATACGACTTGTGATCATCATACAAATAATAACTTGCAGTTTTAATCATATCCATACGGCTTTGATAATTAAATATATGATTTAGCGATGTTTCTGTCAGTAAACTATCGCAAAACTCTCCTGTGGTTAATGCCAATAAAATTCTTGCTCTAAAAATGGGTTCTCTCATTCCGCATTTATCTTCCCAATAGTGCAACAGATGTTTTGCGGCGTTTGTTTCACTTACACTCATATATTTAATAAAATTCAAGCTGCCATTATGTGCAATATCAGCGCAATCTATCATCTTTGTTGTCAAAAGATTATCAAAATCCTGACAAAACCCGGAACCTGTCAAAAAAAATGTAAAAAAAAGAAATAGAAGTTTTTTCAAGGTTTAAGGTTTAAAGTTATGTATATTGATTATTAGTATATCTATAATCAAATACAAATTATAGCGGCAAATTAACATGAAATTTTGAAATTACACACAGATGGATAAAAATAGAGGGATTTATAATTATTTATATTGCTCCGGCTGTGCTTCTATCTGCTTATTTTCAATAAAATCAAACAACGTTAATTTCCTTATTTCGTAGTATTTCGTCCAACTTCTTTGCAAGGTTTGAATGTAATCTATTTGGGAGCGATCTCTTTCATTTTGTGCTACCGAATAATCCAAAAAACCGATCTTACCGCCCAAGTAGCGGTCTTTACTCATTTCGTATCGTTTCTGGCTTAATTCAACGGTTTTTTGAACAACTTGTAATTGGGTGGATTGGATATTGAATTGATTAACAGTATTATTTACTTGGCGTTTAAATGCAAGTTTTTCCTGTTCAATGCTTAAAGAAACATCTAACAATTTCAGCTCTGCCTTTTTCCGTTTGTATTTGGTAACGCCCCAATTCAGAATGGGAACATTGATACTGAGCGTTACTTGTTCCTGATCCAAAGGATTTCTGTAGGCTTCTTTCAGCAATGATGTACTTTGAGACAATCCAAAGGATGCATATAAATTAACCGAAAAACCATTTTCCGATTTGGTGCGGGCAACCCCTTGTTGTGCTTCTAATAAACGCCGTTGATGTGCAATTTCTTGCGAGCCACTGGCAACTGCTTGTTCGTAGGCTTGTTCTTTGTTAATAACAGAGATGCTTAATATTTCCGGCTTCAGTAAATAAAACGTGCTTGCCGGAATATTTAAAAAATCGGCTAAAGTTGCTTGTTTGTCTTGCAGATCATTTTGTAATTCTTCTATTTGAAAAGTTAAATTAAGCAGATTTACTTCTATTTGTAATACCTCATCTTCAGTAATTTTGCCAATGGCGTAGCGTTCTTTGGCTATATACAGTAATGTGTCGGTGTTTGTTTTGTTTTGCAAGTAGAGTTCTACATTGGTTTGTATTCCCAACAAGGAAAAATAGAGTTCAATGGCTTGTAAAGCAGCATTTTCTAAAGCTTCAATATAAATCCGTTTAGCTTCCTTGTAGTAAAGTGGTTCTATTTTTCGTTGCCACTTATATGGATTGTAAAAAGAAAAAGGCTGATTAATTCCAATATTTATCAAATTGGCAAGATAAGAAGTAATTGTATTATCTTGCCAAATATCTAATCGTTGTAGTCCTGATGATACAAAAAATTGTGCACCCATAAAGGGAATGGGCTGTGTTATAGAGAGCGAGCCAGAATAATTTCCGACACTTTGCGATACGAAGGCTTCACTACCGTCAGGCATAGTAATTTTGGATATAGAACGGTTAAAAGTGGGCAGTGTTCCTGAAAAACTTAGTGTTGGCAGATACGATTTTTCGTAGAGTTTGTATTGATACCATGCGTCTAAGTAATTGTTTTTGGCGTGTTTTGTCTCTGGGGATTGTTCTTGGGCGATGCGGATGCAATTTTCTAAGGTTAGGGTGGTTTGTGCAACGGAAGCAGAAGGCAGAAGGCAGAAAAGCAGAAAGCAGAAGGCAGAAAGGAGTTTGAACATAGCTATTTTTTAATTACCGCTTTTATTGGATTCAAAAATTTATCAAGCAAGCGTAAGT
>Ga0123356_10007216_pt1 | contig 11114 bp, 6 predicted proteins | sample TergutEmb28metaG_2_FD_92546 | JGI IMG/M metagenome (GOLD analysis project Ga0123356, IMG submission 92546) | Embiratermes neotenicus P3 segment gut microbial communities from Petit-Saut dam, French Guiana - Emb289 P3 | ecosystem: Host-associated > Arthropoda: Insects > Digestive system > Gut ... | reverse complement strand
ATACAGGAACACTCGAAGACAAACAGTATTTTATAGCAGGTTCAAGCGGTGGAAATGCCGTTCATCGTATTGATATTCCTATTGAGCCTAACACGGTATTTCTAAACGGAAGCATAAGAAATGATATTATACCGCTGAATATTTCTACTCCTATATACAAAGCTCAATGGGCAGGATTTGCAACTGACTCATTAAGAGTATCTATGCAAGCCCAACAGGATTTTTATTATGCACAGGTTTCTACTGATGCCACTTTTACTCCGGGTAATACGAAAATATATAGTGTCTATCAAGGAATTGCAGAAGTTGATTTTGTCAAGGACCTTGTTGATGATTTCTGTTATTTCAGATTTATAGGCTTTGCCCCAGGTCCCGGAGGTGTAATTTCCGATTTAAAACTGTGGTTGCGTGCCGACGATGTAGCAGCAATGGTAACTTCCAATGGGACGGCAGGAAGCGGTAGACTTGCCGGATATTCTGCAGTACACGGCGAAGATCCTAATAATATATCTACTGTTCAATCATGGAGCGATTTAGTTAGAGAACATACTTTCGGACTGTCAGGAGTTCCACTTGATCCTGTTTTAAGACCTAACTCTCCGGAAATGAACTATCACCCCGCCGTATTTTTCTGGTTTAATGGTGGTAATGCAGCCTATATGAATAATACTGCAGGGAATATTTTAAATGATGCTCGTCCTAATGAACACTCAGCCTTATTTGTTGTAAATAATAAATTTATCCAGGCTCAGAATGATTGGATATATACTATGTTATTTAGTTCCAACTATAATGGAGGGCAATACCAGGGTCCGGGATATGGATTAAACAGAAGCACAATTTCCGGAGGATATGCAGGACGAGGACGATTTAGATCAAACAACGCCAATGATACTGATGGTAATGGAGCAGCAATCGGAACGCAAAACCTGTTTAAGCCGGACGCTACCACAATTCTCAGCTATTATCCGAAAATTACTAATCCGCCATACGGAGTTAACGTGCTTTTCCGTTTCAACGCTTTAGAAGAAAGTAGAAATACCCAATATTCTGCAAACACTGATATGAGGCGGGCTTCACAATTAGGGACCGGATATGCTTCTGATAGAACTATTAACGGCGTTATGAGTGAGGCTATTATATATGACAGGGAATTAACTTTAACCGAGAAAACCCAAGTAGAGTCGTATTTAGCTTTAAGATACGGTGTTACACTCTATCCGCCTGAATTGTCAAGCTATTCCACATATGGAAGATTTAATTATACATTATCGGATGGAACCCCAATTTGGAATGGAGATGTTGATGTTAATGACCTTGAGGATGGAAAATTTGCAAAACATTATAATCATATTGCTGCTATTCTCCGCGATGATGTGGAAAGGCTTAATAACCGCCACACTCACTCAACCAATGTTGGTTCGCTGTTACATCTGGGTATTGCAGGAACAAAATTGACTGATGATGCCAGCACTGTAGGATATTGGGAAGAAAATATGGAAGTTGTTATTTTTGGTGACGACGGAGATACAGGCGTATCGCCGAGAAATAGCGATTGCGGTAATTTTGATTATAGATTCAATAGAATATGGTATATACACAAAATGACCAAAGACGATCGCCCGATTTCTCTATTGGTTGGTGCTCAAGACAACAGGAGTATCTCAATTGGAAACGATGCAAATACCACAGCATATTATGAAATACTGACACCATCTAATGATATTTTCATGATTGTTGCAGATTCACGTGATAATCTCGAAAACGGCATTTACACTGCTGTAGTCCCTATGATAATGATAGACGGAGAATACCAGTGTAATTATACATTCTCGGAAAATGACACCTATATTACTTTTGGTTACAGACCAAACAGCATAGGTTGTTACACTCCTGAAGAAGCGCAGTTCGAAGGATCTAAAACATTCCGTTGGACACAATATTCATCAAGAACGAACCGCTCAAATACAGATGGACTCACAATTCCTTCAACGCCGTATCCTGCAGTCGATCTTGAAGATAATATAGTAGTAACAAGTACAAAGTTTGTATATCCATCGGGAGTAAGAGCTACCACAGGTTATCCGCGTGCAAGCAGTGTCATGGGAAATGGTGGTATTGAAGTTCGCCGCAGTCTCGGTTCAGCTGGCCAGGATATTGTAATAACTATTGAATTTAATAATGCAGTTATTCCTTCTTTTTCGATTTCGGGAATTGACGATTATCGTTATTCTTCTTATGACGAAGTTTCAATATCAGGCTCTTGTTCAAGCAACACTTACTATCCTGCTCTTACTGCCGCTAACAGAACGCCTTCATTTACGATAAACGGTAATACAGTTACTGCAAACCAACGAAGCCGTTTAGCAGGAGCTAACAAAAATGGTACGGTAAATGTAGAGTTCAAAGGTGCGGTAGAAAAAGTTGAGATTAGATACAGGCTCAAAAACAGAGTGTACGGAACTCAACGTATTTTTATTTCACCCATAACTCTTCGGTCATCTTTTCCACCTCCTCCAGTAAATGAAGATGGACTTGGGTTTATAAAACATACAAGTGTAAGAGAAGTAACAACTTGTGAGGGTAATGTATCTTACTCATTTCAATTTGTAAATACAAATTGCGAAGGAAAATATGTACATCTTACCGACGAATTGGAATCAGGTATGGTATGGGAAGTTGGATCGCTTTCTTTAGATACAACTAACAATTTCTACAATACGAGCTTAAAAGTAAATGGATATGGAGGAATTAATGAATTGAAAATCGATTCTTTGTTCATACCCGGAACGTCGGAAATCAGTATCAGGGCTACAGCTGTATTTGATGAAAATGTTGAAAGCAAGGATTATCATAACATAGCTTCTATGATTTATGATAGACATACATATCTTTTAGGTGTAATTATAAAAACTGAAGAAATAAAGTTGGAAAGTGGTACTTCAATTCATGTAGAAAAGCAAGAAAAACCGGAAGATGTGGAATTGGAAGTAATCTCGGAACGGACATATACCGAGAGCCATGAAATAGAAGTAATATACAAAATTACCAATCCAAATGCAGAAATAACGGATATGTTTATGGATATTGATTTCAACGAAGGTTTCATTTATGTTGCCAATAGTTTCAATTGCTATGGGGAAGAGGAAGAAGAAGACCCTCCAACAAATCCTCCTTTACGTGTTACTCAAGGGATCGATCCGAATGGGAATTATTTAAGTGTAGCCGGCGACGTAAATGCAGCAACAGGATTCACACTGCAACCCGGAATAACATATATTGCTTTTAAGATAAAAGCTCCTGCTCTGATAAACATAGATGATGAATTGGACGCTAACAACCAACCGACAGGTCGCAAAGTACCGTTGGTAGTTATTCATAATCTCTATTCCGAAATAGATGATTCTTGTTTAATTGCATGTATGTCGCATTTGTCGGGAGACGTTACGATACCATTTTTTAGAGTATCAAGCATTATAACAAATGCAAATAATTCAACGAAAATATTGAGATAACTAATAAAAGTTTAACAGTCCCTTTTTTTTATATAATGCTGTTATCTATTTTTTCCCTATATTTGTGCCAATTTAATTCTAAAATATAAAATTATGTCAAATTCAAAAGTGAAATTCTATTCAGGTGAAAATATCCCATTGGAACTTCACAAAACCCGTATTGTTCAAAAACTAAACTTAGTTCCAATCGAACGAAGATTGGAAGCTCTATACGAAGGTGGCTTTAACACTTTCGGATTAAAAACTACTGATATCTTTTTAGATATGCTGACCGATAGCGGAACAAATGCTATGAGCGACGAGCAGTTATCTTCTATGATGAGAGCAGACGATGCATACGCCGGCTCACAAAGTTTTATGAGGTTACATCAAGCTGTTAAAGATGTGTTGGATACGAAATATTTTTTACCTGTACATCAAGGTCGGGCAGCAGAAAATATTTTAGCTTGCGCTTACATAAAAAAGGGCAGTCTTATTCCGATGAATTATCATTTCACAACTGCTTTGGCGCATATTACGGAAAAAGGAGGTCAAATTGCTGAATTGCTTTATCCTGAGGCTTATAAAATAAAATCTTCGCATCCTTTTAAAGGAAATATGAATATTGAGGCTTTAGAGGATTATATTAAAAGACATGGTAAAGAAAGAATTCCTTATATTCGTATGGAAGCCTCAACCAATCTAATTGGCGGGCAGCCATTTTCAATAGAAAACTTCCGTTCAGTTCGAGCTATCGCAAATAAATATGGCCTGCGTATTGTATTGGATGCAAGTTTGCTCGGTGAAAATGCTTACTTAGTGAAACAGCGCGAAGAAGAATTTAAAAATACACCACTTGCAGAAATAATTAAAATTATGACCGGTCTTGCCGACTTAGTTTACTTTTCTGCCAGAAAATTAAGCTCTTCGCGCGGAGGAGGTATTTGTACGAACAATGAGCTTATTTACAAAGAATTGGAAGCTTTAGTCCCACTATTTGAAGGATTCTTGACTTACGGAGGTATCTCTATCCGTGAAATTGAAGCTATGGCTGTAGGATTATACGAAACTCAGGATGAAACAGTTATTTCACAAAGCCCATCATTCATTGCATATTTAGTGAATGAAGCAGAAAAGAGAGGCATTTCAATGGTAACGCCGCCGGGCGTATTGGGCGCTCATGTAAATGCAATGGAAATATGTTCACATATACCACAAACGCAATATCCCGCAGGCGCATTTGGAGCTGCATTCTTTCTTATATCGGGAGTGAGAGGTATGGAGCGTGGTACTATGTCGAATCAACGCGATGAATATGGCAATGAAACTTATGCTGATATGGAGTTATTGCGTTTAGCGGTTCCACGTAGGGTATTTACTTTGTCGCAAATTATGTATGTGATTGACCGTTTGACATGGCTAAAAGATAATCGTGAATTGGTAGGAGGATTAAAATTTGATTATGAACCACCTGTTTTGCGTTTCTTTATGGGAAGACTTTCTCCTGTATCCGATTGGCCTGAAAAACTGATGGCTAAATTTCGCGAAGATTTTGGCGATAGTTTGTAGTAGTGGTTGTTTAAAAACCTGTTATTGTTTGTTTCGAGGGTGATGTTCCAAAATCTCGCTCCGTAAAAAATCGCGATCCAAATGGGTATATATCTCTGTGGTCGCGATTTTTTCATGCCCGAGCATTTGTTGAATTGCCCGTAAATTAGCGCCACCCTCTAATAAATGCGTAGCGAATGAATGACGGAAAGTATGCGGGCTAACTGTTTTTCTTATTCCTGCTAACTCTTTTTGTGTTTTGATTATATGAAAAATCATAATTCGTGAAAGCGCTGTTCCTCTCCTGCTTAGAAACAAAACATCTTCGTGTCCTTTTTTTACGGAAATAAGGTTTCGATCAGGAAGATATAAATTGATTTCTTTGATTGCAACGGGGGAAATAGGAACTAACCTTTGTTTACGTCCTTTACCCTCAACTTTTATAAATCCTTCATCCAAATATAAATCCGAAAAACGTAAACCAATCAGTTCGGAAACCCGTAATCCACAACTGTATAAAGTTTCTAAAATTGCACGATTGCGTTGTCCTTCAGGCAATGATCGATCAATACTGTCGAGAATGCTGTTAATTTCAATAATAGTAAGAAATTCAGGTAATTTCAATCCGATCTTAGGCGATTCCAACAATTCGGTCGGATCTTTACTAATATAATTTTCCAAACTCAAGAATCTATAAAATGATTTAATTCCCGATACTATACGTGCTTGAGAACGAGGACTGATACCTATATCATGCAATCCGGAAAGCATTTCTTGTAAATCATCTAAAGAAGCATCTTCCGGTTTTTTCCCAATAGCCTGAAGATAAGCAGTTAATTTATTCAAATCGTCGGAATAAGCATCAACAGATCGGGGAGATAATGATTTTTCAAGCTTTAGATATGTTTGATATGCTGAGAATAAATCGTTATTATTAAAAATTTTCTTCATACAATATATTTGATATGAATAAAAAAACTAATTTTGTATCCGCAAAGATACATAAATTATAACTAAGATGAAGATTCAAATTATCAACGGACCAAATTTAAATCTCTTGGGTGTTCGAGAGCCTGAAATTTACGGTTCGCTTTCTTTTGAAAATTATTTACAAGAACTAACCGGATTTTTTCCTGAGATTGAAATAAGTTATTTCCAGTCGAATATAGAAGGCGAGATAATTAATAAACTACATGAAACAGGTTTTTACTATGATGGTATCGTTCTAAATGCAGGAGCTTATACACATACTTCAATAGCAATTCACGATGCAATAAAAAGTATATCAGCGCCGGTAATAGAAGTGCATTTATCTAATATCCATGCAAGAGAATCTTTCAGGCACCAATCATTATTAGCCGGAGTTTGCAAAGGAGTAATTGCCGGCTTCGGAATGGATTCATATCGTTTGGCTATTGAAGCATTTAAAAACTCATGTTCAACATAAATTTAAAATTAGTTAAGATTTTTATTGTACATATTAGAAAAAAGTAGTAATATTGCAAGTTTTATAAAAAAATTTTTTAAACATTATTAAAAACATATATCATGGAAAAGCAAGCTGAAAAAAACTTTACTCGACGCGAGTTTCTCGCCACATCTGCTGCTATTGGTATGGCAACAGTTATTCCCCGCTCAGTTCTTGGAAGAGGATTTATTGCACCAAGCGACAAGATCACAATGATTAATGTAGGCTGCGGTTATCAAGGATTTTCCGATTTACAAGCTCTACTTCAATGCCCGCAAATTGAAATTGTAGGTGTTGCCGACCCCAATACTCAAAGTAATGATTACCTTGGATGGGGTCCTAATGACATGCGAAATCGTGTACGCAGCATGACCGGAGAGCCAAATTGGTTCGAAGGCGTAACCGGACAACCCGGAGGACGAAATATCATGAAGTACACTATCGAGGCTTATTACAAGAAGAATAGACCGGGATGGAACGGAGAAATCAAAGCACATGAAGATTATCGCGAGTTGCTTGCAACAATGCGCGATGTTGATGCGTTTAAGATAGTTTCACCTGACCATCATCACTCATATCAGGCTGTTGATTGCTTTAAGCATGGAAAACACATAATTATGCAAAAGCCTCTGGGTAATAAATTGCATGAAGCGATGAAAGTTGTTGATATGGCAACATCTCAGCAAAATATTGCTACTTTCATAATGGCTTGGGGGTCTTCAAGTAACAATGGCATTAATCAGACAAAAGCATGGATAGATGCCGGAGCAATAGGCAAACTAAGGGAAATTCATAACTGGTCGGGACGGCCATATTGGGTTCAATATCCTGATATTCCGACAGAACGTCCACCGGTTCCGAGAGGTTTTAACTGGGATCTTTGGCTCGGCCCTGCTCAATTCCGCGAATATTCACCTAAATACACTCACTGTAATTTCCGTGGATGGTTCGAATTTGGCGCCGGTTCTATTGCTGATATGGGTATTTACAGTATGATGCCGGTTTTCAGAGTATTAGGACTTGGCTCAGCTACAGCTGCTTCATCGAGATTTGCGAGACAATATACTATTGATCAAGACAGTGTTCCACGTGTTGTTATGAATACATGGTCATATCCATTGTCAGGCGGTTTCCGTTTTGATATTCCTTACAAAAACGATAAGATTTTCTTCACATGGCACGATGGCGGAATGAAGCCGGATGTACCCTATGGTTATCCACAAGACGACCTTGACCTTGAAGGAATGATGTTTGTTGGCGAAAAAGGTTCTATTGTAGGCGGTTTCAACGGACAAAATCCGAAATTGATTGGACTCAGTCCTGCGGATTTGAAAAAGTATGAAAAAATTACTGCTCCCGGCATGCCGAACACTCGCGACATTGTATCTGAAAATACTCCGCGCTGGCTGCAAGAATGGATTGATGATGCTAAGGGTGTTAGTAAAAAGAAGAATGCAGGATCATTTGAATTTTGTCGAGAACTTACCGAAACATATAATCTCGGTGCAGTTTCGATGATGCGTAATGGCGCAAAATTGTTATACGATCCACAAACACGAACAGTTACTAATGATGCGGAAGGTAATAAACTTCTTAGTCGAGATACTCGAAAAGGATGGGAGTTTGTATAACTAAGAACTAAAAACTAAAAACTAAAAATTAAAAACTAAAAACTAAAAATTTTAAATATTATGACGAACAGGAGAGATTTTTTAAAAAGATCGTTATTAGGAGCTGCGGCTGCAGTCACTCTACCGGCGGTATTCCCAAGCGAAGCGTCTGCTAAACCATCATCGGTAAGTACTTCAAATTTTAAAATTGGTCATCAGCTTTGGAATGTAAGAGATATGCTTGAAAAAGATGCTGAAGGCACATTGAGACTTATGGCGAAACTCGGTTTTGAAGGTATAGAATACTCAGGAATGACTGCTCCTCCTTTCCCTTCCGGCATCAATTACCGACTATTGCAGAACAAATATAATTTGGCTTGCTGTGGAATCCATCATGGACTTACCGAATGGCTCACAAAAGGACCTGATCCTCTGATGGAATACGGTTATATTCTTGGTAATACTGATCTTTGTTGTCACTGGTTAGAAGATTCTCAGAGAGGATCGCTTGAAAATTATTTAAGCCATGCTAAATTTTTCAATGAGTTAATGCCTATTTTAAAAAGAAATGGTTTTAATTTTTATTATCATAACCACAATTTTGAATTTAATGAAGTTTTCAATGGCAAATATGCGATGGATATTATGCTTGAGAATACTGATCCTTCGTTATTCCTAATGGAATTTCATATTTCAGGACTTCCTGCGGAATTGAACCTTGTAAAATTTATAGAAAAACTTGGCGGAAGACTCTTGAAAATGCATATTCCGGTGCTTGACAGAGATGGTAAAGTTTCTTTGTCACAGGATATTATTGATGCAGCTAAAGCAAGCGGCAGTTGTAAATGGTTCATTATAGAGCAGAATGTGCCTGACAAACCCGGATGCGAAAGTCTTGCTCGTTCGATTGATATCCTGCGAGAAATGCTTTATAAATAATTTTAAATTAATATTATGACTAACAGAAGAGATTTTTTAAAAAAATCGTTAATAGGAGCTGCAGCGGTTGCTATTCCGGGAACGATATCTACAGATGTAAAAGCATCGGATTTAGTGAACCGCAATGCATTCAAACCGATACCGGTATCATGCTTATCTTATTCATTCAATGGGCTTGTTCGCTTGGGTATGATGGATATTTTCCATTACTTTGAAACCTGCAAATATCGTTTTGGTCTTGATGCAGCTGATCTTTGGAATGGAATGTTTCCAAGTACAGACGAAGATTTTATTAACAAAGTGTATCGCGCACTTCAGGAACGCCAGCTCGTGGTTCCGAATATTGCAGCCGATGGAGTTCACCTGATCAGCTCTCCTGATAAAGATACTCCTGAAGACAGAGCAAGGCTGCGCGGACTTCAGGATAGGTATATGGAAATATGTAAGAAATTAGGTGTTGGATTTATTCGCATGGATGCAGGTCCTATGACAGGCGGTTATGTTACTAATTCTATGACTGAAGAATGGAAACCACAGGATTTTGATTATCTCGTGAAACGTTACAAGGAACTTGCACAAAAAGCTTACGATTGGGGGTTTAAAATTGGCGCAGAAAACCACATGGGGCATGAAAAGTATTGGCCAAATATGGAAAAACTGATAAAAGCAATTGATCATCCGGGATTCGGGATATGCGTACACTTTGGCGGATGGACTCCTAATTCGCCTGAAACAAGAGTTCAGGATAATGATTTTGCCGATAGAGCAAGTGCAAAGTGGATTTGCCACACTCATATTCCTTGGGATGTTTGCGAAGATGCAGATATGCTGCTAAACAAAATGACTATACTTCGTGAAGCAGGCTATAAAGGTTATTATAGTGCAGAACATCACTCCGGTCAGAATGAATATATTCTAACCGAAGTGCAAATCAATAAGATTAGAGGCGTGTTAACAAGCTGGAACAGCGGCGGATCCGGACAACTTATTCCACCGCGGCAACCACGCCCATAATAGTGCTGTAATTTTATTTTTTAGACACAGCTTTTTCAGCGTCGGCAACTAAGCCACGCATATATTCTAATGCCAATTTGGTCTGTTCGTCAACCATTTTGAGTGTTCCCGGTTTTCCGTCTTTGTCAATCGCATTATGGCAGAATTCCCAATTCAGGTATCCGTTGTAACCGATACGTGCTAATTCACTGACTAAAAAGCCGTAGTTGTGGATGGTCGGATAACCGAAGGTCGGGATAATTGTAAGTTTTCCATTCGGTAATCTATCAAGTTCACCGTTGTAATGGAAAAGCATATCTATATCGCCAATAGTATTAACCGCTTCTGTAATGTTTTCCTTATTGTCTTCAGAAGGTGGAAGATCGAAGCATATTTTAAAATGAGGAGAATTGACAGCTTTGATTACCTTTAGACATTCGCGCCATGTGCCTACTAATGGCTCGTGATTTTGTAAAGCAAGAGTGATTCCATGATCGCCCGCAATTTTGGCTGCTTCCTTAAAACAATCCACCATAAGATTCCAACGGATAAGTTTTGGAACGCCCGGCCAACCGTTATTCCATTCTTTGCGAGGCTCATCATAGTTTGCCCAGCCATCTCTGAAAGTTATTCCCGGCCATGCGGCAAAAACACGTAAAACTTTGCAACCCAAATCGGCAGCTAATTTTATTTGCTCTCTGACCATAAGTAATTCTGCTTCGCGATGTTCGGGAACAGGACTTGCAAAATTGTTGTTAGAAGATAAAGCAGGAAGTTCTAATCCTAATTCTCCGGCACGGTCAACAACCGCTTTCCGGGTATCCTTATCCCAATCCATCGGATTTGCATGAGGACGTTTTGCATCAAATTCAACTCCGTCGAATCCAAAATCTTTTGCCCTTTGAAGTACTTCTTGCCATGTAAGAGGACGATCTTTGTACCAACAACCAAGATACGTAATAGAATATAATCCAACTTTCATTTTTCCCGGAGCTGATTTTGAACCTTGTGATGATGAATTGGATTTTATCGACAGCTCACTTAAATCGGAGATAACCGGCT
>Ga0123356_10007215_pt1 | contig 11116 bp, 7 predicted proteins | sample TergutEmb28metaG_2_FD_92546 | JGI IMG/M metagenome (GOLD analysis project Ga0123356, IMG submission 92546) | Embiratermes neotenicus P3 segment gut microbial communities from Petit-Saut dam, French Guiana - Emb289 P3 | ecosystem: Host-associated > Arthropoda: Insects > Digestive system > Gut ... | reverse complement strand
GTTGCATTAACGGTGTAGGTATTCTCTTGTTTCACACAGACGAGAGCGGTATCAAGAAGATCGCTGAACTCATTCTTATAGAAGTCGATCTCATAAGGTTCCATCTGCGCGCTGGTGTTTTGAATGGTTATCTTCATAGAAACGAAGGTATAATCAGCGTCATCCAACACTACCTCGCCGGTGCCACTCACAACGTCACGCAGGCCGCTGGCGTTGCGCGCGTTGCACAGGTCTGCGAACAGTAATACGGTTTCTGCCGGCGTCCGGCTACTTTGACGCGCTCCACCAATAGTGCAAGCGCTGAAAGCACCCAGGGAAAACACAAGTACAAGTACAACCGCAATTATTTTCTTCATTTGTCTCCCTTCTTAAACGGTTCGCCATCACTTCCAAAGGAGAATTGTACAACTAATTAGAACGCGTAGCAACAACGCATCGAATCCACCAGAAGAGGTGATACACGAGCGGTTATCGTGTTATCATGTCTACCTATCGCAGTGTCCGGCTGCTCTGGAACTGTGATGTACGAATAGACTGCTTTTCGGAAAACCTGTAAGACCATGTTACCAAGCAATGAGAGAAGGAGTGTTTTATGCTGCAACAAAAGCCAATGCCACCGGTAATGGACAGGCCAATGGACAGGCCAATCGACAAACCAATCGAGAGGCCAATCGGCAACACCGCGGGTACCATCCTGGGCGAGGGTATCGTTTTTGAAGGAGCATTAATCAAGGGAAAAGGTCCGATTCGTATCGATGGGATTTTCTCAGGCACCATCAACATCGAAGGGCATATTGTCATTGGTGAGACAGGTGTTGTAACAGGAGAGGTGTTCGCTGCCAGCGCAGTCTTTGGCGGAAGATATGAGGGAGATTTGCACGTAAAGAATACTTTGCACATCACCTCTACCGCCAATCTTTCCGGCTTGATTGAATCCGGGAGGGTCATCATCGACGAAGGCGCGATCATCAAAGGAAGTTGCAGTATCGGGAACACGGAGCGTCATGATGGCATTTTGAGCGGCGATATGGCGCAACTGCAGGCAGCCCAGCATGCAAAGAAACTGCCTGTGATACAAAGCTAGGGAGGTGTCGATGTATTGAGACACTTTCGCGGCATCGGTTCAACCAACAGAATATACCTTATGGATGGCGAAGGAGAGACTGTCTGCCAAGCCGTCAAAGGCAATAAGGGTCAGAAGCAAACAGTCTCATTGCCAAAAGAGGCCGTTCTTCTTTGTAGCGCCAGGAACGGGGTTGCGCTCGTTTCTGACGGGTATAACCTTTTCTACATACACAACGGGCTTGCGAAGTGTAGCTATAAAGCTTTACACAAAATTCGTGATTTGCTTTTCGTTGCGGAAAAGGTGTTTGTTTTGGACGAAAACATTGTGGCTTCGTTCGATAAAACCGGAAGGTTCCTGTGGCAATACTGGCATAGTAGACCCATAAACCGAATGGCTATCAAGGATGGTTTTATAGAGCTTGTTGATGAAAACAGCCTGCCCTTCAGGATTTCTGTAAAAAAAGGAAAACTGGATGAACAGTGGACCAAGTCGGTGACGTGGTCCAAGTGGAATCTGGGAAGAGAAGGATGGAAGGAGAGAGTGTCCGACTCCCTGGAAAAACTGTCCGTTTGGATGAATCAAACGCAACACAAGGTAAAAACGCGTGGAAAAGCCAAGCTGCAAAGCATGCTACCGCTCGAGTATCGTATCAGCCTTGAAATGAACAACGAAAAACGCGCCGAAGACGATGCGGAAATAGATTTCGAGCATCGCAAGTACTAAAGTATTATCGAACAAGAAAACACCACTATTGTTTATAATTGGGGTTTATTATTGGACTGCTAGAATAGTAGCAGGCAAGAGTTATATACCAGGAAACCCTGAGTAACCTTGGAGGGTGCCATGCGTTTAAAGCTGATCAAAGTAATCCTCAGTATTATCCTTTGTTTTTCTCTTTTGCCACTGGTTGGTACAGGCTTCGCTTGGGCTGATGAAGACCCAAAAGAGCTCGGCGATGTAGTTTCGGGTGACGAGACCATCGATGGCGACGCCGATAATCTTGATAAATCTTCTGAGGAAGGGGATTATGAAGAGTTTACTGCCCCGCCAGGCTCTTACGAAGAGGAACTTGTTTTCCTTGCACCAGAAGACACAGGTCTCATACCTCTGGGTTCAGCCTCGGTCGAATACCGGACTCATGTCCAAAACATAGGCTGGCAAGACTGGGCTAAAGACGGTGCTCAGGCAGGGACGACAGGCATGGCTTTGCGGGTAGAAGCCATACATATAAAACTGGAAGGCACCGGCTTTTCTGGCTCTATCGAGTACCGGACTCATGTCCAAAACATAGGCTGGCAAGGTTGGGTCAAAGACGGCGCCCAGGCAGGGACGACAGGAAGGGCTTTGCAGGCTGAGGCAATAAGCATCAGGCTGACCGGCGCCGTTGCCGCAGACTACGACGTCTACTACCGCGTGCATGTCCAGAACCTTGGCTGGCTTGGCTGGGCGTCAAATGGCGAGGATGCCGGCTCGGCAGGCTTTGCCTATCGCATGGAGGCAATAGAGATTCGTCTGGTTGAAAAGGCAGGCGGAGCCCCTCCGTCTCCCTTAGGAAAGTGCTTTATAAAACCAGCGATGGCTCTGCAAGTGTGCGCCCATGTCCAAGATGTTGGATGGCAAAACTGGGTAGGGGACGGGGCAACCGCAGGAACCACTGGGCGCGCCCTGCGCCTTGAGGCGTTCTGCATACAGATTGCTCACTCAGATTATGCTGGTTCGGTAGAATACCGCGCTTATGTTTCCAACATAGGCTGGCAGAAATGGGTTAGCGACGGGGCGACTGCAGGAACCACGGGACAAGCACGCCAGGTAGAGGCTGTTGAGATGAGACTTACTGGTGTGTTGGCGACAAAATATGATATCTATTACCGCGTACATATCCCAAACTTAGGTTGGCTTGGCTGGGCCTCAAACGGCGAGACTGCTGGCACAACCGATCTTTCTTGCCGCATAGAGGCAGTTCAAGTGCGGCTTGTGTTAAAAGGTGCAACCACGCCAACTCCTACAGCTAACCACTACCTGGCTGTCAGTTATACTTCGGAAGCCAACGTCGCTGGCCTGGGATGGCTGAAACAGGTGGTTGGGCGGGGTGTTACCGGCACCACTGGTCAGTCACGTCAGATGGAAGCCTTTAAGCTTGCGGTTAAGGAAGATGCTTCGATTGGCATTTCTGGAGGTATCGAGTACCGTGCTTATGTCGCTGAAACTGGCTGGCAGGATTGGGTGGCAGATGGTGTCGTTGCCGGTACTTTGGGTGAGAACAGGCGCATTGAGGCCATCCAGATAAGGCTCACTGGTAACCTGGCGCAGTACTTCGATATCTACTACCGCGCACACTGTGCAGGCATCGGTTGGATGGGTTGGGCAGCAAACGGCGCAAGTGCCGGTACTTCAAAAAATGATATTCAGTTGGAAGCCTTTGAAATCGCAGTCGTCATCAAAGGAACAGCAGCTCCTGGAAGCACAGCACAGCCATACACAGACATATTGCGGATACGAGTCCTTGACCCCTCCAAACCGATGATAGCCCTCACGTTTGATGATGGTCCTAGTGCTTACACCACTCGATTGTTAGATATTTTGGATCGGAATAATGCCCGCGCCACATTCTTTGTGGTAGGTAGATCTGTCAACGTCTATCCAAACGTTGTACTTGATGCCTATCGTCGTGGAAATGAAGTTGCCGGTCATGCCATGTACCATAATGATTATACGCTCCTCAGTTATAGTGCAATCCAAAATGACATTCTCACCACGAGTCAGTTAATTCGAAATATAACCGGTAATCAGCCGCCGCCTTTTTACCGTGCGCCAGGAGGTGCGCTGAATCAGAATGTGATGAACGCATCCGCAGGAGTTGGACACTCCATGATCCAGTGGAACATTGACCCCAGAGACTGGGAAGTCCAGAATGCAAACATGGTTTACAATAACGTGATGAACTCTGCTCGACCTGGGGCAATTGTGGTATTGCATGACTCCCATTCAACAACGGTAACCGCAATGGAGAGGGTCATTCCGGATTTGATTGCAAGAGGCTATCAAATCGTAACCGTATCGGAATTGTTGTATTACTCAAATAGACCAATTGTTCCTGGGCAGGTATATAACTCTGGTTAGTAAGATTTTTCGCCTGATTTTTCACCAGCACTCTCTCTGCTGATGCAAGAGGTGTGTCATTATGTCAGGTGTGTCATTAGGGACGTATAATTATGACACTCCTGGTACATTGTCTCTCTGACACTCTCTGGAAATGAGCAAGAAAAACGTGTCGAGGGCGGGTCGGTTTTTTTAACTACGATTGACAGACAAATATCAAGATTCAATATGGTAAATAGTTCTCAGTACTCTCACTGTTGCAAATACCTACACAAAATGTTAAGGTATTTGTATGATAGAAACTGCGACAAATATCGACAAGTTGCGAGAGGTTGCCTTGGATCAACACGGCTTTGTGACCTATCAACAAGCCCTTGACCAAGGTGTTACTCCACAGTCACTTACTATGCTCGTTAAGCGTGGAAGGCTCGAACGAGAGGCACATGGAGTATACAGGGTGCCTCAAGTCCCTGTATCATCCTGTTACCAGTTAATGAAGGCAGTGCTTTGGACTGGAGCTCCAGAGGCTTGCCTTAGCCATGAGACTGCTTTGGACGCTTATGGTGTCAGCGATATTAATCCGACGATGATATATATCACCGTAGCCAAGAACCGGAGGATTGCTAGGAAAGGTGGCGAGGGATATGTTATTTACCATCAGGATCTGGAATCAAAGCAGAAAAGTTGGTGGGAAGAGATTCCCATTGTAACCTTGGTGGTTGCCATTGAGCAATGTGCGAAGAACAAGGTACCAACCTACCTCCTGCGTCAGGCTATTGAGCGTGGTGCAAAGCTGGGAAAATTATTGCCTGAAGATGCGGAGCGTCTGCAAAAGCTTTTAGAGGAGAGAAATGCCTGACAAGAGACAGTACACCAGTCTTATCGAGGAACTCAGCAGACTCAAGCCAAGAGGAAAGGAGCCGCATTCCACAAAGGTGCTGGATTCTTGGATTGCTCATATTGAGAACTCACTTCAAGTTGATCAGGCAGGCCGCCTCAGTTGGCTTGTGGCAACAACTCTGGTCACCGCCAAGCTGCAACAAGTAATCGATGAATCGAAGACAAGTCGCTTTTTGTTAAAAGGTGGCTCCTTGTTACAACACCGCCTTGGAGGAGCAGCCAGAGCGACCAAGGATCTCGACGGAATAGTGCGAGGTGAAATAGCTGAATTTCTAGTTGATATGGATCGTACTTTTAGAGAGCCGTGGGGTTCTTTTAGCTTTGAGCGCAGTGAGATAGAAGTCATTGAAGTTCCTACCAAGATTTTTAAGCCTCGAAGGCTTGAGGTGTCACTGAAGCTCAAAGGCAAGACATGGCGAAGGATCACCGTAGAGATTTCGCCAGATGAAGGAGGAGCAACAGCTGCCCCAGAATACTTCCGCGCTCCCTCACTTGAAGGACTTGGATTACCAACACCAGAATACCTTGTAGGTTTGGCGATGAGTTACCAGATGGCTCAGAAGATCCACGCTGCTACCGAGAGCCATGAGCCTCCAGAATACATTAACGAACGCGCCAGGGATGTCGTAGATCTATTGTTGTTACAGGAGCTGATGGACAAGACCGGTGAACCATCGAATGCTGCATTACTGAGTGCGATTGAGGACATATTTGATGTCAGAGCCAAGGAGGCAGATATTCTCGGACGTCGAGCCAGATCATGGCCTTCTTATCTGTATGCCTTTAATCATTGGCAAAATGATTATGCTGTGGCAGCTGAATCAGCAGGTCTTGATACGAGCCTTGAAGATGCCGTTAACCAGCTGAACAAATGGCTCAATAGTTTGGTAACGAGTGACGATTATGGTAAGGATTTCTGAAGGTCAAAGTCAGATAAGTGTGCGAATGTGTTTCGCAGGAAGAAATGTCAGAATTAGACGACAAGATAACCGAACTCGAATCGCTGCTTTTCATGCTGAGAAAGCAGAGCGCAGCGATAGATACTGAGATTGAAGAGACTGTAAGCCAATTAAACAAGCTTCATGTAGAGAAATCCAGGAAAAAAGAACCAGAAAACGAATTCTATATAAGACCTGGAGAAGGAAAGACGAATTCTGTCTGTGTGTACCCACTAAATGAACTTCCGGAAAACCGAAAGATAGTGGATAGAACCAGTAAGCTCGACGATAAATATGCGTTATTCCTCTCACTATTTGAAGGCAGACCTGACGTTCATGCCAAGCGGTTCTACAGTAAAAAGCAAAACAAACCAGGCTATGCTCCGCACTGTTTGAACTGGTATAAGCTATCTTGTCCAAAAAGACAGAATGCAAAAACCCAATGTAAAGACTGTGATAACCAGTGTTTCTCTGGCATTACTAAGGAGCTCTTTGTTGCACATGCCAAAGGCGATATGAAGGATTGCAGTGATGTCCTTGGCGCCTATCCGCTGGATGAAGACGGAATGTGTACTTTCATTGTTGCTGACTTCGACAATGACGACAGAGGAACAGGAGAGGATACTGTCGAAGCAAAGAGGGTGAGCTTTGAGTCGATGCGAGCGACTGCACTCGCATTCCATAAGCAATGCATCTGTTTGCAGATCCCTGCTCATCTGGAGATATCCCGTTCTGGCTATGGTATGCATGTCTGGCTGTTTTTCTCTGAAAGAGTATCTGCAATGCAAGCGCGCAGATTGTTCAGTATCGTGCTCACTCAGGCGATGGAGCAATTCGCTGATTTCAACATGGAAGCCTATGACCGATTTATCCCTCAGCAGGATATACTGCCTAAAGCAGGCTTCGGCAATTTAATTGCTTTACCGTTACAAGGGCGTGCTACGAGGGAGCATAAAAGCATATTCGTCGATGAGGAAATGCGTGCATTCTCAGATCAGATGCAATACCTGTCACAAGTCAGAAAGCTGTCTGCCTTCGAGCTTGAAAGTATGGTTAGCTGGTTTGCTACGACATCGGAGCTTGGCAAGCTGGTTCCCAATGAAATTGAAGAGGAGTTGGGCAAGCCTTGGGAACGCAAGAAAGTCGAAGCACCATTATTGCGCACTGATTTCTACGGTTCAGTAAAGATAACCTATGCAAATATGCTGCATATTGAGAAGCGAAGTCTTTCACCAAGAGCCCAGAACAAACTACGAAGGCTTGCGGCATTCAAGAACCCAGAGTTCTATGAGAATCAACGTATGCGGCTGCCAACTTGGAACATTCCTCGTATCATTACAACCGCAGAAGAGACTGAGGAATACTTGAGTATACCTCGTGGCGCTCGTGAAGAATTGATTGGCCTACTGAATATGGTCGGTGTCGAGTACGACTTTCAGGATCTATCTACTTCAGGAGTGCCCTTAGAAGTAGAGTTCGCGGGTGCACTCCGCGATGACCAGCCAGCAGCTGCTGCAGCAATGCTTCGGCACGACATCGGTGTGCTGTCCGCCACTACAGCTTTCGGTAAGACTGTGATCGGAGCCTATCTCATCGCCCAACGCAAAGTGAGCACACTTATTCTCGTTCATACCACGCAACTGCTTGATCAGTGGAAAGATGCACTCTCTTTGTTCCTCGATATAAGGAATGAACCAGCAACTCGCACAACACCAAAAGGCCGAACAAAGACCATTGGGGTCATCGGGCAGTATGGCGCGGGAAAGAAGCATTGTTCTTTTATCGTAGATGTCGTTATGATACAGTCGCTACATCGCAAACAAGAAGTGCCGGATTTCGTGAAGGATTATGGCATGGTCATTGTTGACGAATGTCACTGGGTGCCGGCACCCAGTTTTGAAATGATTCTCAAAACTGTGAGTGCCAAGTACGTTTACGGATTGACTGCTACCCCAATGCGCGAAGATGGTCATCATGCGATTCTTTTCTTGGAATGTGGTCCAATCCGCTACAAAGCTGATGCGAAAGCACAGGCAGAGAAGCGACCGTTCGAGCATTATATGATCCCAAGATTCACTAACCTGCATACCACAGCCCTACATGATGGGAAGAATGCTCTTACCATCTGGAACGATCTCGCCATAGATGAGCAGCGCAACGAATTGATAGTCAAGGACGTTATAGCTGCAGTGAAAGCAGGCCGATACCCATTGGTGTTATCTGAGAGGGTTGAACATGTGAATCTACTCGCCGATGCGCTAACAGCTGAGTGTGAGAATGTCATCGTTTTGATTGGCGCGGATACAAAGAAAGCTAAAAGAGAGGCACTCGAGCGATTGGCTAATCTTGGCCCTAGCGATCCATTCGTAATTGTTGCCACTGGGAAATATGTTGGTGAGGGTTTTGACTTCCCCAGACTTGACACGTTGTTTCTCACCTTACCTTTCAAGGCACAACGGATGGTTACCCAGTACATCGGGCGTTTACATCGGCTGTCTATTGGCAAGGAAGACGTGCGTGTCTATGATTACGTTGATATCAAGGTGCCATCTCTGGAACGTCAATACCTTCAGCGCATCAAGGGTTATAAGGCAGCAGGGTACAAGGTATTGACGAATGCTGATGATACAGATGCCCAGGCTTTCATCTACGATAACCTGAGTTACTGGGATGCTCTTGCAAGTGATTGCCGTAAAGCAAAAAGGCAGATAGTTTTCTCCAGCCCTTCGCTCACATCAAGTAAGGTTGCGGTGGCCATCAAGGACTTGAGTAGTATTGCTCTTACCAACGTAATCACGACGGTGATTACAAAGCCTTCAAGTAGCTACAAAGAATCCATGCAAGTGATGATATCCACACAAATGTCTAGGCTGAGAGACTTAGGTATGAGGGTCTATGAGTTCAAGGAGGCAACCCAGCGATTTGCTATCATTGATCAAACGATTGTGTGGTTCGGCAATATCGATCCGCTTGGATATTACTCGAAAAACGAAAATTTCATTCGTGTCAAGGATATTGGCCTTGCAGCTGCATTGCTGGACGAAATAAAGATTGATTGCTTAGACAACAGGCTATTCATTGAGTCAAATGGTAACAACAGCAGTCAGCATGAGCATGAGAAAGTTGTCAAGTTATACGTCCCCTCTGGTACCTTCCCTCTGGTATCTTGATAATGCTGATGTCAGTGGTTTATTACACATCGCATGGTAATTCAGCTTTAGTGAACTGTTTTATGCTGGCTTTAATGGGCCGCCTTTTATTCTCTGGAACCGGCTGCCGTTTTTCGCGTAAAGAAAGTCAATGATATCGGGATCGTGATTGCAGATGGTATTAAGACCGTAGATGCCGGAGTTTTCCGCGTTATCCATATATGCCTCATCCTCATCGCCTGCCAGGAAGCGCCATCCGCTGTCGCCTTCATTGTCGGGTTCCTCACGATACATGTATCCGACCTTTGTGCCATCAACCGTGATGCGGTCGGTCGCGATACAGCTCTGTCCACCATCCCAGCCAGGGATCATGGAGATCATGTCTTTGGCAGCGAGGGCATAGTCCTTTTTCCGTTGGCCGTACTTTGGCCAAGCATTTGTCCGCCAGATGCCCTCTTTTTCCGTGAGGGCGCGTACGAGGTTCAGCTGGATTCCAATAAAGGGCGAAGTTGCGGTCTCGCTCTCATCGTTGTCGCACAATTGGCGAAACGCATAATAAGCAGCTCCGCACATACAGGACAAGGCGTATTCGCCCCAGTTATCGTAGTAAGCTGACGCTCTGTATGCCATAGAGTCGGCTACCTCCCAGAATCTCTCCTCAGTGATATATCCAGCTGCATAGGCGCGTCGGCACATACCGATACGCTCGTTGATGTCCCAAGCCAGAAAGCCGTTGTTGCCAACTATGTCACGAAGCTTTTCTGCAAAACGAATGGAGGTTTCAAACACCATGCGCTCTTTTTTGTTCAAGGAGCTGATATCGAATTCCGGACGCCCTGCCCAAAATGTACGGAAGGTGTCATACTCATTGAAACTCCGATAGCAGCTGTTCAGTGCATTCCAAAGTGAAGCTTCGTCAATGATCCCAAAGAGTTTCTCCATATGCTCTCGGAGTGCGCTAATATCATCTTCGTCTTTGCATCTATATAATTTCTCATGCCCCATGTTTTCGGGGATGCCAGGGGAGATGCGACACGAGGATAAGCCAGAAAGCAGCAGAATAAAGCTGTGACGGTCATCTTCCCATACTCCGCCCACTGGCCAATCTATTGCCTCAAAATCAACGCGCAATGATCGAAGCTCGTCGAACATCGGCTGGCTTGCTGAGCTGTCTTTGTCAGACGGCGCAGCGCTTCTTTTATTCTTCCCAAATCCCAAAAAGCCCATGGCTGCTCCTTCAAGAGATATTGCTGTAGGATATCATGTCATATGGGCGTATGTAGAAGAAGAAATGGAGCGCTCATCAGTTGTTGCAAAATTTGCAACAACTGCCGCAGAGGGAAAGAGCTACCAGATTACTCATTACAATTTGGTCCCAAGCAACAGTCGAATAGCTCGGGTGAGATTCCCAAGGGCTATTCGGCTATTGCCTGGCATTCCCGTCCCTCTGACATACTGTCAATGGGGATACTGTCAATGGGTGTCAATGGGGACGTATAATAATGACACTTTCAATATAGTCACGACACTTTCAAGATCATCGGCTACTTTCTTACGAATCGGAGCTTTTGGCCTTTTGGACAATACCACGATTGATCCCTGTCAGGCGAGAAATCTGACGGATACTAAACCCAGCTTCCTTCAGTCGGCAAAGTATCCGGTCTCTCTCTTCTCTATCAAGCTCAGCAAGACTGCTGCAATTCCAATGACCACTGACATACTTCATCCTCTCGATGGCGTCCGCATCGGCAAGGTCTTTAGGTTTCGTTGTCCCAAGCACGTCAGCATCATCAACCAAAGGCGCATCCAAGAACAGCCTCATCTGCTCGCGCGCTTTGTCTTTATCTTCAGCAAACATCTTCAGTATGAACTCATCGTCGATGAGCACAGGGGCCTTCATGTAGTCGCTGAAACTTGTCCAGGAATCGATGCCCTCACCGATCCTGACAGGGTTTTGGTGGATG
>Ga0123356_10007214_pt1 | contig 11116 bp, 8 predicted proteins | sample TergutEmb28metaG_2_FD_92546 | JGI IMG/M metagenome (GOLD analysis project Ga0123356, IMG submission 92546) | Embiratermes neotenicus P3 segment gut microbial communities from Petit-Saut dam, French Guiana - Emb289 P3 | ecosystem: Host-associated > Arthropoda: Insects > Digestive system > Gut ... | reverse complement strand
CAGGTGGTACCGGGCAATACATTAAGAGGTCATATAATCAGAGGTTTGTCAACTCACGATCCTGAAAACTTATTTTTCAGAAATGTGTTTTTGGATACGGCAATGACGGCACGTGTGCTGATGAGTATGGATTTTGTTGATGAAAACAGGATCGGTGCGACAGGTGGCTCTCAAGGCGGTGCTTTGACCATTGCTTGTGCGGCTTTGGAACCTCGTGTTAAGATGAATGCTGCTGTTTTTCCGTTTTTGTCCGATTACAGAAGAGTTTGGGAAATGGATCTGTGCAAGGGCGCATATGATGAGCTTTCATATTATTTCCGCAGTCTTGATCCGCGTCATAAAAATATAGATAAAATGTTTGAAACACTTGCTTATATCGATGTTTCGAATCTTGCACCTCGGATCAAAGGTACATCATATATGTTTTTGTCTTTGATGGATGATATTTGTCCGCCGTCTACGCAGTTTGCGATTTATAATAAAATCAAAGCGAAGAAGATGTGTGAAATTTACCCGAATCACGGTCATGAAGGATTACCTGAAAGTGATGAATTGATTTACGGATTTTTCAAGGGTTTATGATCATATTTTTCCTGCGAATTATTTATTTGAAAGGTTATTGAAATAATGAAAAATGCTGCTGACGGAATGAATTTTGCACCTGCCGCAATGCCGAAGCCGGTGGTTAAACCGGGTGAATTTACTTTTTCCGCCATCGGACTCGATCACGGTCATATTTACGGAATGTGTGAGGCACTGATCGGTGCGGGCGGTACGCTGAAATCGGTTTATGACGGTGATGAGCAAAAAGTTGAAGCGTTTCGCAAGAGTTTCCCGACCGTAAAACCGGCAGAGTCGGAAGACGAGGTATTAAATGACAAAGAGGTTTTGCTTGTAGCGGGAGCGGCTGTACCGAATCAAAGGTGTGCATTGGGGATCAGAGTCATGGATGCGGGTAAGGATTATTTTACCGACAAAGCTCCTATGACGACTCTTGAACAATTGGAAGATGCCAAAAAAGCCGTTGCAAGAACAAAACAAAAATATGCTGTTTATTACAGCGAACGTTTGCATACAGAAACCGGAGTGTTTGCAGGGCAATTGATAGAACAGGGTGCTATAGGAAAGGTCATTCAAATAATCGGTTTGGGGCCGCACAGATTAAATTTACCGTCGCGTCCCGATTGGTTTTTCAAACTTGAACAATACGGCGGTATTATTTGTGATATCGGAAGTCATCAATGTGAGCAGATTTTATATTACACAGGTGCAAAGGATGCTGATGTCGTAAGAAGTCAGGTAGCTAATTATAATAATCCGAAATATCCGGAGCTTGAAGATTTCGGTGATACAATGCTTGTTTGCGACAACGGTGCGACAGGATATTTCCGTGTCGACTGGTTTACTCCGGACGGTTTGCAAATGTGGGGTGACGGGCGTACGTTCATTCTCGGTACCGAAGGTTTCATTGAAATGCGAAAATTCATGAACATAGGAACCGATGACGGAGCGGGGCATCTGTTTTTGGCAAACGGTACGGAAGAAAAACATTACAACGTACTCGGCAAGGTCGGATATCCGTATTTCGGACAGTTGATTTTGGATTGCCTGAACAGAACAGAAAATGCTATGACTCAGGAACATGCATTCAAAGCGGCTGAATTGTGTTTAAAAGCACAAAAAACGGCTGTCAAATTAAAGTAGGATTGCATTGATTACCGGAATGATCGACCGGTGTTCATAAATCATGTGATTGCGGTGCCTGTAAACATATTGATATTGTTACAAGCTGTAACGTATCTTACTAAGAATAGGATTAGTGATTTATGAACATAGTTAAAAAAGTGAGACAATTCACGCTCGGTGAAGAAATCGGTAACTCCGTGAGTCACGGGGTCATGGCGGCAGTCGTATTGGGCGGGATCGCTCCGGCTGCAATCCATGCTTATGTAAAACTGGGAGCATTGGCAGCAGTGGGTACATCTATTTTTATGTGCTCACTGTTTCTGATGTTTTTATCATCTGCGATCTACCACAGTATGACTCAGGATACTCTGCACAGGCAGGTCATGCAGATACTCGACCATATATTTATATATGTTGCCATTGCCGGTACTTATACACCGATCGCGCTTTCGGTGATCGGCGGGTGGCAGGGGATCGTTGTGGCGTCGCTTCAATGGGCAATGGTTATATTCGGGATATTATATAAATCCATATCAAGAAAAAAAATACCGAAGATCTCGGTAACTATTTATCTTGTCATGGGATGGTCGATAATTTTTGTCCTGCCGATGTTTCTGCGTCATGCAAGCCTCGGTTTGCAAATACTCCTTCTCGGAGGCGGTATTTTTTATTCGGCGGGCGTCTTCTTTTATGCGAAGAAAGAGAAGCGCTTCTTCCACATGGTTTGGCATTTCTTTGTCAGCCTGGGTGCTGTTTGCCATTTCTTGGGAGTTTTGATGTTTTTATAAAGATCGTTTGGCATGTTTAAGATGATATAAACAGGAGGGCAGATCGATGGCATCGGAATTGAAAAATAAAATCAAAATAGCAGCGGCGAGGACAGGGCATAACAGGCCTTCGCATGAAGCGAGTGCTTATAATCCGAATTTGAAACATGAGGATGTGAAAAAGTTTGCTGCCGGAAATTTGGAACGGACTTTGAATGTATATCGGATGGCGGGAGAAGCGGGTGCGGATGTTGCAGTTTCTGTTGAATATGCTCTTAATTTCGGGGATTTCGGATCGCTTGAGAAACAAAAAATCCTGAAGGAGTTGGTTGAGACGATCCCCGGTCCGACGACCGAAATCATTTCGGAAATTTCAAAAAAGTTCAATATGTTTACGGCTACCAACTATTTGGAACGTGATGAAGATAAAATATTCAACACAACCGTTTTGATCGGACGCGACGGAAAAATCGTCGGGAAATACAGAAAGATACATCTTCCCGCGTTTGAAAGCTGGTATACGACTGCGGGCTCTGACCATCCTGTTTTTGAAACGGATATCGGCAGGATCGGATTATCTGTTTGTCACGATATGGCTTTTCCGGAGCATTGCAGACTCACGGCACTTTCCGGTGCCGATATTATATTGAACGCTACAGCCGGTTGGGGGTTTGTAACGAATTATACACTCGGAAGAGCATTACTGCAGGTGAGAGCTGCCGAAAACTGTGTTTATATAGCAAACGCTTATGTGATGAATCCCGGAGTCCCGGGTTCGTGCAGTTGTATTGTTTCAAATCGCGGGGTTATTTTGGATGAAAATGACAGTTTGACCGATGACGGGTTTGCGATGGCAGAAATCAATCCCGATTATGAAATGGTTAATGACAATGTTATGTGGAATTTTATGTCCGGTGTTCGGAGTGAACGTATGCGTTTTATGCTTGAACGCAATCCTTTGACATACGGTTTGATTTCGGAATTGTCTCCGACTTTGTCAAAGAAGTATTATCCGCAATATAAATATGCAAAAACGCCGGAAGACCTTGCAAAAATTTCGCAACGATATGATGAGGCGCGATCGGATGAATTTAACGGGATCAAAAATGATTTATTCAGGAAAGAATGGTAATAAACGATTATCGGGCAGGGAGATGATTTGATGAATATTCCCGAAAGTTCGCGGAGCGGGATTTATAAATATTTGGGTGATGAAACGGATTCATTTTTATCTTGTGTTGAAAAAAGGATTGAAAAATTTACGGATGAATGGAAATTGAATGATTTTACATTTATGCAGACAGATACCGTCAATTTATTGTACTCATGTGAATCGGAATTGTTCGGCGCATGTGTTTTGAAGATGTGTATCCCCGGTCCGGAAGTTGTTACGGAGATAAATTGCTTACGTGCATATGACGGTAAAGGTTATTGTAAACTGCATGCATATGATACGGATGAAGATGTTTTATTACTTGAAAAAGTAACTCCCGGAAATCAAATGTGGGATGTCGGGTGCTGTAAAGAACGGGCACGTTTGATGGGAGAGACCATAAAGAATTTACAATTTACAAGCAATGTGCAGGAACAATATCCGACATATTTGTCATGGATGGAAAGAATACATAAAACACTTACGGACCGGGGCGGTTTGGAAGATGTGTTGTTTTATCTTGATAAGGCAATGGAAATATACACCGAATTGAAACATCGTCATTCAAAGGCGTGTTTGCTTCACGGTGATATGCACCAGGAGAATATGTTGTTAAACTCCTTCGGAGGCTATACGATTATAGACCCAAAAGGAGTTGTTGATGATCCGGTCATGGAAACCGCAAGATTTTTAATGAATGAAACGCCCTGTGATGAAAGTAAGATCCGGGAAATGGCAACGATCATGAGTCCGCTTATAAATATCTCAGAATCGGATATTTTGAAAAGCATGTATATAGATGCGGCTCTCGGCAACAGCTGGACGATGGAGGAACATTATACTTCGCGTGAAGCATTTGAAGCGGGGAGGGCCGATGTGCTCAAAACATGCGGGTTTGTATACGGTCTTCTAAGTTGATTGCGGCAGGTGTTTTGTCACTTTTTTTTGTACATCGGCGGGTGTGATCGGTTTTGCGATGAAATCGGCTACACCGGCTTCCATGAATTTTACCATCTTGTCTTTGTTGATTTTACTTGTTGTGAAAATGATCGGAGCTAATTGCCCGGTTGCTCTGATTATTTTTATCAGTACATAAATATCGGTGCCCGGCAGGTCTTCATCCAGTATGAAAAGGTCGGGTTTTGCTGTTTTCAGATAGTTGACGGCCGCTTCGGCTGTTGTGACGCCGATAAGTTTGTGTCCGATGTCACCGAGAGCGTTTTTGAAGCTGTTCATAAACATTGTCATTTTGTTGATGATCAGCACTGTTTTTGCTTCGGGGGATGAACCCGGGGTAAGGAGCTCGATTTCGACTTCTATGTGCTCGGCTCCGCCCGGTTTTGTTTTTGATAATTGTCTCGGAAGGTGTAATAACTTTAAATCGGCAGAGAGCATCGACATGGATGAAAGAAGGTAGTTGATGAATACATCCAGTTTTTCATGACGGATGTTGTTGAAGTCTTTATTAATGTTTATTTGATTTCGACAGTCGTTTGCAAGTTCTGTTGCATAGAGTTTCGTCAGTGTTTCTTCAATAATACCGAGCCATTGCATAACAAAGACATAGTGTTTTATTTTGATCGATCCTCTGAGTCCGTTCTCCTGTGCCTGAAATTCAATTTGGAATGTGTATATTATGCCTATGTAGTCGGACAGTTCGTCTTCGGTCAGGTCTTTAATTACATCTGCGTCCAGTTCGTTGATCGTAAGCAGTTTTTCTTTTATTTTTTCGGGAGAGATTTCGTGTTGTTGTTCATCTTCTTCAACTTCCAATGCTTCAATTTCGTCGAGGACTTTATATACATCGCCGAAAAATAATTCCAGAGTCGGGATGAAATAATCGATGAAAACTTTGATCCGTTCGTGACGGATGTTATTCGGATCCTGATTTTGTTTTATGATTTTTTCGCATTCTTTGGCAAAATCGTCGGCATGCATTTGTGACAGGCTGCTGCCTATCAACTGAAGCCATTGAAACAGTGTCGCATAATCCATTTCGCTCAGTGCATGAAGCAGTTCGTCTTTTTGCAACGGGAAAGATGCCACTGTTACGTTCAGTACTTGAACAAAGCTCAGCAGCTGACTTTCCGTCATATCTTTGATTGCTTCCGGGTCAATATCCCGCAGGCTTAAAAGTTTTGTCTTTGCGACCGCATTATCACTAATCACGCAAAATCATTCCTTTAAAATATCAATTTCGGAACAGTATATTATCATATTGCGGCGGTATCCGCAATTAAAAACCGAAGAATGATTTTGCGTTGTTGTATGAAATGTCTTTGATGATAATTTCGAGGTGTTTCATGTCCGACGGATATTTACCGGAGTCGACCCATTCGCCGATCAGGTTGCAAAGGATGCGACGGAAATATTCGTGTCGCGGGTAGCTGAGAAAGCTTCTTGAATCGGTCAGCATGCCGACAAAGTTTGCAAGGACTCCGCCTTCGGCAAATGATTTGAGTTGTTGTTCCATTCCGTAAAATGTGTCGTTGAACCACCATGCGCTGCCTTGCTGTACTTTGCTTTTGATGCCTTCCTGCGGAAACGATCCGGCTATGGTATTGACAGCTGTGTCAAAGTTCGGATTTATTGAGAAAATCAATGTTTTCGGAAGTGTGTCGGTGATGTTCAACTCGTTTAAATAACCTGCCAATCCGCTTATTTGTGCTCCGGGATCTATGCAGTCGAACCCTGTGTTTGCACCGACTTTATTATACATGTTTGTGTTTACGTTACGCATTACTCCGACATGGAGCTCCGATACCCAACCCATCTTTGCATATTCTTTTCCGAGGAATATCATCAGTGCACAGCGATATTGTTCTGCTTCTGCGGATGAAACAGGTTCACCTTTCAGGCTCTTTATAACGATTTTATTTATTTGTTCGTCCGATATGGGCAGATATGAAAGTTGATGCAGTCCGTGATCTGCTGTGCGGCATCCGGCTTCGTTAAAATAGTTTAAACGTTGCAGGAGTGCTGTTTTCAGTGCGGAATAATCTTCGATTTTTATGCCGGTTTTTTCGCCGAGTCTGGTAACATAGCTTGTGAAATCATTTGTTTCTATGTCCATTATATGCCCCGGTCGCCAACCGGGCAGCACTTTTGTTTTTAAAGTTTCGTCTGTTGCGAGTTGTTTGTGGTTTTCAAGATCGTCGATCGGGTCATCTGTAGTGACGATCGCTTCGACTCTCATGCAGTCAATTATCCCGCGTACTCGCAGGCGTCCGTTGCTGCTTAGTTTTTCGTTGCATGAGTCCCATATTTCCTGAGCATTTTCCGAACACAGAGGTTTTTTACATCCGAAAAAACGTTGCAATTCAAGATGTGTCCAGTGATAAACAGGATTTCCTGCAGCACGGGGCATCGTTTTTGCAAATGCCATGAATTTTTCAAACCCCGATGAATCACCGGTAATGTATTTTTCTTCAATTCCGCATGCACGCATCAACCGCCATTTATAGTGATCGCCGCCGAGCCACGCTTCGGATATATCAGTAAATTGCTTATTTTCAAGAATCTCACCTGCATCGATATGACAGTGATAATCAATGATCGGCATTTCAGATGCAAAATCGTGATACAGGATTTCAGCTGTTTTACCCGCCAATAAAAAATTCTTATCCATAAATGTCATGTGATAATATTCCTCTCCGATGATAATATTTTTTATGAATATTATCATACGGCGGTGTTATTTTCAATTGATAATAAAATGTTATTGCTATATAATCAGTAAAACAAATGATCGATTTACAATTCGATGATTTTTAATTGAAGGCGGGTGTTTGTTATTTACAGAGTTTATGAAAGTTCGAGGAAAGTTCTCGGTGATTCTTGTTTTTGTGTTGTTGCGACTTGCGGCGGGGATATGTTGGCTGTGACAGGTCCGGCGGCGGAACTTTTTGAGGGAGATGTTAAAACCGGCGGTGATTTTACAACGAATGACGGTGTGACGAAATGCAGTATTGCGGATTGCTGTAATGCGGATTGCGGCGAATCTTACAAGCTTTGCCCGTTGAATGTTAAGAATTCAAAGGTTATCAGAGAATTGTTTGATTTTACACGTCCCAAAAGTCATAAAGGACATGATATTACGATCGGGCTTGGTGACAGGTTGGGGCTTGCGTCTGCGGGACATATTCGGTTGCTTGAAAATTATAATGTTTTTCCGGTTCTTGCGCAGCAATCGATGCGCGAACTCAATCTGACCGGCAGGACATATGAGGATGTTTTGGCTTCGGCTGTTTGGGCAGTGTTTCGTGAAGGGTATACCAAGGGTTACGGAGCTGACGGGGATCATTTGAAGACACATGAAGAAGTAAAATATGCAGTTGATAACGGGTTTTCGATGATTACACTGGACTGCTCCGAACATATTTCCGACGGTTTGGAAGCCGTTGTAAAGTTTGCGGAAGACATTTACAATACTCATCTTCGCGGGAAGGACATTGATTTTGAATTGTCGATCGATGAAACACAAACGGTAACAACACCGCAGGATCATTTATTTGTTGCCGAAGCTTTGAAGAGAGCGGGTGTTGAAGTCGTCAGTCTTGCTCCGAGGTTTGTCGGTGAGTTTCAAAAAGGTATAGATTATCGCGGTGATGTTGCCGAGTTTGAGCGGGATTTTCGTGTTCATGCAGAGATTGCCGAAAAGTTCGGGTATAAATTGAGTGTACACTCCGGAAGTGATAAATTTTCTGTTTTTCCGATCGTCGGTAAGATCACGAGCGGTAAATATCACTTAAAAACAGCCGGAACAAACTGGCTTGAAGCGGTGCGTGTGATTGCGGATAAAGAACCTGTATTGTATCGTGAAATGCATTTATTTGCTCTTGAAAATTTAGAAGAAGCGCGTAAATATTATCATATAACATGTGATTTATCTAAGATAGCTGACATAACAGATGTATTGGATTCATCGCTGCCTGCTTATATGGACGAAGATAATGCGCGCCAAGTTTTACATATTACGTACGGTTTATTATTACAGGCAAAAAATAATGACGGATCGCTTCGGTTCCGTGACAGGATTTATGATACGTTGAAAAAACATGAAACTGAATATATGACTGCTTTGGAAAAACATATCGGACGGCATTTGACAGAGTTGGGGGTAAAACCGGTATGCATGCAGTGAATGAAGCAGGCGGCTTAGATTCGAAACAAATCAAAGAGTATTTGGAAAACTCGGTTCGTGACAGGAATCTTAAAAAAGTTTTGCTTATACCACCGGATATGACCCGTCTTCAATCGGGTGCGGGTTTGATTACAGCTATGTATTACGACATCCTTGCCGGTGTGCACACAGATGTTTTACCTGCTTTGGGGACACATGCGCCGATGACGCGCGATGAACAGATCGAATTTTTTGGGAATAAGATACCCGAAGAACGTTTTCTTGTGCATAAATGGCGTGACGGAGTAACGAAGATCGGTGAAGTCCCGGGTGAATTTGTCAAAGAGGTATCGGAAGGTTTGATAAGTGAAACTATGGATGTTGAAGTTTCCGATTACTTACTCGATCCTTCATATGACTTGATACTTTCGATCGGTCAGGTCGTTCCGCATGAAGTTGTCGGTATGGCGAACTATACTAAAAATATAGTTGTCGGATGCGGCGGAAGTCGGTTTATCAATCAATCGCACATGCTCGGTGCATTTTACGGTATGGAGCGGATCATGGGTAAAGATCATTCGCCTGTTCGCAAGGTGTTTGATTATGCTCAGGAGCATTTTTTGTCAAAATTACCGCTTGAATATGTTTTGACCGTTACGGTCAGTGAAGGCGAAAAGACTGATATCATAGGGCTTTATATAGGGAAAAACAGAAGCGGGTTTACAAAAGCGGTCGAGTTGAGTCAAAAACACAATTTGATTTATGTTGATAAACCTGTTGATACTTGTGTCGTTTGGCTTGATGAACGTGAGTTTCATTCAACATGGCTCGGCAATAAAGCGATTTACAGAACACGTATGATGATGGCGGACGGCGGACATTTGATAATACTTGCACCCGGTGTGAAAATGTTCGGCGAAGATGCGGAAAATGACAGACTGATACGTAAGTTCGGCTATATCGGAAGAGAAAAAATACTTGAACTGAGCAAAACAGAACCTGAACTTCAAAATAATCTTTCGGCTGCGGCGCATTTGATCCACGGTTCGACTGACGGGCGTTTTTCAGTTACATATGCAACCCGGATGTTGAGTAAAGCTGAAGTTGAAGGTGCCGGATTTAATTATATACCGTTTGATGAAGCAATGACGAAGTATGATCCGAAGTCTTTAAATTCGGGATATAATAAGTTGTCCTGCGGAGATGAATTATATTTCATCGAAAATCCGGCGTTGGGTTTATGGGCGGTTAAAAATAAACGATAATTATTTAAATCGAAGGAGAGAGAGTTTTAATGAGCAAAGCAGATATCGGGTTGGTCGGTCTTGCCGTCATGGGTGAGAATCTTGTTATGAATATCGAAAGTAAAGGGTACTCGGTTTGTGTATATAATCGCACGACTGAAAAAGTCGATGATTTTTTAAACGGGCGCGCAAAAGGTATGAACATATACGGTGCTCATACTCTTGAAGATTTGGTTGAGGGCCTGAAAACTCCGCGAAAGATAATGCTGATGGTCAAAGCCGGTAAACCTGTTGATGATTATATCGATGCTCTTATTCCTTTGCTTTCAGCGGGTGATATCATCATTGACGGAGGAAATACTCATTATCCGGATACGATCCGTCGTACAAAATATGTTGAATCAAAAGGTATGCTTTTCATCGGTACGGGTGTTTCGGGCGGTGAAGAGGGTGCTCTTAAAGGGCCGAGCATCATGCCGGGCGGTTCGCCGGATGCGTGGATGCATGTAAAACCGATTTTCCAAGCGATTGCGGCAAAAGTCGAAGGAGATACTCCTTGCTGTGATTGGGTCGGCAATGACGGAGCGGGACATTATGTTAAAATGGTACACAACGGTATTGAATACGGTGATATGCAGCTTATATGTGAAGCATATTTTCTTATGAAAGAATATCTCGGAATGAATGCCGATGAAATGCACGAGGTGTTCAAAGAGTGGAATGAGGGTGTTCTTGACAGTTATTTGATAGAAATCACAAGAGATATTTTAGCATACAGGGATGAAGACGCAAATGCGATCGTTGAAAAAATCCTTGATACGGCAGGGCAAAAGGGAACGGGAAAATGGACATCCGTTGCATCGCTTGATGAAGGCATCCCGCTTACATTGATTGGAGAAGCTGTGTATGCTCGATGCCTGTCTGCGCAAAAAGATGAAAGAGTCAGGGCTTCGACGATGTTGGCGGGGCCGCAGTGCGACGGCAGCGATAACGTGTTATCGACAAACGAGAAAACAGCGTTTGTCGAAAAAATACGCCAAGCTCTTTTTGCATCTAAAATCATATCTTATGCTCAGGGTTTTGCTCTTTTACGAGCAGCTTCCGATACACACGGTTGGAACCTGAACTACGGAGAAATCGCATT
>Ga0123356_10007213_pt1 | contig 11116 bp, 11 predicted proteins | sample TergutEmb28metaG_2_FD_92546 | JGI IMG/M metagenome (GOLD analysis project Ga0123356, IMG submission 92546) | Embiratermes neotenicus P3 segment gut microbial communities from Petit-Saut dam, French Guiana - Emb289 P3 | ecosystem: Host-associated > Arthropoda: Insects > Digestive system > Gut ... | reverse complement strand
TGCCTAGCTTCGCGCCGAAGTCATCTCCCGCTGGTCTCGTCCTCCGAGCTGGGCTAGGAAATAATCCTCTAAGGAAGCTCTTACCGGGTTCAGCGAAATCAGGCGTAATCCATCCCGAGCGAGGGCATCGAGTACCGCATCCTGGCTCTCCTCCGGTACCACGACGCGCGTGGTATCGCCCACCGTGTGAGTCGGCCAGTTCATGGATTGGACGATCGCCGGCGCGGCTCCGCCGTGCCAAATAATCTCCACTTTGCCGTGAAGGCTCGCCGTCAGATCCGCAATCCGGCCAACTGCGCGCAGTTCACCCTGATCGAGAATTGCTACCCGGTGGCAAAGCGCTTCGGCATCGGAGAGATTATGGGTCGAGAAGAAGATGGTCTTTCCCTGAGCGTTCCATTCTTCAATCAGATTACGCACCTCGCGGTGTCCGATCGAATCGAGGCCCGACATCGGCTCATCGAGGAAGACGACTTTGGGATCGTGCAAGATCGCCTGCGCGATTCCGACACGCTGCAGCATGCCGCGCGAGAATTTGCGCAGGGGGAGATTGGCGGATTGTGTCAGCTCGACCTGATCCAATACGGCGTCGATTCTCGGCGCAAGCGATTTCGGATCCATCCCGGAAAGTTGCCCATAATAGTTCAACAATTCACGCCCGGTCAGGTGATCGTAGAAATATGGCTGCTCGGGAAGAAAGCCGATTTGGGCCTTCATGCGCGGATCCTCGAGTTCCATGCCGAGGATTCGAGCTGTGCCGGCTGTCGGAAACACCAAACCCATCAACAGCTTCAAAGTCGTAGTCTTTCCCGCGCCATTCGGCCCCAGGAAACCGAAGATCTCACCCCTCTCGACGGAAAGGTGCAAAGCTCGCAAGGCCCGGTTTGGGCGCTTGCGCCAGAATCCAACCGGATAGGTTTTTTCCAAGCCCAGAATCTCGATGGCAGGCATTGACATAGAGGAGAGATGGCGGCATCCAGTGATCGACTGGGAGGAAAACCGCAAAAACATTATAGGCAATCGCTTCTCGGGGTCTCCGCGCGCGGCCGGCTCAACCGGTGTTCACAAATCAAAATGAGGCGAGTGGGCGAAAGTTTCCCGGCCGCAGGACTCCCAACGCTCGTTTAATTCGTCAAAAACCACTGCGCCTTCTTCTGCGCTTCACCATAGTCGCGGGAGACCCGCTTGGCCTGGGCAAAAGCCTGCGCGGCTTCGGCCTGCTGGCCGGAGCGCTGTAACGCGTTTCCCAGCAGCAAAAAGTCGAAGTCGCTTGGATCGACGGCCACGGTGCGAGAAAAGTAGTTCGCCGCCTGCGAGAAATCGGACTCACGGTAGGCCAGCAAACCCAAACCCATCAGCGCGTATGGGTCCCGCGGCTCGAGCCCGAGCGCCTGCCGGTAGTTCTCTCGCGCCTCGGCGGCTTTCGCCAATTGGGTGTACCCGATGCCCAGATCCCGGTAAGCCATTTCGCGGGCGGCGCGATCGGTGGTACCCCGTAGAACCCTCTGCGCCTCGACCATGGCGTCGGCCCGATGGCCGTGACGAAACTCGTAATCGGCGAAGTAGACAGCCTGAGTCGGCGGATAGGAGTGAAGCTCGCGAGCGGCGAGATATTCTTGAATGGCTTCTTCATGCCGGTTTTCCTGGGTGAGAACCGCCGCCAAATAGCTATGGGCCATGAAATTGCGATTGGTGACCGAGAGGGTATGTCTCCAGAGCCTCTCGCTGTCGTGCCAGTAGGTGATTTGGCGGAAGGTGACCAGAGAAAAAGCTACAATGACCAGGCTCGCAGCCGCGGCGAGCGCGCGAGGGGAAATTCGCCAATATTCGGCGGCCTCCGCCGTCATCCAGGCAGCCGCCACGAACAGGCCAAGGAAGGGAATGTAGGCATAGCGATCGGCCATGGCCTGGTCGCCGACCTGCACCAGTCCGATCATCGGGACCAGAACCCCGAGGAACCACAGCCAGCCCGCCAGCAAATACCTTCTTCCCAGCCTGAAGGCGGCGAAGCTCGCCGCCAGTAGAAAGGCGCCCGAGGCGATGATCAGCCAAAGCGGAAGCCCGCTCCCCGGGTGCGAGTACGCGGGCGCGAGGCCGACGGGCCAGACGGCATGGCCCAGGTAGCGCACGTAGGCCACCAGCGCATTCGCTAAGCGTGCAGGAAGAGGGTAGGTCTGGGCGTAGAGTCTCGCATTGCTTTGAGCCAGCATGGTAAGCCATGCGTCGCCGGCGGAAAGAAGCAATAAAGGAAGCTTTTCGAGGGTCAGCCGCCAGAACGGAGCCGGGGCGAAGCGCGGCGTAATGCCAGCGTCTTGCGGATGTCCGAAGCGCTGGAGCGGCCAATAGTCCCAAAGCAAGAGCACGAACGGGAAGGTCACCACTTGAGGCTTCGCCATCAAGGCGAGGGCGTAGACGAGCGCCACCGAAATGTACCGCCCCAGCGCGGGACGCTTCGCGTACCTCCCGTAGGCGATGAGCGCCAAGAGAAAAAACATCGTGCTGAGGAGGGTTTTTCGCTCTGCAGCCCAGGCCACCGATTCCACATTCACGGGGTGGACGGCAAAAAGCAGGGCCACAAAGAAGCTGCGCCCGGTGAAGCCGGTCGCACTCTCGAGCAGCAAGAACACGAGCAGCGCATTCACGGCATGGAGGATCGCGCTTAGATAGTGGTGCCCGCCCGCGTAGGGCCCGAATAGCTGCCAATCCAAAGCATGCGAGGCCCAGGTCAAAGGGTGCCAGTTTTCGCATTCCAAGGTGGTGAGGGCCCACCGCAGAGTGGCGAGAGTAAGGCCTTGATGAACGTGGGTATTGTCGACGACATAACCGTTGTCATCGACGTTGATGAAACCGTTATGAATGACCGGGCCGTAAAGAAAGAGGGCGACGCAAACCAGAATGAGAGACAGGGCGGCTCTAAGTTTCTCAGGGGATTCAAACAGAAGAGAGACCGGAGCCGCTAATTTGGCTGACTTGCCGCTCAATTCCGCTGTGCTGGCCGGAGCGGTTACGGATTGCGTCCCCATAAACAAGGCATCGAAGTAATTTTAATAATTAATGTCAATGACGACAGCGGGTTGCGCGGTCGAGATCGTGACCTCCACCAGGAAATGCGCGCCGGCGCGAGCCACCGAGATCGAGCCTACTTTCCCAAGTCACTCCGGAAAAATAAATCATAAGTTCGGCTGGCCCGCGGGGCAGGGGTTGCTGAGGCCCGAAGAAGTGGAGTACCGAATCACCGTATCTTCGAAGGAGCAGAAGGAGCGGACGCCCGTCTGGTTCGGGGTGCTGGGATTGGCGGTCACGCTGTAGTTATTCTGCGGCGTGCTAACACCGCCGGTGTTGGGTCCAAGGGCAAACGTGTACCCCTGTTTGTTTCCGGCGCTCAGGTCGCTAGGAATGAAGCAGCCGCTGGTCGTGCTCGGTACGCACGCAGCACCGGCCGGACCACCCAGGTTCGCAAGGGTAAGCGTGAAGCCCACCTGCGGATACGATGCGCTGTAGGAAATCTGCCCGGTATTGATGGTTCTAAGCGAACCCACTGCAGACGCTTCGTTGGCCGACCTGCGCGCGCTCATCAAGTTCGGAATTGCGATGGCCGCGATGATCAGGATGATCGACACCACAATCAGCAGCTCAATTAACGAGAAACCCTTGTGTTTACGCATTTGACTTTTCCCTCTTCCTCGCCGTTCTCTCGTTGTTCAGTGCGAGCGATCCGGCGCCCCAACTATCGCACCTTCGTCGCCCGGGCCGCGGTTACGAAAGTGTGCGTTTACGATTCTCTAAAATCGGCGCCTTATTTTCAAATGCGGCCTTGGGCTACGGGGCCGCACAAAAAACCTATCTCCTGGAACGCGAGGTCTCGAGGCTTCTTGCGCCAGAATCATTCGGCTTTCAAAAAAAAGCGGTTGCAAGGCTAAAACCACGAGCCTCTGGCCCGCTTCAGACGATCTTCCGCAATACCAGGGCCGAGTTCTTGGACCCAAATGCGATGCAGTTGCACACCGCGTGCTCAATCTGTTTCTTTCTTCCTGCCGACGGTACATAGTCGAGATCGCAGTCCTCGTCGGGATCCTCCAAGTTGATGGTGGGTGGAATTCGCCCCGTGCTCATGGCCACCAGAGTCGCCGCGATTCCCGCGGCGCCGCAGGCGCCCTGCGGGTGCCCGATCTGCGATTTCAGAGCCGACATGGGCACCTCGCGGGCCCGACCTTCGCCGAGAGCCAGCTTCAGCGCCCGGGTTTCGATCCGGTCATTCAGCTGGGTTGAGGTTCCATGCAGGTTGACGTAATCCACTTGTTGGGGACCAATCCCGGCTTGCCGCATCGCCAAGCCAATCGCCCGCGCCGGTTCTTCGCCGCATTCCATCAACCGCACGCGATGAAACGCCTCGCAGGTTGAGCCGTATCCCGAAACTTCGGCAAGAATGGGCGCTCCCCGGGCTCGCGCATGCTCGTAGGCTTCGAGCACGAACATCCACGCGCCCTCGGCCAGCACAAATCCGTCCCGATCGGCCGAGAAAGGCCGCGATCCTTTTTCCGGCTCGGCATTCCAACTCTCGGTCAGGATCTTCATTAAGATGAACCCGCGCACGGTTCCGAGCGAAATCGGGGCATCGGCCCCGCCGGTCAGAACCATGTCCAGACGCCCCGACTGAATTTGCCGCATGGCGTAGGCGATGGCGTCGGTCGATGACGTGCATCCGGTGGTCACCACGTGGCTCGGGCCCCGCAACCCGAACCTTACATTCAGTTCGCTCGAGATGCTTCCCATTACGCCGGTGGGCACGCAAAACAAGCTCATCTTGCTCACTTGTCCGTGAAAGTAGAGGCGGTATTGTTCTTCGGTGAACTCCTGCGAGCCGCCACCGGTTCCAATGATGACGCCGAAGCGTCTGCTTTCTTGAATAGGGAGGGAAGAGGCGTCGAGCCCGGCGGTCCTCAGCGCTTCCGTTGCGGCACTCAATGCAAGCGGCAGAACGCGCGAAACATGCTTGCGTTCTTTTTTCTCGACCCAGGCGAGCTCGTCAAAATCGGGGACCTCGCCGGCAATCTGCACTGGGATCTTGGAGGCGTCGAAGCGCGAAATCTTCCTGACGCCGCTGCGGCCCTCAAGCACCGCGGTTGTAAATCGATCGACGCCGGTCCCGTTCGGGCTGACAACGCCCATTCCTGTAATAACCGTTCGGCTTGGCCGTGACATGTACTAAACAAAATACCAGCTCTTCGACTCCCGCCGTCGAGGCCCGGGTCAAAATCTTGTCACGGAGTCCAATGCAAGCAAACAGGGCGGAGGCGTGCTCCGAAGCTCGTTCCCCCAAGAGAAAGGGGCCCGCGCCCGCTCCTCCCCTCGATCTCCTTGATTCACTATTCACTCTGCAGGGGATGAAAAGCCCTTATCCGCGCCCTTTCGGCGGAAAGTGTTCGAACATCTTGCTGACTGCCTTGCCCAGCTTTTGCTCGTTTTTCTCCGGGTTGTCCGAGAGCGTGTCCTGGCTCGTGCCCCGCCAGATGAGCTCTTTGGTTTGGGCATTGTAGATATCCAGAACCAGAGTGCCCACACGATAATTGATGGCCGTGGTGGTCGCCTCGTTGCCGAAACCGCCCCAGCGCCATCCCGGTCCAAAGCCGTTGTAGAACGTTTGGTATTCCTGCTGGTTCTTGGCTGCTCCTACGGCCGTCAACACCACGTCTCCGCCCGTGTCTACCCGCTGCCAGCCCTTGGCCTCGAGCTGCTTGTCGACCGAGTCCTGAATACGCCGCTGCCAAAGCGGGTTCTCGGTCATTATCCTGGTCCAGGAATAGGTGTGAAACTGGGAGAAGTCCAGATGCCTGTCGTAATCGGTTTGTACCTGTTGAGCAACGGCTGAGGTCGCGAGCGCAACGAGCACGAGTCCCGTGGGAATCAGAAACCTTCGAATCTTCATAGCCCTCCTCCGATCTGCTTGAAATTCGAAAGGTCTATGGGATGCCGCGGGCTCCGGCAACGTTGGGACGCTTAGTAGTTTCTTCCCGTTAGCACGCCCATTGATCGCTAGCTATGCTGCAATGTACTGACAAATAGGGACTTATGGCAACAATGCGCGCTCACTCAGTCGATGCCCAGTTCGCGCGTCAGAGCTTTCCATTTGCCGTCTATGCGTAACCTGGTCTCTTGGTCCATCCGGATCTCGTCCGGCCAGGGGCGCCGAAATCCTTCGCTTGCCCACTTGCGGGTGGCGTCGATGCCCATCTTCGAGCCGTAGTTCGGCAATCGCGAGGAGTGGTCGAGAGAGTCGATGGGTCCGAGCGTGAACTGGATATCACGTTCCGGATCGATGTGGTTCAGGACCTTCAATGTCACCTCGCCGAGATCCTCGACGTTTACGTCTTCATCGACCACGATGATGCATTTGGTAAACATGGCCTGGCCGAGCGACCAGATGGCGTTCATCACCTTGCGGGCCTGCCCGGGATAGGATTTGCGGATCGAGACAATCATCAGATTGTGGAATATGCCCTCGACCGGGAGGTTGACGTCGACCAGCTCGGGAATGGTCAGCTTCATCAGGGGCAGGAAAATCCGCTCGACCGCCTTGCCCATGTAAGCGTCTTCCTGCGGAGGCTTGCCGACAATGGTGGTGGCATAAACCGGATGATTCCGGTGAGTCACGCAGGTTAAATGAAAGACGGGATAGAGATCGGGAAGGGAATAGAAGCCCGTGTGATCGCCAAACGGCCCCTCCGTGCGGAGCTCATCGAGGTTCACGTAGCCTTCAAGAATGATCTCAGCCGAGGCGGGAACCTCGAGATCCACGGTTTCGCACTTCACCAGCTCAACCGGCTTTTGCCGCAGGAACCCTGCAATCAGATATTCCTCGACCTCGGGCGGCGCGGGGACGATTGCAGAAAACGTCAGCGCAGGATCAGTCCCGATGGCGACGGCCACTTCCATCTTTCCCGCGGGCAACTCGCCTTCGGGAATCACCGAACCACCCGAGGTTCGAGCCATGATGTCGACCGCTTTCGCCTGCCCCAGGCGGTCCCGGGAGACCGGGGCATTGCGGTTTTGGGGTGGCGCGCTGGTCGAGCCGTTTGAGCGCGGGCGGGGATCCTGGTCTCCCGCAACGGAGTGTCGCAGCATCTCGCGATAGTGCTCCGCCCCGATTTTCTGCCGTTGCCAGTGCATGCCCGTTGTCTGTCCGTCGTACACCTGCATGCGATACATGCCGACATTTCGCTTCCCGGTCTTGGGATCGCGGGTAATCACGCACGGCAGGGTTATGAAGCGACCCGCATCCTGCGGCCAGCACTTCAGCACGGGCAGGCGATTCAGATCGAAATCGCTTCTGCGAATCACCTCCTTTGAAGGCCCGGTCGAAACCGTCTTGGGGAAAAATTTCCCCATGTCGGCGAGCATGGGAAGCATTTTGACTTTGTCGAGAAAACCGCCGGGAGACTTCACGTGCATAAACTGCTCGATGCGGCCGGCAACCTCGTCGAGAGAATCGACTTCGAGCGCCATGCGCATCCGCCGTTCCGAGCCGAATTGATTGATCAGAACCGGAATGTCGCTGGCGGTGGGATTTTCAAAGAGCAATGCCGGCCCGCCCCTGGTTCCATTCCGGTCCTTGCTCTTTGAAACCCGGTCGGTGATCTCGGCAATCTCGAGCACCGGGTCGGCTTCGGTTTGAATCCGTTTCAGTTCGCCGGCTCTTTCTAGCCGGGCGATCCACTCGCGAAGATCCTGGTAGGCCAAGCAGTCTCCGATTGAAACCGTCGATTATAAAGGAGTAAGGACCTATCGGGCGGCCGGGCTCGAGAGCGCTTCCAATCGCTCGAGATGCTTGAGGTCGTGGCCCGCGGAAGTTTCGATGAGAGTTCCAAGCGTTTCCGCTCCGCGCTCGGGATGCCGGACGGGCCTCCGCAGCTGGTCGAGGCTGAGCGAACGGATCAACGAAAGGTTCCAATTTCGCAGCGCGGCAAAGGTGGAGAGCGCTTCCTCGGCGCTATACGCTGCGTAAGACTGGGCCCACTGCTCCTGATCAAACGGCTGTACCACGTGGTCGTCTTCGGCAAGCGCCTGGCGATAGCGGAATCCGAGCGCGATTTCGCAGTCCGCCAGATGGGCAAAGACTTCGCGCGGACTCCATTTCCCCGCCGCGAGCGGTTGAGCCAGGCGCTTCTCCCCGAGAGACTCTGCCAGCTCTCGCAGCCTCGAGGGCGTCCGTTCGAGCACGCGCACCGGATCCCGATCCCCCAGTTGCGCCGCGTATGGATTCATGATTACGAGCCTAACATCTGAAACCCGCGCGCGCCAAATTCTGGCTTCTTCCCACCTCTGCATTTTCGTCCGGTCAGATTCAATTAATATGATGTTGAACTTTGTAATGCGAGGAGACTATGGCAGAACCGACGTATGACGAACTGAAAGCGCGGCTGGCGGAGTTAGAACAACAACAGGGGACACGCCGTACCGGAAGTCTGGAATTTCGCGTGGGCGAAAAGGGGGGTGTAAGCGTGTACGGGCTCGGCCGCTTCCCGGTGACTCTTTATTACGAACAATGGGTGCGGCTGCTCGATTCCTCCGACCGGTTGCGTGAATTTCTGGAAGAGAATAAGTCCAGGTTGAAGCTCAAAGGATAATATCTTGCCCCGGGGTACCAGCAATAAGCGAGCCGAAGGCCCTACCCGTCGGTTCCAAGAGCAGGACGAGTGGGCCGCATGGCTCGAGAAAAATCACGGCAAGCATCCGGGAATATGGCTTCGCATCGCGAAGAAAGACTCGCTCCTGGAGTCGGTCTCTTACCCGGAAGCCATCGAGACCGCGCTTTGCTACGGCTGGATCGACGGGCAGAAAAGGGCGGAGAGCGACAAGCACTGGCTGCAACGATTTCTGCCGCGATCCCCAAGAAGTATCTGGTCGAAGATCAATTGCGAAAAAGCTACGGCGCTGATCAAGTCGGGCCGAATGAAGCCCGCCGGCCTGGCAGCCATCGAACAGGCGAAGGCAAGCGGCCGTTGGGAGCGAGCTTACGATTCTCCCGCTCGCGCTACCGTGCCCGAAGATTTCCAAGCCGCCCTGGAGTCGAGCCCGAAAGCCAGCGCGTTTTTCGCCGAAATCGATGGCGCCAACCGCTATGCGATCCTGTTTCGCATTCAGAACGCAAAAAAGCCGGAGACTCGGACGAGAAAAATCCAGGAATTCGTCCAGATGCTGGAGCGCGGGCAGAAAATTCACCAGCCCCGCCGAAAGGCATCACGCAAATAGGGGGGACAGTTCCCATTGTGTCCCCCTGAAATGGAAAGGCGAAGCACAGGCGTGTCACATTGCTTCTCTAGTGCGCCACGAATCTGCCGCAATGCTCTTTGTCCACGGAGAACACGGAGGGGGAAATGTCACGAGATGAAATGATCGCCATCGCAGAGGCGTATTTGAACGGGTTAGCGAACAAGGACCTCTCGAACGTGCCCTTCGCGGCGGACATAACCTTTGAGGGCCCGCGGGTGCCAAAGCTCATGGGACGCGGGAGCGTTGTCGGATTCTTGACCAGCATCATGCCACTCCTGAAGCGCATACAGATTCAACAACACCTTGTGGACGGAGAGTTCGTCGCCACCATGTTTGACATGGAAACCGTCCATGGAACCGATAAGGTTTTCGATTGGCTCCATGTTTCAGGCGGCCAGCTGAAGGCGATCCGCTCGTTCTATTATCCGCACGCTGCCAGTTGACAGCAGCCGCTGTGATGAGAAGGGGAAGCGGCGCCAGGCGCGGAACGGGCGTCATTCGACGGCGGGAACCATGATCCCAACCTCATGCAAAATCCTCACGGCTGCCTGGCGGGGGTTTACGCCTGGAAGCAGCCCGCTGGAGGGCTGGTTTCGCCTTCGGTTGCCCTACCGTTTGGGCCATTCTGGCGGAGCCGGGAGTCGCCAATACTCATATTGACAGTCACGACGCGCTAACTGACTAACACCTTATCGTCTCAGCTGCGGCATGTCCGACGTACAATTTCGAGCTGGCAAGGACAGTGAAGGAGCGATACCGATGTGGCACGCGATCGAGAGCGCTTTAGCAACGCTCCGCCAAGCGGAGTGGATGCCGATTACGGCTGTGCGGGTCTTAATCGGTATTTTCTTCTCGATTTCTGGCGGTAACAAGCTGTTGGTGCCGGCCAGGTTCAGCATGATGGAGCAGACCTTGGCTCAGTCCCACATCCCGTTTCCCCACGCCAATGCCATCTTCTTGTCCCTGGTTGAACTTGCCTGCGGCGCCGGCTTGGTGATCGGCCTGCTGACTCGCCTGTGTGCACTCGTGCTTGCAGTCGATATGATGGTCGCGGTCGCGACCAATCGAATCCACAGCATCCAGGCGAGCGGCGTACTCGCCTGGCTCGATGATTTCCTGTACCTCCCGGAAGTCCTTTACTGGATGATTCTCGTGTGGCTGATCTTTTCAGGGCCGGGAGGGTACAGCCTCGATGGCTTAATCCTGGGGTGGGACCGCCATTGATGGCGACAGCAAAGATGGCGACAGCAAACGGTCGACCTCTGATGGCGCAAGCTACGACATGCGGGGAGACAGGTGGGAGGGCCTCCAGGGGAGGCTTTTCGGTTTAAGCGACTGCGTGGGGTCGCGGTTTATGCAGGGAACCCGTATCCCGAAGGTTCCCATCTCTCCACCCCAGTGGCTGCGGGATGTACAGTGCACTCCTAGAAACTCCCCCAGCGGAACTCTCAGGCGTTAGAATGCCTCGTTTGGAGGTGATCGATGTTCACGGCCACGACCGACCTGCTGCTCCCCGCAACCACCACAGGATCGTTTCCGCGCCCTCGTTGGTTCGATGTCTCAATGTGGGGCCGCCCACTCGATACGTGCATGCTCGACATCCGCTTCCGCGAAAAGTTTCAGGATGCGATGGCGGTCGTTATTAACGACCAGGAGCGCGCCGGACTCGACATCCTCACGCACGGGGATTTTCACCTGGACGAGGACATGGCAGGCCGAGCCTGGCACCACTATCCACTACAACGCTGGGCCGGGTTCGAAGGCGATCATTTGCAGCCGGAAGAGACGACTGCGCCCTGGCTTCACTATCCGCCGGGCACACTCCTCAATGAAATCTACACCGGCT
>Ga0123356_10007212_pt1 | contig 11117 bp, 11 predicted proteins | sample TergutEmb28metaG_2_FD_92546 | JGI IMG/M metagenome (GOLD analysis project Ga0123356, IMG submission 92546) | Embiratermes neotenicus P3 segment gut microbial communities from Petit-Saut dam, French Guiana - Emb289 P3 | ecosystem: Host-associated > Arthropoda: Insects > Digestive system > Gut ... | reverse complement strand
TTGCCGGTCGGCTTTACCACCGGTATCCGACAGCCTTCCGGCTATCTGGTGCAGCCGTTCATACCCTCCCGGTTTTAGAAGAGTCGTAGCAAGTGTGACAGGCCAGATACCTGTTTGATAAATATCACTTATATTACGTACATCCGCTCCGCCGGAAAAACTTATGCGCAGTTTGCCTTCAAAAGCTTTGGACAATCTGTTAGCGACCTCTATGGAAAGCGGGAAAAGCGATCGTCCCGACATGTACATCTCGCCTCCCGGCAGCTCACCCTGTGTTATCTGCACCGGGAACGTGTTCGTCAGTTTTACACCGAACTCCAATGAATGGCTTTCCGCCAAAGCCTGCAGTCTGCCGAGCATCGGAACCGCGTCCTCAAATTGCAGATCGGCTTTGAAATGATGGTCGTCAAATGCTATATAATCAAAACCGAGCCTGTCCAGAGTAGAACGCGCATAATCATAACCAAGCAAGGTCGGGTTACATTTTATAAATGTATGCAGGCCTTTTTCCTTGATGAGATACGTCGCGATACGTTCGATCTCCTCCGGCGGGCAGCCGTGTAAAGTGGAAAGTGTGATAGACCCGGATATCTCCGGTTTGATGTGGTCGACAAGGTGCTTGTCCACATACTTAAAACGGATGAGATTGTCCAATACCCATTTTTTGCAAACCTTCCAGTAGTCCGTATTCTCCGCGTTTTTCATGCCTTCGATAAAACTGTCGATCTTTACGGTTTTTATTCCTTCCAGATCGTACCCGACGCTCATGTTGAAAATAAACCCGTCGTCCATGCCGAGACCGAACTCGCGGCTGAGAAGCTTTATGGCGAACCAGCCCTTCACATACTCGTCAAGGGCTTGCGGAACGTACAGTTCTGTTGACCATTCGACATTATATCCCTCGTCCGCGGCATGGATACATGGTTTTGAGACAGGCAGATCCTCGCCGTCGAGTACCTGCACTGTCTTAAGCTCGAAAAAACGCGCGCCCGCGACATACGCCGCGATCAGATTTTGTGAAAGCTGGGTATGCGGACCGGCCGCCGGTCCGAAAGGCAGCTCCAGCCTCTCGCCGAATAATGATAGACCCTTATCTGCCGACTTTGAAAAAAGTTTTCTCACGCCGAATACAGAACCTGCCGACTCGTACTCGGACAATGCCCGGTCCATCAGCTCCCCGAAGGGCATCTGCCTCATCAAATCACCCATTATTTATCCTCTTTAATCAATAACCTCACCGCGTCTACCGCTGTCCTGATCGCGAGACTTGTATCGTGTACCATTGGATTGCTCAAGCCTTTTGCTTCGCGCTCCTGATTCCAGACAACATTTAAGACACATCCTGCCCTGACGCCAAGTACCTGCGCCACAATGTACAGCGCCGAGCTTTCCATCTCGGACGCAAGACATCCCGCTTTGATCCATGCTTTCCATTTTGCCTTAAGCTCATCACCCGTCGGCATACGGTCCGGCGAGTGCTGACCGTAGAAGGAGTCCTTGCACTGTACCACACCGGCGTGAAGATTTACTCCAAGGTTTTTTGCTGCCTGAACAAGCGCGTTTGTGACTGAAAGATCGGCTATCGCGGGGAACTCGACGGGGACGTACTCCTTGCTTGTGCCCTCCTGACGGATGGCGCCGGTCGCGACCACAATGTCGCCGCCGAGAATCTGCTCCGCCATCCCGCCGCAGGTGCCTACACGAATAAACGTGCGGACGCCCGTCTGGCTCAGTTCCTCCACCGCGATAGCTGTGGACGGACCGCCCATACCGGTCGACATGACCATTACTGTCTGCCCTTCAAGCTCTCCAAGCCATGTGGTGTACTCCCGGTTCTGACTGTAGAAGCGCGGGTTGTCTAGATACTCCGCGATCTTTTCGACACGCCCGGGATCCCCCGGTAAAATGACATACTTAGCGCCGTGCTCACTGCCGAACCCTATATGATATGAAGTCTCCATTTTTGTTACCTCGTGCCTTTATCGTATGGAACGCCTGCAGCTTTAGGAGCCTGCGATTTTTGTGATGTGAACGCAAGCACTATAAGCGTTGCAAGGAACGGGATCGACTTGTATACAACGCTGGGTATCGCAAGCGCGTTTAAGAACGATATGCTGGAGTACGCGACCGATATCGTCTTCATCAGCCCGAAGAAAAACGCCGCGAACAGTATCCGCATCGGTTTCCACTGACCGAAGATCAGAACCGCAAGCGCTAAAAACCCGTAACCCGCGACAGTTGAGTCAAAGGTCACCGCTGTGGGTACAACAAACACGAGACCGCCTATGCCGGCAAGAGCGCCTGATATCATAACTCCGGCGTAACGCATCCTGTAAACATTTATACCGACCGAATCGGCTGCCTGCGGATGCTCGCCGCAGGAGCGGAGCCGCAGCCCGAACGGCGTTTTATACAGCACTATCCACGCCGCGACAAGTATCGCGAACCCTATGTAGGTCGTGATATAGGTCCTTTGGAAGAAAAACGGGCCTATTATCGGTATATCACCGAGCAGCGGGACTTTTTCGATAAAAAACCAGTTGTAGAACGGGATCGTCTGCACCTGACGGACTGTCCTTGCGGTATAGACCGCAAAAGCCGGCGCGAACATATTGATCGCCGTACCGCTGATGACCTGGCTCGCTTTCATGTGGATCGACGCGTACGCGTGCGGGAGCGAGATGATGATACCGCTGACCATCGCGAGTCCGATCGCCATAAGCAGTAACATCTGCGGGTGCACATACAACGCCGACCTTGCTTCGTTTGAATAGTCCTGCGCGAAATACAGGAACAGGATGCTTACAAATGCGCCGACTATCATAATTCCTTCAAGGGCGATGTTGACGACGCCGCTGCGCTCCGAGAACATACCTCCAAGCGCGACTATGAGGAGCGGGATCGAGAAAAACATCATCTGCTGGATGATAAATACCAGTACAGTCATAAAATCCATCAGACGTCACCTCCTTCCTGATCCTGAACATCGGGCGGGACAGTATCATCCGGCGGGTCGTCAGACTCGCCTCCGGTAATACCTTCATGCGCGTTTTTCCTCTCGCGCAGGATGTACTGGATCGCGCCTTTGAGCAACAACGCAAGAGCTGAGAAGTAAATGATAACTGCAACGATGATCTCGATTATCTCCGGCGCGAATCCGTGCCGCTGCAGCAGGAAGCCGCTTTGCGTGAAGTAGGCTATCAGAGTGCCCGAGAACATTATCCCTATGGGATTACTCAGACCGAGCAGCGCGATCGGTATACCCTGGAACCCTTCTCCGGCAAGCACGTCAACCACCGCGATACCTCTGCCGGCGCCGGCGAGCACAAGCAGCGCGCCGCCGAGACCCGCAAGCGCTCCCGCTATGGTCATGGATAATATGACGCCCCGGTTTTCGTTGATACCGGCATAACGTGCCGCCTCGCGGTTAAAACCGCATGACTTCAGCTCGTATCCGAACTTGGTTTTTTCAAGGATTATATAAAGGACTATGCAAATTACGATCGCTATCAGAATACCGCTTCCAATGCTGGAGTTACGAACGCTGCCGTGCTCGGTGGCTGTGGAAAAAATCTCATCCAGACCAAGCTTCGGTAAAGTCGCCGCGCTCGGGACCCTCACAGTCATATTTCTGAGCTGGTCGTACACCCCTGTCTCTTTGATAAAATGGTTGACCAGATACATTCCGATATAGTTCATCATTATACATGAGATGACTTCGTGGACATTACGCAGCGCTTTGAGCATACCGGGTATCGAACCCCATATCGCCCCCGCTACCATACCTGCAAGCAGTGCGACAAAGCAGCGTAACAGATCGGGAAGAAACGGCAAATGGACTGCCGCAAGGATAGCGGCATACATACCGAATGTGAACTGCCCCGACGCGCCGATGTTGAACAACCCGGTTTTCATCGCGAATCCTACGGAAAGACCGGTCATAATGATCGGCGTCGCGTAGTACAGCACCATTCCGGCGTTGAACATATCGGAAAAGCCGCCTGTGAGGATGGTTATGAAACCGGCGACCGCGTTTGACGAGTCTGATACAAGCAGGATGATGAACCCGGCGATAAGTCCGACCAGAACTGCCATTATCGATGACAACGCGTTCATTCCGCCCGCGGAGGTTAAAATCGTTCTTAGCTTGTTCATACGGCTTCCCTCCCTTCGTTGACGGTTTCGAAGCCGGCACCGCGTTTTGAACCGGACATATATAACCCGAGCTCCTGGAATGTCACGTCTCCGGGTTTTACATTTGCGACGATCTCTCCTTCATACATGACGAGGATACGGTCACTGACATTCATGACCTCGTCGAGCTCAAGCGATATGAGCAGTACTGCCGCTCCCGCGCTGCGTTCTTTAATAAGCTGTTTATGGATATACTCGATCGCGCCTACGTCGAGGCCGCGTGTGGGCTGCACCGCGACAAGCAGCTTCGGATTACGGTCTATCTCACGCGCGACGATCGCTTTTTGCTGGTTACCGCCCGACATACTGCGGGTCGGAGTCTTTCCGCCTTCGCCGCTGCGTATGTCAAATCTTTCTATAAGTTCGTTCGCGTATTTGTAAATCTCGTTAAACCGCAGAAATCCGCCTTTCTGGAAACGGGGTGTATAATAAGTCTGCAAAACAAGATTATATGCAAGGTTATAGTCCAGCACCAGCCCGTGCCGGTGTCTGTCCTCCGGGATATGCGCAAGGCCGTCCTTACTGCGGTAACGGATATGCGCTTTTATGATCTCTTTCCCGTCTAGTTTTATAGAGCCTTCATTGGCGGGGAATATGCCTGTAAGCGCGTACACAAGCTCACTCTGACCGTTGCCGTCTATACCGGCGACACAGACTATCTCACCTGCTTTGACGTCAAATGAAACGTTGTTGACGACAGGTTTGCCATGCGCTTTGCCTTTTACGGTCAGACCATTTACGTCAAGCACAACTCTGCCGGGTTCGGCGTCGGGTTTCTCAACAACCAGGCTCACCTTGCGGCCAACCATCATCTCGGAGAGTTGCTCGACTTCTGTGTCTGCCACTTCGACGGTGCCTATGAGCTTACCCTTGCGCAGGACTGTGCAGCGGTCGGCGACGCGTTTGATCTCCGCCAGCTTGTGGGTTATAAAAAGTATGGACTTTCCTTCCGCGACAAGCTCCTTCATTATGTTCATCAACTCGTCGATCTCCTGCGGCGTCAGCACCGCGGTCGGCTCGTCGAAAATGAGTATCTCGTTCTCCCGGTACAGCATCTTCAGTATCTCGACACGCTGCTGCATACCGACGGTGATATCTGATATATATGCTTCCGGATCGATAGCAAGCCCGTATTTTCCGGAAAGCTCAACGACACGTTTTCTCGCTTCGTCCATCTTAAGGAAGCCGTTACGTGTCGTTTCTACGCCTAATACAATGTTTTCAAGAACCGTGAAATTATGGACAAGCTTAAAGTGCTGGTGCACCATGCCTATCCCGAGCCGTGTCGCGTCGTTGGGCCCGCTGATCTTTACAGCCGCTCCGTTTTTAAGGATGGTTCCCGAATCGGGCCCGTACAGCCCGAATAAAATACTCATCAGAGTAGACTTCCCCGCTCCGTTCTCTCCCAGAAGAGCGTGGATCTCCCCGCGCCGCAAATCGATAGATACATTATCATTTGCTACGATACCGGGAAAAGTTTTGGTAATGCCCCGCATTTCGATGACAGTTTCCATACTTCCCCTTCCCAAATCTTTAGGATGGCGGGAGTCGAACATAACGCGCCTCCCGCCACTTTTTCCTAAATTAAGTTTTTATAAACTCTTAACTATGACTTTAGCCCAGGTTGTTTACTGCTACCTTTACTGTCGGGATCGCATCGGGAGCTATGCCGATGTCGTCGTCGACTTTTACAGAACCGTTGACGAGACGTGCGAAGATAGCGTCATAATCCGCCTGGCCGAAGCTGCCGAGCTTGGAATTAGCCATCGGGAGGCCTACGCCGAGATTCGCTGCCGAGTAGGTTATGACCTGACCGCCGGGGAAGTTGCCGTTGAAGAAATCAGCCAGCTTGTCATACACGGACTGTGTCAGTCCCTTCATTGCGCTGGTGATGACTGTCGGTGACAGATTGCTCTGGTCGACGTCAACGCCGATGACAAACTTGCCTGCCTGGGCTGCTGCCGGGAATATGGAGTCACTGATCGCGCCGCCGCATGCGAAGATGACTTCTACACCGTCATTGTACCATGCCGATGCCATTGTGTTGATCTCCGGCAGAGGCCAGAACACGCCTGTGTAGTAGTAGTTGAGAGAGACTTCACCGTCGCCCAGCCCAAGCTCCTGCGCCGCGAGCTCAGCACCCTGGATGAAGCCGTGTCCGAAGCGGATAACCGCGGGGACCGCCATACCGCCCATGAAACCAAGCTCTGTGTAGCCTGCCATGACAGCGCCGTAACCCGCGAGGAAACCTGCCTGCTCTTCAGCATACAGAACGCCTACTGTGTTGGGGGCTGTATGCGCGTGGAAGTTGTCCCAGTCGCCGTTGTTCGGCGCGCCGTCGATAAGGATGAAGCTGACGTTCGGGTATGTATCCTGCGCTACATATATCGGATACTCAAACAGGAAGCCGGGAGTTACGATGACTTTTGCGCCCATCTGGACCGCGAGGTCGATCGCGTTGAGGTATGTGTCGTCTCCCTGCTCAGCCGGCTGGATGTAGTCGTAGGACTTTCCGAATTCCTGCGCGTATTTTACGACGCCTTCCCATGAACCCTGGTTGAATGATCTGTCATCAATGGTGCCGAGGTCGGTGATCAGGATGATCTCTGTTCCGTCAGTGCCGGGCGCCGGAGGCGGTGCTTCCTGCCCGCCGGGGGGGTCTGTCGCCGGAGGGGGATCTGCCGGACCCGGAGCTACGGGCGGCGGAGTTGTCGCCTGCTCGGGGGGACCGCCGCACGCGGCGAGCGCAAATACCATTACGAGAGCTAACGCAATTGCCAGAATTTTTTTCATTTAGTTTTTCCTCCTATTATTTTAACTCGTTTTTACGAGTATTTTACGTTTATATAATATTATATACTGTTAAGCGGCTAATATGCGGCTGCGGTGCCGCCGGTCAGCAGCTTTACCGCGGAGCTGGTGCCGAGCCTGCTGCATCCGGCATCCAGAAACGCGACCATATCCTCCCGCGTCCGGATACCTCCCGCTGCTTTTATTTTTACATTCGGACCGATGTTTGCTTTAAAGAGCCTGATGTCGTCCATCGTTGCCCCTGCGGTGCCGAAGCCTGTTGATGTTTTAATGTAGTCGGCGCCTGCTTCCGTTATGATCTTACAGAGTGTGATTTTTTCTTCTTCTGTAAGATAACATGTCTCGATGATCACCTTTAATATCCGTGAGCCGGTGATCTGCTTAAGTACGCCTACTTCCGTCGCGACCATCGCGAACTCGTTATTTTTAACGTCTGCTATGTTTACGACCATATCGATCTCATTTGCTCCGCTCTCCAGAGCTGTATGCACAGCTACCGCTTTTACGGAGATGACGTCGTACCCCAGAGGAAATCCGATCACCGTACAGATGTTCAGCTCCGGAAAAGCTTCCCTTATGCTTTTTACATAGACCGGCGGAATGCAGACCGAGGCGGTTTTATATTCGATCGCTTCGTCGCATATTTTTTTTATATCTTCCCACGAAGCGGCAGCCGAGAGCAAAGTGTGATCGACGTGGCTTAAAATGTACGCGTTATCCATAATTCTCCCCAAGAATCCGCTAAAAACTATATATTGTGTGTAGAATATCATATTATCAGCCGATTGGCAACTATATGTTGTAAAAATGTTGATAAAATTTTAAAATTTCTCCACAAAACTATTATACAGTATTACCAGTAAAAGTGTTAGAAAAAAGAGTTGACAGTCAAGAAACAATGTGTTACAGTTCAGTAACAATTCTGGAAAGAGGGATATTTCATGCCAACTGCAGCAAAAGATAAAGGAAAAACACTCGAGTACAAAGGTCACCCGTTGAGACGGAAGGACAACCTTATATATTACGGCAGTATGTCGGATAAATTCATCATCATGCTCCAGATCACGGAAACAAAAGCGCTTGAGGACCTAAACCTCGCGACGCGTGTCGCCGTACAGCTGCAGTACACCGACCCGGAACTGAAATCGCGCGACAGGGTCGTAAAGAAAAGCGAGAAAACCAGTTTCTTTGAAGCTATAGATGTCGCTGCGGTCTGGCTCAACAGAGCGCTCGCAGCCGGGTAAACTTACAAAAAAAAATTGCTGCCGAAAGGCAGCAGTTTTTTTATAGCGTTTTAACTTTTTCCTTCAGGAACTCTTTCAGCCACGGTCCTACAGAAGGGTCTCTCAGCGCGAAGTCTATAGTCGTCTCCAGGAATCCCGGCAGATTCCCGGTATCATACCTTCGCGCGTCGAAGTCTACGGCAACCATATCCGACACCTTGCACAAGGTTCCAAGTCCGTCAGTCAACTGTATTTCTCCTCCGTGCCCCGGCTTTGTATTCTCCAGAATATCAAATATCTCTGATGTCAGCACATATCTTCCGAGGATAGCAAAATTTGAGAACACCTGATGAGGAGCGGGTTTTTCGATAACGTCCGATACACGGTATATCCTGTCTTCAAGCTCTTTGATTTTTAATGAACAGTATTTTGAGAGGGCTTCGTCGCTTACTTTCTGCGCCCCTACTGCCGAAGCTTTATATTTCTCCGCCGCGTCTATAAGCTGTTTTGTTACAGGTACCTCTCCCACCATTATATCATCTCCAAGCAGTACCGCAAACGGTTCATCGCCGACAAATTCCTTCGCCCGCCATACAGCATGCCCGAGTCCTTTTGTTTCTTTCTGGCGAACCAGTATGATATTAGCCATTTCAGCGGGATAACGCGCGGCTTTGAGTTCGTCGAGTTTCCCCGTTTTCGACAGAACCGCCTCCAGCTCCGGACTGTAATCGAAATAATCGTCCATTGCCGACTTTCCGCGGTTAGTAATTATCAGTATATCTTCGATCCCTGACGCGACTGCTTCTTCTATAATATACTGTATAGCCGGCTTGTCCACTATCGGCAGCATTTCCTTAGGTACAGTTTTTGTCGCCGGCAGCATCCTTGTTCCCAATCCCGCTGCGGGTATTACAGCTTTCCTTACTTTCATTACTTCTCTCCTTTTATTAATCTGCCAAGCCTGCCTATGAGCTGTGTCTTGGGTAAATAGATCATCAATGGCAGTCCTATAGCATACATGACTCCCAGCTGTCCGAGTCCCACCCAGAGACCGCTTGAAATAAACGCCGGAAGGAACCCTTCAGCTTCCCCTCCCGTGACCATAAAATACGCTATCATTGAACCTATCAAAAGCGCATTAAACAGTACCGGAGGAAAACAGGCAGCTGCTTTTATGATCACAGTGTCCCGGTTTCTTGCTTTTCCTATATACATAGTGCATATCGCAGCAAGCAGAGACGCGGTTGAGCCGACTATTGCGTCCGGTAACCCGTATGGACCGAAAAAGTTCACCAGGAAACAACCTACAAATAATCCGGGAACTGCCACCGGGAAGAAAAAAGGTAAAATACACAGAACCTCGGATACGCGAAACTGCATCTGTCCATACGCGATAGGCGCAACCGCTATTGTTAGTGCAGCATAAAGTGCTGCTATCACACTTGCAAAAACTATCTTTCTAACATTGGATTGTGCCATCATCGTCCCCCGACCACTATATCTTGTCATTAGACTGCTGTATGCAGCCACAGTAATCCTGTCGATACAGGTTATACTTCTCTGAAAGTTCTACTGAATGCTTATAACCATCCTGTTTTTTAAAATCCGAAACCAGATACCCGATCCCGTACTCCTCCGCGAGTCTGCTCCCGATCTCATTGAGCAGCGCGGAGTTCTTATGAGGGCTCACCGATAATGTCGTAGTAAATATATCGAACTTACCTTCCGCTGCGTATATTGCCGTCTCCCTCAACCGTAACTCAAAACAAACACGGCAACGGACTCCGCCCTCCGACTCGTCTCTAAGAGCGTTGACAGCCTTTGTAAATACATCATTACTATAATCGACATCAATAACAGAAACACCACTAAGTAAGGAATTCCTTGCCATTAGTTTATTAAGTTCTTTTTTTCTCTTTTCATACTCCTCAAAAGGTTCAATGTTCGGATTATAGAAAATGACTGTACACTCGTAGACAGGCACAAGCAGCTCCAGCACATGTGAAGCACAAGGCGCGCAGCAGCAGTGAAGCAGCAAGCGCTGCTTCTTTTGCAAAAGTTTTGATGTGCCCGGATCTGTCATTATCTTAAAAGTACTTCTTCATTCTGTCTGTAGCGAGAGAAGCGTCTTCACTTGCGGTGATAGTAAACTTGACGCCTTCTTTATTACTAAAGCTCTCACACCAGTCAAAGAAGTCTTCCGCTTCGCTGTCGATACCTCTGTTGAGTATACGTAACACGCTGTCAATAAAAATATGTGTAATATCATAATTGGCGGAATGCAGGCCGCTGATAAACCCTCTTAAAAATTCATAACCGTCAAACTTATACTGCGACGCGTCGATCAGCCTGACGTTGCGCGGGATATCATACATCAGCTTTAATGACTTTTCGATACATACAACGTCACCATGCTCCTCTTCGACAGCTTTATGAACCAGATCAATGACCTGCTTGGTTTTCCCGGAACCTTTCATCCCCATGATCAACTTAACCAACTTAACCAGCCCCTCTATTTAATAATAGTATATATCTTAAGAATAATTATAATCCCAGAATAGCAAACAGATTTTTCTTATATGCCTCGACGCCCGGCTGTCCGAACGGGTTCACACCGGAAATAAGCGACGAGATGGCGCAGGACTTCATAAAGAAGTAAGCAAGCGCGCCGAACGATGCCGCCGAAAGCTCCGGTAAACAAAGCTCAAGAACCGGAACTCCTCCGTCGATGTGGGCTTTTTTGACAGCCTCTGACGCCGAGCAGTTGATCTTATGCATATCAAACCCCGCTATTGAGGCGATCTTATCCTCATGGATGGTTCCTCCGGGGATCTTCGGGTTTACTCTCGGTGCTTTAAACGTCACAAAAGTCTCGAGCAGCGTACGTTC
>Ga0123356_10007211_pt1 | contig 11118 bp, 8 predicted proteins | sample TergutEmb28metaG_2_FD_92546 | JGI IMG/M metagenome (GOLD analysis project Ga0123356, IMG submission 92546) | Embiratermes neotenicus P3 segment gut microbial communities from Petit-Saut dam, French Guiana - Emb289 P3 | ecosystem: Host-associated > Arthropoda: Insects > Digestive system > Gut ... | reverse complement strand
AAATAAAAAAACGGAGGAAAATATTATGTCTTACAAATACGGCATGGCTGCGCTCAACCTTGAAATGACGGATATCGTTCCCAGAACGGAATATTCCGTCACCGGTCATTATGACCTGATAAAAAAACTCACCGGTATAGACGGGACAATACCAAATAAAGCCGGCGAAGCGGCTCTGGCGATCACCAAAATGTGGGAATTTTCTATCAATTGGAACGTGCTCATCGGCGGCCAGATATTTGGGAAATGGCAGACTTCGATGGGCCACGCGGTGTATGCGCACGGCGGCACGGACAGAAACGACAATATCTACTGCCCGTTTTCCGGCGAAGAAGAAGTTTTTGATTTTGACCCGTATGAAAAATTAGGCGAAGCCGATGTGGGCGAATGGGTTAAAAATTTCGACAGTCACTATCAGAGCCAGCAGGATTATTATCCGGATATTGTAAACATGACCGGAATTTACACCACCTGCATGTCCGGTTTTATCGCCATGTTCGGCTGGGACCTTTTGCTCAACTGCGCAGGAACCGACCCGAAAAAATTCGGAGAAGTGGCAAATCGTTACTGCGAATGGATGAAACCGTTTTTTTGTGCGCTTGCGAAATCGAAATCCCCCGTGGTGATGATCCACGACGATATCGTCTGGACAGAAGGCGCTTTTATTCATCCGGACTGGTATAGAAAATATGTGTTCGCCAATTACAAAAAAATGTTCGCTCCGCTCATCGAGAGCGGCAAGAAGATTTTGTTCACCGCAGACGGCGATTATACGGAATTTGTCGATGATATAGCGGATTGCGGCGTCGATTGTTTTGTTTTGGAACCTTTGACCGATATGGCATATATCGCGCAAAAGTACGGAAAAACTCATTCTTTTATAGGAAACGCCGACACAAGGGTGCTTTTGTACGGCACAAAACAGCAAATATATGACGAAGTGAAGAGATGCATGGATATAGGCAAAAAATATCCCGGATTTATTATGGCTGTGGGAAATCATATACCCGCCAACACCCCGGTCGACAATTGCCTGTACTACAACGATTTTTATATGCAGCTGCGCAAAAGATAATTTTAAAACAACGATATCTGGTCGGTTTCGGGTATATCCCCGAAGACGTTGTTGCGTTTTAATATTTCGACCGCGGTTTTTGTGAGTTTCGCCTTTTTCCAGATTTCTTCGATGGAAAATATATTTCCGTTTGAATTGTTCCGGACTTCGGTTATATTTTCGGCTGCGGTCTCCCCTACCCCGTTTAACGACGAAAACGGCAGGCGTATCTTTCCCTGTTCTATTTTATATTCAAAAGCCGCGGATTTATATATATCCACCGGCAAAAATTTCAGCCCGCGGGCATACATTTCGAGCACCAATTGCATGGCGGTCATCACTTCGTTTTCTTTTTGTTTGGCCTCGACGCCTTTTTTCTCGATTTCCTCTATATGGTTTCTTATATTTTCCGTCCCCGATAAAACGAGCTCGGCGTCCAATCCTTCCGGCTGTACCGTAAAATATGACGCGTAAAATTCGAGCGGCTTATATACCTTAAACCAGCCGAGGCGCATCGCCGCGATGATATAGGCTGAGGCGTGAGCTTTGGGAAACATGTACTTTATTTTTTTGCATGAATCCATATACCAATCCGGGACGTCGTTTTCGCGCATGATCTGTTCCCATTCGGGCGTCAGGCCTTTGCCTTTGCGCACGCTTTCGGTTATCAGGAAGGCAATATCGGGCTTCAGATTTTTTTGTATGAGATAGAGCATGATATTGTCGCGTATCCCGATCACTTCCGGGAGCTTGCAGACCCCGTTCTTTATGAGTTCGCGCGCATTGCCCACCCAAACGTCAGTGCCGTGAGAAAGGCCCGATATCTGCAGCAAATCGGCGAAAGTTTCGGGTTTTGTTTCCATGATCATCTGCCTGACGAATTTCGTGCCCATTTCCGGTATGCCGAATGTGCCGAGCTCATTGTATATATCCTTGGGATTTACCCCGATGGAATTGGTGGAAACAAAAAGCTCCATCACGTTTTTGTCGTTTGTGGGAAGGTCCCTCACGTCGATTCCGGTCATTTCTTTTAAAATCTTGTATTTTGTGGGCACATCATGACCCAAAAGGTCCAATTTCAAAATCGTTTCCTGTAAAAATTCAAAAGGGAAATGCGTCGTGACCACATTCGATTTTACGTCGTCGGCGGGGTGCTGGACAGGGGTGAAATCATATATTTCGTATTCCCTCGGAACCACGATGATCCCGCCCGGGTGCTGGCCCGTAGTCCTTTTTACGCCCACGCATTTGGAAACAAGCCAGTCCGTATGCGCTTTATTCAAACTTGTTTTTTTATCCTCGAGATATTTCATCACAAACCCGTAGGCCGTTTTATCGGCGAGCGCCCCGATCGTGCCCGCTCTGAACACGTTTTCCCGCCCGAACAGCTCTTCGGTGTATTTATGGGCGGCAGCCTGCACGTCGCCCGAAAAATTCAGATCTATATCGGGAGCTTTTTCCCCGTGGAAACCCAAAAAAGTTTCAAAGGGTATGTCCTGGCCTTCCCTGGAAAGTTTTTCTTCGCATTCCGGGCAGTTTTTTTCGGGCAGGTCATAACCGGAGCCGAAGGAGCCGTCGGTTATAAATTCCGAATAGGCGCAGTTTTTGTTTTTGCACCAATAATGCGGAGGCAGAGGGTTCACTTCGGTTATTCCTGCCAAAGTGGCCACGAAAGACGAACCCACAGACCCCCTCGAGGCCACGAGATAGCCTTTTTTTTCGCTGTTTGAAACCAAATCCATGGCGATGACGTATAAGACGGCAAACCCGTTTTCTATTATTGCCTCCAATTCCCTTTCAAGCCTTTTTTTCACGATTTCCGGCAGCGGGTCTTTATATATTTCAACCGCTTTTTTGTGGCAGATCTCTTTCAGCCTTTCTTCCGCGCCTTCCATTTTCGGGGTATACGAACCTTTGGGGATGGGGCGCACGTCTTCTATCATATCCGCTATTTTATTTGTATTTTCGACGACAATCTCATACGCTTTTTCTTTTTGAAGATAGGAAAATTCTCCGAGCATTTCGTCTGTGGTTCTGTAATACAGCGGTATGTGCCTGTCGGAATCGGAAAATTTCATCCCCGCCAAAAGTATTTTGCGCGATATTTCGTCGTGTTTTTCCAAAAAATGCACATCTCCGGTGGCCACTACGGGTTTATTTGTTTTTTCTCCGATTTCTATTATTTTCATGTTGAGTTTTTTTAGGGCTTCTTCGTTTGGCACCGTCCCGTTGTTCACCAAAAACATATTGTTGCCAATCGGCTGGATTTCCAAATAATCGTAAAATTCCGCGATTTTTTTGAGTTCTTCATCTTTTTTTCCTTCGGTCACCGCGGAAAAGAGTTCTCCCGATTCACAGGCCGAACCAACTATAATGCCCTCGCGGTAATTTTCCAAAACGGATTTCGGAATTTTCGCCCTTTTGTAAAAATAGTCCAAATAACTCTCGGAAACTATTTTATACAGGTTTTTCAAACCCGTTTTGTTTTGTACGAGCAGGATTATGTGATATGTCTGCCTTTCGGCTGAGCTCGCCATTTCGTTCATTTCAAAGACCGTGAGCACCCCGAAGGACTTCATCTGCTCCGCCATGTTCATAAAAATCATAGCGAGCACGCGCGCGTCGTCGCAGGCCCTGTGGTGCCGGAACTGCTCTATTTTGTAAAATTCCACGAGCGCCTCGAGATTGTGGCGTTTTAAATCCTTGTTTATATTTCTCGACATGGCGAGCGTATCGAGATATGGGTTTGTAAAATCATATTGGCAAACCGAAGCGTATTTTTTTATAAATCCGATATCAAAGGCGGCATTGTGCGCCACGAGCATGTTATTTCCCGCGAAATCAAAAAAACTTTTGAGCGCTTCCCTTATTTTCGGAGCGTCTTTTACGGTTTCATCGGTTATTCCGTTCAGTTCTATGGTTTTTTGCGGAATGGGCATCCCGGGGTTTACGAAGGTGTTGAATTCTTCGATTATTTCGCCTTCTTTTATTTTCACCGCCCCGATTTCGGTTATTCCGCAATTGGAAGGCGACAAGCCGGTGGTTTCTATGTCAAATATGATAAATATGTCTTCGTTGAACCTGGCGTTCACTTTGCCCACGACGGAACTCCCGGAATCGTCTGAAAGGTACCCTTCAATTCCGTAAATGATTTTAAATTCTTCGCCCTCTTTTAATTTTAACTTTTCTTTGGCGAGCATGGCTTCCGGAAAAGCCTGGACATTCCCGTGATCGGTCAAGGCTACTGCCCTGTGCCCCGTTTTATGCGCGTGTTTTATGATTTCTTCCGGTTTTATCGTGGCGTCCATGTTCGACATTGCGGTGTGCAGATGTAATTCAACCCTTTTTTTCGGGGCGTTATCGATATTTTTAAATTCTTTTATTTTTGTCAGCGAATCCAGATTCACCACTATTTCCTCGTCGTAATCGTCGAATTTCGCCTCGCCCGAAATTATCGCGTAATCTCCTTCTTCTATGTTTTTTAAAAGCCGCGAAACGTTTTTTTCGGTGTCTATGAGCTTGACTATTATGGAAGAACAATAATCGGTGATTTTTATAACCGCGCTTTTTTTATCCGACCTTCTCAAATCTTTGCTTTCTATCGAAAATATTTTTCCGCAGGTCACGACAAATCCGCTCGATTCGCCCATTTCGGAATTTATGACCATATCGCCGTCGATCGCGCTGATGGGAATCAAATCGTCCGGCGAAATTTCTTCTTCGTTTGTTTCGGATATTGAAAATATATGTTCCTTTTGTAAAAAATTTGTCTTTAAAAATCCGGAAACCAGAATTCCGGTTTGTTCGTCATAAAAAACCGCGTTGTTTTCCGCTTCCGGATTTGCCGAATTTGTCAAACTTTCCGAATCTATCAGTTTATTTGTTTTGGAATATATTTTTTCGGCTTTTTCCCGCTGGAGTTCGCGTTTTTTTGTCTCCTTTTCTATTTTTTTCGCCGTTTTTTGTTCCTTTAACCCGTTTTTTACTTCATCTTCGATTTTTTTTAAATTTTTTGCGGTATTTGCTATATCCTGTTCATCGTTTTTGTATAATGCGACAATTCCGCCGAGTTCTATGTCGGCGTAAAAATCAAATTCGCTCGCGATTATTTTTTTCAACAAATCGACGAAATTCGCCGCTTCTTCGAGATAATTTTTTCCGCCGTGCGCCAAAGATATTTTGATTTTTTCGTTTTCCGATTTTATTTCGCTGTCCATTAAAAAACATACGTCCGCTGTCCGGCGTTTCGCTTCCGCCAATATCTGGGCAAAATATTCGTCGCAGAAAAGTTCTTTTTTGTATTTCGGTTTGAAAAACATTCCGTTTAAATTATATATTTCGCATAATTTTTGTTCCGTGGCGCGCAAAAAATCTTTTTCCACGAGATTTTCGAAACACAGCTCTATTTCAATCAGTCTTTGTTCCCGGTCCGTCGAGATTTTTATATTGCGCGCGTTGTTTAATATGTTTTTTTCCTTCTCCGACGGGGAATATTTGTTGAATATGTCAAAAAACAGCTTTTGGTCGTTTGTTTCCATTTCACTTTACCAGCCTTTTCAGTTCATCGACAAGTATATCGACGGCTTTCTCCGCCGGAATTTTTTTCCCCGGTTCGCCTTGCTTGAAAAATAAAAAGCCGTCGTTTGTCCCCGCAATTCCGAAGTCGGCTTCCTTGGCTTCTCCCGGTCCGTTTACCGCGCAGCCCATCACGGCGATTTTTATTTTTGTACTTTCTTTCAGATCTTTTTCAATCGGTATAAGCCGCTTTTCAAGTTCGTTTGTTATGCTTATGACTTCGGCTCTGCATCTCCCGCATGTGGGGCAGGATATTATATCGATGGATCTGCCGTAAAGGCCAAGCGCCTTCAGTATCGAAATCCCTTCGTAAACTTCCAGGACCGGATCGGCGGAAAGCGTCACCCTTATCGTGTCCCCTATCCCGTTTTGAAGCAGAGTCCCTATCCCCACGGCGTTTTTTATCAGGCCCATATGGGCCGGGCCCGCTTCCGTTACGCCTATGTGGAGCGGATAATCGCACAAATCGGCCAAAATCAAATTCGCTTCTATCATTTTGTTTACATCCGAAGATTTTATCGCTGCGATTATATCCGTAAAATCGAATTTTTCCAATAATCTTATATTATACGCCGCGCTTTGAACCAAGGCTTCGGCGCTCGAATTGCCATATTTTTCCAATATGGGTTTTTCGAGAGAGCCCCCGTTTACTCCTATCCTTATCGGTATTTTTTTTCCCCGGCACACATCGGCAATCGATTTTACTTTGTCCTCGCTTCCGATATTTCCGGGGTTTATCCTGATTTTGTCGATTCCCGCGTGAGCCGATTCCAATGCCAGTTTATAGTTGAAATGTATGTCGGCCACAAGCGGTATATCGTAGCGTTTATCGGCGGCGGCCAATTCTTTCAATTTGGAAATCGTTTTCACGCTTTCAAAATCCGTCACCGCCATCCTGACAATATCACAACCCGCGGCTTTGAGTTCCCCGATTTGATTTTTTATCCCTTCGAAATCACCGGGAGCCGCTTTGATCATAGATTGCACGCTTATTTTGTTATCCTTGCCGATTTTTACGCTTCCCACTTTTATTTCTTTTGTTTTTCTGCGTTGTTTCATGAATTTCACCCCGTTATCAATTTCATGATATCTTTGTATGTCACAAAAATCATAAACAGAATCAAAATCGCGAAACCCGCCAGATGAACATATCCCTCGTGCTCCGGTTTCATCGGTTTGCCTCTCGTCAGTTCGATGATCAAAAATATTATCCGCCCTCCGTCAAGCGCCGGCAGGGGCAGCAGGTTTACAACTCCCAAATTCATGGTTATGAGCGCGAGCAAAAACAACAGGCCTTTAAATCCTTCGTCGCTCGCGGCGGCTTCTTTCGCCGTGTTCCCGATTGTCTGCGTGATACCCACGGGCCCCGAAACCGCTTCCATTCCGTATCTGCCCGTGAGCAAATCGAAAACCGTGCTCCAAACCATTTTTATCGTGGCAAACGACTGGAAAAAAGTTTGATGGACTACCGTGGTAAACGTCTTGGCGTAAGGCTGGCTTTCGAAATCTATAATACCGAATATGATCCCGTCCTCTGTAATCGTCGGGAACCTTACATTTTTCAATTCCAATTGCTCGCCGTCCCTGAGCACCGTCATTTCGACGGGATCTTTTCCTTCCCTCAAAACGGCGTAAAGCAAATCATTATACACATTTATGGAACTGCCGTTTATTTTTAATATTTCATCGCCTTCCATCAAACGTTCTTCGGCGTTTTCGCCTGTGTTTGAAACGGAATAGCCCTCGACAAACCTGTTCACTTTTGTCGAATTGAATCCCCGCGCCCCCGAAACGAAAACAGCCATGATAATAAACCCCAGCAATATGTTCATAAAAGAACCGGCGGATAAAATAACAAACCTCTGCCAGACGGGTTTTTTGCTCACGGCGTTTTCAACTTCGGATTCTTCGTCTTCGCCGTGCATCGTCAAAGCCCCCCCTATCGGAATCGCGCGTACCGCGTACACGATCTTGGTTTTTTTGCTTTTCACGGAAAAAATTTTCGGGCCCATACCCACGGCAAATTCTTTTATCGCTGTTTTAAACATCCGGGCAGCCAGATAATGGCCGAGCTCATGCACAAATATGAGAAAACCGAGCACAAACAGCGGTATTAAAATATTGAAAAATACAAAACTAAAAACCGATAAAACGATTCCCATAGCTAACCTCCAAAAATATCCGTAATTTCTCTTTTTTGCTCGTCTGCCGTGGCTATAATGGCTTCTATATCCGGATTTTTTATATTTTTATGTTTTTCGACGGCTTTCTGCACCAATTCGAATATATCCAAAAAAGCTATCCTGCCATCCAAAAACAAGTCCACCGCCGCTTCGTTGGCCGCGTTCATGGCGGCGGGCAGAGTTCCTTTTTGTTTTATACAATGACGCGCCAAATCCAAAAACACGAATGTGGCGTCATCGGGCTTTTCGAAATTCAAAGTTTTTATCTTTGTCAAGTCGAGTTCTTTACATGAACTAAGCTCCCTTTTTCCCCCATTTGCGTATGTCAGGGCGTAATGCGCGCACATTTTTATATCCGGCAGGCTCATCAGGCATTTCACCGATTTGTCCTTGAATTGCACGAGTGAATGTATAATGCTTTCCCTGTGTATCAATATTTCTATATCATCGGGCGGCACGCAAAACAAGTGGCAGGCTTCGACAAGCTCAAGCCCTTTATTCATCATGGTGGCGGAATCGATCGTGATTTTTTTGCCCATTTTCCATGTCGGGTGCCGCAAAGCCTCCTCGATTTTCACGTCTTTGAGCTGTTCTTTGCTTCTGCCGTAAAACGGCCCGCCCGAAGCGGTCAGAGTCAACTTGTCTATCTCGTTTTTTTGTTCGCCTATAAGGCACTGATAAATGGCGTTGTGTTCGCTGTCGATGGGTAGTATATCCACTTTGTGCTTTTTCGCTTCCGCCATGACTATATCGCCGGCAGCCACAAGCGGTTCTTTGTTGGCGAGTCCGATGTTTTTTTTCGATTTTATCGCGGTCAGAGTGGGTTTTAAGCCTATCTGGCCCATCAGCGCGTTTATCACGTAATCTGTTTTGGGATGCGACGCGATGAAATTGATGCCGTCCATGCCTTCCAGAACTTTGGTTTTTGTATCGCCTGTCTTTATTTTCAGTTCATCTGCGGCCCATTTTTCGCAAACCACGCAAAATTCCGGCTTGAATTTCCGGATTTGATTTTCAAGAAGAACGATATTTTTATTCGCGCACAGGGCGAAAATTTCATAATCGCCGCCGTTTTCACGGAGTGTTTCTATGACTTCAAGAGAAGAGCTCCCCACTGAGCCGGTTGAACCGAGTATAGATATGTTTATTTCTGCCACCTCTATATAAATAATCCGTATTGTTCGATTTTTATGAATATTGCCCCGATAATCATTATAATCGGGGCCACCGCCATAACGCTGTCGCATCTGTCCAATATGCCCCCGTGCCCCGGAAATATCGTGCCGAAGTCTTTGATTTTGTAATTTCTTTTGATTGCGGACATGGACAGATCCCCGAGTATCGCGATGAAAGCGGTGGCGATTCCGGCGCAGGCGAGTATCAGATAATCGGGTTGGGCCGTGATATTGTTTATGCGCGCTATTATAAAGCCATATAACACAAACGAAATTGAACAGAACACAACGCCTCCGATTACGCCTTCTATTGTTTTATTGGGTGAAACATCGGGGATGAATTTGTGTTTGCCGAACAGTTTTCCTGCGAAGTACGAAAACGTGTCCGTAGACCAGGCCCCTATAAATATCATCAGGTATATGATCTGGCCGTGGGGGAGCTGCCTTGTTATTATTATGCTTGTAAACGATATAGTCACGAAAACAGTCGAAAAAAAACAGAGAGCTATATCGTTTGTGGTGTTATATTTTCTCGCGAAAACCGCCGCGTACAGCAGATAAAACAAATACGCGATGACGATGAGCACGATCGCTTCGTTTGAAACATACCTGAATATGAGCGGGATTATGAAGGAGACAAACATGGAAGGGGCGGATATCGCGTATTTGTTTATAATCCCCACGCATTTTAAGAGCTCCACTGTTCCGACTAACGAACCCGCCGCTATAAATACATCGAAAAACACGGTGTGCGAAAAAAACAACGCGGGAATAAAAACCAACAGGGCGACAGCCGCGGTTATAATACGCTTCAGCATTTATCTATGTTCCTCCGTAACGCCTTTTCCTGCCGGAAAAATCGATTATAGCCTCGTTTAATATTTTTTCGTTGAAATCCGGCCATAATACTTCGGTAAACCAAAATTCGGAATACGCCCCCTGCCACAGCAAAAAATTCGAAAGCCTTTTTTCGCCCGCCGTCCTTATGATCAAATCCGGATTTTTTTGGCCTGAAGTGTATAATTCGGCTTCGATCATTTCACCCGTGATTTGCTGTCCGCGGTTTTTTTCAAAAGCCCTGTTTGCCGCATTTGTTATTTCGGCCTTGCCTCCGTAATTCATGGCGATGTTCAATTTCATGGTTTTTCCGGATGTTTTAATTTGTATATCGCTCATTTTGGCAAACATTTTCGGATTTATTTCTTTGAATTTATCTATATCCCCGATAAATTTTACTTCCACGTCTTTTTCGGCGAGTTTGATTAAAAAATCGTCCATGTGTTTGTCGAATATTTTCATCAGCGCGTCGATTTCATCTTCGGGGCGCGTCCAGTTTTCGCTCGAGAAAGCGTAAACAGTCAGCGTTTCGAGCTTTATTTTTACGCAATATTCCACGATCTTTCTGAGCGTTTGGGCTCCTTTGGAATGACCCGCGCTTCTGGGCAAGCCGCGCGCCGTTCCCCAGCGGCCGTTTCCGTCCATAATTATCGCTATATGTCCGGGAATATTTTCGCCGTTTGTATTCAAATCCGATTTTTTTGCCATATTTTTAAATTTCCATAATTTCCTTGTCTTTTTTCGCCGTCACCGAATCCACTTCCTTGATGAATTTATCCAACATCTCCTGAACGTCTTTTTCGGCCTTTTTTTGCTCATCTTCGCTCATTTCGCTCTTTTTTTTCATATCTTTGAATTTTTCATTGGCTTCACGGCGTACATTCCTCAAATGGACTTTCGCTTCCTCTGACATCTTGGCGACTTGCTTTGTGAGTTCTTTTCTTTTTTCCTCCGTGGGAGCCGCTATGGTCAGCCGTATGATTTTTCCGTCGTTCATGGGGTTTATCCCGAGGTCAGACGCGTTTATCGCCTTTTCGATGGATTTAAGGCCGGAAGCGTCCCACGGGATTATGATAATAGTCCTCGCGTCAGGAATTTTTACATCCGCCATTTGGTTTATCTGCGTCGGCGTCCCGTAATAGTCGACCTGGATTTTATCGAGTATGGCGGGATTTGCGCGGCCCGCCCTGATTGTGGTGAGTAATTTTTCATATCCGCTTATCTGTTTCTGCATTTTTTCTTCGAATTCTTTTAGATTCGCTTTCATGATCTTTCCTCCATTTTGATAAATTTT
>Ga0123356_10007210_pt1 | contig 11118 bp, 14 predicted proteins | sample TergutEmb28metaG_2_FD_92546 | JGI IMG/M metagenome (GOLD analysis project Ga0123356, IMG submission 92546) | Embiratermes neotenicus P3 segment gut microbial communities from Petit-Saut dam, French Guiana - Emb289 P3 | ecosystem: Host-associated > Arthropoda: Insects > Digestive system > Gut ... | reverse complement strand
AAATGAGTAGACGTAAAGACAAGCAGCTCCGCCGGAGCGTAAGAAAAGAAGTAGGCGACAATAGCAGCAGGTTTCTAACAGCTATGCTTAGCGAGAAATTCTCAAAGAGGCTTGCTTGGGCTTTTGTTATCCTGTTCAGGATAGGCTATGAGGATTTGATCCTTGGCTTAGAACATCAATACACCGGAGAGGACGATGGAATTAAGCGAGAGACTGCAAGCTGAGATAGTCAATATCTTTGCTCAAGTCCAGTGGGGTGAGATTACTTTCAAACTGTCTCCGGAAAGCAAAACCCTAGACTATGCGATAAGAACAACAGGAAAACTGCTAATTGATGAAAGGCTTACCAAGCCCGGAACTATAGTCAAAGTAAGAAAAACCGCTTGACAATATTTTAGAAATAACCTTAAAATCTATCTATAACGCTAACTGATAAACAGAGGCGCATCATCCTTCGGGATTGGTGCGCCTTTTTTTATGCCCAAAAATTACGGAGGAGAAATGTGTTTGATTTAAGTAATTGCATTAGACACGATGGGAAGGTTTATTGTTATGACACTCATGAAGAAAGAGTTGTTGAAATCAAAATAACAGATATTCCTTTTGACAAAGTTCCCGAGAAAGTATTAAAAGCCATGCTTAACATGGCAGTAAAACAAGGAGATTAATATGTTTAAATTACTTATCAACGGCGAGGAAAAACGCAAATTTAACTACATGGCAGAGGCTTTGGCTTTTGCCTACCAAAACGGCGAGTGCTACGGAGCACTGGAATTAAAAATTGTCTGCGCTGATGCAGTAAAAGGAAAACCAAAAAAAGTTGAACCACAGCCAAAAGTCACCGACACCGAAGTCGGAGACAAAGATGCAAAGACAGAAGCTGAGGAAATTACAGAAGAAGCTACGTCAGAAACATCGGAAGAAACTACTGAGCAAGAAATATCCGATAAGCCAATAGAACAGGTTGACGATACTTCTGCCGCTGTTTCGGAGAACACCGAAGTCGGAGACAAAGATGCAAAGACTGAAACTGTATAACCAGTCCAATCGTATTCGCCTGAAAAATAGGGCTGTGCCTGATCTTCCATCTGTTGACAACGTGCCTGTTCTTATTCCGCAGAAAGCCTTAGATGCTATAAAAGCGGATGGCAGCTATGAGTTTGTCGAAGCGGTAAAAATGGGAGAAGGAACTAGCGGATTCTATACTCCAGAGTATTTTCAGTCTGTCTTGGATTATTTAAAACAATGTCCTATGGGCGGAAGCAAAGACGGTCACGATACATCGAAAGATGATTGTTATACTATCGGCGGAGAAATCAAAGACGACTATTGTTATTTCCGCGTGCTTGTTCCGCCAACAGACTGGAACGGAAACTCCAATGAAGGTCTTGTTCGTTCGCTTAAAGCCGGCACTCTTGAGATGTCAATTATTGCTAATGTTGAACCAGAGAGAGGTGAAGACGGACAAACTTATTTCCGCAAAGAACTTGGCAGACCAAGAAACGACATTGTTCCAGAAGGAGCTATGGATGTGACTATCGGTAACTCTGCTAAAGAAAAAGAAGTTATGGCGCTCATTGAAAAGGGTGCTATAGATATGATCAGTGAAAGTAAAGAGCTTGTAAAAAACGGTAAAGTGTTTCGGAAGGCAGCGGTAGCCCTGCAATCGACTTCTGACAAGGCATTTGCCGGACGGGTTCTCAATGCAATTGCTGAGAAAAACAAATCCAAAATTAGGAGAAAAGCTATGAGCATATTGAATAAGTTTCATAATGCCGAAGGTGAGCCTATAGGCTTAACCTATCAGGATGTTATTGAATGGCTTAAAAACGCCATTACCAATCAAACAATCACGGCTGAGGACCTGATGAGAGACATCGGTTTTCAGAATAAACTTCGTAAGAACGAAGACGAACTTAGAGAAGATCTTGAAGATTCGATTATCGAATGCCTTGGTCTTCCCGAAGAAGCCAGTACAAAAGAAATCCTCGAGGCTGTCAAAGACATCCTTGAAGAAAACGAAGAGGCAGCGAATTCTATCGTAGAAGCCAAAGCAAACGAATTGGCTGGCGAAAAGAAGATCAAAAACTCTGACGGAACAGAAACAGATAACCCTGTTTACGTTCACGCAAAGAGAGAACTCAAAGGCAAGCGTGGTAAGGAACTTAACAGCGCAGCTGAAAAGCTCAAAGATGATCCTGTTATACAGGCACTGAGATCAAAACAGGCTGATACCAGAGTTGTAGCAAAAAACTCTTCGGAAGAAGATAAGCCAAAGATGAGGGAGGTGTAACCCATGGCTAAATTATTCGCTAAGAAAACAACCAGCGACACCATTTTAGTTGGTGCGTTTCCTTCTGCTAAATTAGCAGGAGAAGTCTGCGTGTTTGGCAGCCTTATCGGGTTTGCTACTTTAAACACAGAAGAAGGTGTGCAGGGTACTGTAAATGTTGGTAAACAGATTGCTGTATTCCAGGTTGCTAAGTCTGCCATCTCAAATCCAGAAATCGGCACAGACGTATATGTTACGCCTGCTGGAGCTCTTACTACTACTGCGACTGACAACAAGTTGCTTGGTACTGTAGTAGTTGTTGGTGGAGACACCTTCGATCTGGCTATAACAGGCTAAGGAGACAACAGTGAAAGTACTTAATGCAGAAGCGATGAGGAAAAGCCTTATCGGTAAAGTACGGAATGTTCGTATCTATAGAGGCACGGCTTCCGAAAATAAAACAACCACAGAATCTGTAGTTGTTCGTAACGAAACGATGAAGATCGTCAGCGAAAACTGGAAAGACAGCGCAGGTCGCGAAGAGCTATTACGTCAAAGGAAAAACCTTGAAGAAAAAGCTCAGAAGAACTACAACGAGCGGCAGGAAAACGCTTCTGTTGGTTTCGATCTGAAAACCATTCAAGAGCTTGCTGCTCTTTATACCATCGACCTGACCCGTCAGGCTGATGAGTACACGGATTATACTCCGGTACTCTATGACGAAATTGTCGATGAAAACGTACCAGAGTCCGCAAATCTGCGTGATATGACTCCTTACATCGGTAAAGAGGAAACCATTACCGGCACTGGTGATACCGTTCCATTGATGAAACCGGCTCTGCCTACAGATTATACTGTCAAGCAGGAAATCAGAGGTTTTGGTGATGTTACTACTTTACGGCAGTTAATTTTTAATCCGTTCCACAAGACTGAGTTAATTATTAATAGTGCTGCAAGGATATTAGCAGACCATAAAAATCATGATTCGCTTGGTGTAATACTTGGTGCTTCGTTTGGCGCAGGTCATAGACAGGCGGCAGATACTTCTGGTGCGACTTATGATCTAAGGCTTTATAACACCCTGAAAGCAGGTATAAGAAGAGCCTTGAGGCTTTACAGCAAACCGTATAACAGAATGAACGGCTTATTTAGGTATCAAGTTTTCTTATTGGTTAATCCAATGGATCTTCTTGATATTCAGCCGGTTGCACACGGAGCTTTAGCTACAGTTGGCGGAATCCAGCAATTAGCCCCTGCACTTCCGCTTGATGGTATCATTCCTTATGGCGGTGGTTTAAACAACGGATTAAAGTGGGGAGAAGAAACACTTTCTTATCCTGGTGTACCACTCGGAAAGGCTTATATCTTTATTAAGATTGAAAGTTTCGGCGGTTATAGAGTAACTAAACGTAACGAAACAATGGATATGGGCGAAGGCGATATTATGGCGCTTACTTCTGAAAAGAGAGTATGGCACAGAATACGCGGACTATATCATGATTTCGTTCTGCCAGAAACAACTGGTGGAAAAGATTACGGTTCTATAGTTGAAATAACTCTGCCGGAGTTTAACGGCTAGACTAACGGGCTGGGAGAAATCCCAGCCCTTATTTTGGAGTGATAATGCTTGAAGATGTATTTGATGTCCGCCGTTCTATTGGCGATCCAGTCACAAGTGATTTTGTCCTTGTAGACACGCTGCCTGATTGTGCCTTACAGAACACAGCGCATACAACAGGTAACGGTGAATACTGGTACTTTGATGAACTGGAATGGCGCAGATATACGATCAAGTTTAGTGACGCATATGTCCAGCTACTTATTGATAAGCTCGGAAAATTACGTGCTGCCATCAAACTCATTAATAATTTAATAGCCCAGATTGATCCTACTTCTTATCTAAGCTCCGGAAATGCCGGAGGACAATCAATGAGCTTCCCTTCGCTTCAAGATGTTCTTGACTACTACAATACCTTGAAAGATATTTTGCTTGAAGAAGAAGCTGCGGAAAACGGTATAAATAGCGGACTTATGCTAAGGACAAAAAGACGACCTGTTGGAGGTGTACTTGAAGAAGACACTTGAACAGATGCGTAAAGGGATTGTCAGCATAATCGACTTTGACAGAGGTATAGGCACAATAACCCGATATGTTAAAAAAGATAACGGGCGAGGCTCACCTGTTCCTACAGAAGAAACAACCGAACATAAACTTATTTGCAGGGTGTCAACTCAATCTGTTACCGTCTGGGGTACTAAATCTTGGGAAGGCGGATTGTCTATTGATAAAACGCCTTTTATTCTGGCTAGATTTGATGCAGACATTGAACAGGGAGATACGCTTGAATGGAGAGGCAGAAATTATACAGTCGGAGTAGTTTCAAGACCCGAGATTGGCGGAGGGTTTGTTTGTACTCAAGCTCCACTTACTGAGGTTAAGAGTGGAGGGTAATCAAACTGATATAAAAGCAGCGGTAAGAAGACTGGCAAAAAGATTTAATGAAACCGTAAGCGTAAAATATGCCAATGACGCAGAGCAGATGGCTAAACAAAACGCTCCCTGGGAAGACAAGACAGGTGATGCTAGAAAATTAATAAAAGGTATTGTTATTAATGAAGAGGATGTTATAGGTTTTGGGATATCGCATCGTGTTGAGTATGGAAAATATCTTGAAAGAGACGGTGATGGAAAATACGCAATTCTAAAACCAACAATAGAAGCTCTAAGATCAAAATATTTTGAGCTTGCAAGAAAAGTATTTGGAGGCGGATTATGAAGTCATTTGATACTGAGTTAAAAAATCGCATAGCCTCTGGAAGTATTAAAAAAGCAGTTTTTTTTGGAGACAATTTTGATCGACCAAAGCCACCTTATGTTGTTATAAAACCTATTGCTAGTGGAGACAGAGAGCTTTATCAATTTATCGTACATGTGGTTCCTGGCATGAGAGATGATCTTAAAAAATATATTCTTAGAGAAATTGCCGAGTTGTTAAAAAAACCAATAGAAGTAGGAGAAAATAGGATCACAGCCAGAAGTACAGGAGCCTGGCTTGGTCCTTATGTAGATGAGTCTGATAATACTCTTGTAATGAGCAGAGATTTTTATATTCCCATTATTTTATAATTGACAAAGTTTAAAAAATAACATTATAATCATACTTAATCGCTAACTGATAAACAGAGGCAGATTACCTTTTGGGGGGTAGTCTGCCTTTTTTTGTCTAAATTATTTTGGAGGAATATATGATAAACAGCAGAACAAGATTATATGAGCTTTTTGAAACAAAATGGCTCATGACAAGGCAGAACCCGGGAGGTAAATCGGCTTACCTGCAAGGATATCTGTTAGGGTTTACTGGCGAGGTAAATATCTCAGAAGCTCTTACTGATGATGAAGGTATTGTCAGAATTAAGGTAGGTAATGGCGAAGTACAATCTCGCTTAGTTGAATTTATCGATCCAGAAGAGTTAACACCAGCTAAAGCTGTAACTGCTTTAAGTTCAGCAGGATTTACAGGCTGCAAGTTTAGCGTCGATTTAGAGACTAACAGGCTTAGAGTTGAGCCGACCGATAGTAACATCCAATGGATTCAAATTCATGGCGATGTTGCTGCGGCACTTCAATTTGGAGGTTGTCGTTTCAACGAAGGTAAAGGGTGTTATATTTGGGCATCTTTCAACAACGATTTAAAATCTGTTGCGGAAACAGAGCAGTGGAGCGAAGACACTGTAATTGAAAACGATTCTCCTAGAGGAGTACCTGTTAAACATACAACACCTGGAAAAAGAACAGGTACGCAGTTTGTTATTACGGATCGTCTTGACTCAAGGGAAGCAAAACAAATGCTAAACGGCGGTACTTGGATAAGCGGTACGCTAGAAACTCCAGATGTATACGAACCGCCAACAGCAACAAGCTCTGTTACTACAAAAATCGATGTTTTTACTTACTCGGAAGTATTTGATAAAAACACCAACGTTGAAGGTGACGAAGCCTATGTTCGTGAAAGAATGTATATCGGTTGCGTAGGAAAAGTAATTCCTACAGGCGGAGCTGGAGCTTGGAAAGACGGAGAGTACACAATTACAGCTCCTGATTATAAAAATGAAAAAGGTGAAGATAAAGCATCTCCAAGAGAAAGCGACTTTACTATAGCGCAGTGGGATCAGAAACAGATGTCAGGAGTTATTGTTGAAGATTGGGAAAGTTATGATACTGATTCGGTTGACCCTGATCCAGGACCGTAAGAGGCAAGATGTTTTCTAAGTTAATAGAAACGGCGGTTGAGAAAGCTCTTGACCGCCGCACAGTTCGACCAGATAAGAAGCTCGAGCTAGCTGGTTATCAGCCGCTAAAAGATATTATGGGGAAACTCTATGAGTGGCTCTTAATACCTTTTAACGGATCTGAAATATTAGTAGAAATAAGATATCCAAGATCAACACAGTTACCAGAATATGACAAACTGTTTTCTACTCTTGGAGAAAACAAAACCCCAAGGAAACTTTCAAGAAAAGAAAAAATAGATCTGCTTAACATGAGAGAAGAGTGCTGCCGAGCAGTATTGAATCGTCCTACTTTTGAAGAACTTGAGCAGGCTATTCATGGATACGACAATGTATTAGCTAATAAACGCAAGTTACTTAAAGAGCTTGAATGGAAATTGAGTAAAGTTAAGGGTTCGGAGAGAGCTGAACTTCAAAGACAATTTGATGCTGCTGAGTTATTTGCTGGGTTTGTGCTTCCAGACGACACGATGTCAGTTTTAACTAATATTGCGCTTGGTGCGGATATTACTGACATGAGAAAAATTACAAAAGAAAAATTAATAATAGCCTATAACAAGGCTAGATTATACAATGGAAAACCTTCTGATTATCTTCCTGGATTATTTCCAGAAGGTGACAGGCAAAATATTGACGATTACGCCACTGTTTTTGGAGTTGAAGAAGAGATAAAAAATATCAAAAACAGGGGTAAATAATGACTGCAGAAGATGCTGGAAGTATTTATGCTGAGATACGCCTCGCCCTTGACGGAATGGAAAGAGATGCTGTTGCCGCAGATAAGGTAATGGATGATCTTACAAAGAAGTTTAACAAGAAGGGCAAAGAAGGCGGTGAGATGTATGTTAAAGGTTTTGGATCTGCGCAAGCTAATTTAAACAAAAGACTTAACAACATGGTTAGTTCCCTAGAAGGAGTTTCTCCAAAGATGGGAGCACTTGGCAGTAAAATGGCTTCTGCTTTCTCAAAACCAATATTTTCAATGGTTCCTGTTGTTTCTGCCGCATTTCAGGCGATGCTTCCTGTCATTGGTTCTATCCTTGCAGCGATTGCAGCATTAATTAAAATTGTATCATCTGCGGCAAAAAAACAAAAAGAGTTTAATGACAATGTAAAAGTAGCTAAACAAGTAGCGGATGGTCTTGTTGTTTCTACTGTAAAACTGACTAAAGAACAGCAAAAACAAGTTAATCAATATAATAAAACAGTTAAGCTTCAGAAAGATTTGACAGCCGCAGCTAAAAGTCTTAAAAACACTTACGAGCAAACAAAAGAATCGATAAAAAAACTAGAGCCTGTTGTTGACGGTGTAAAAGAAAAATTTAGCGGTCTTTTTGCTATTTTAGATAAAATTAAAAGCGGATTTGAAAATATAAAGAACGGAGTAAAGTCAGCAAAAGATTCTTTTGTTGAAACTGTTAGTAAAGTAGAAGTAATAAAAACCGCTTTTGATAACCTAATGGAAAAAACCCAAGTCTTGATTGATATTAAAGAAAGACTGGCAGAGGTAATAGGAAGAGTTGGCAATGTCTTTGCATCTACCGCACGAAGACTCCAGGAAAACAGAGAAGCAGATCTTGTAGCTCAAATATTTGCTGAGGAAAATAAGAATATATTAGAGGCTAGAGAAAACCTGGAAAAAGAAAAAGTAAGACTTAATGCCGCTTTAGAATTTGATTTTATAGAGATGCAAGATTATTCGGATTCATTAGTTTCAAGCGGAGAGGCTCTTGTTGAGGTTTTAATTCAGCAGAGAAATATAATGAAAGAAAAAGCAGAATTATCAGGTCTTGATGCAAGTGAGCAGATTTCTAATATAGAACGAGAAATTAGAGATGGTTTAAAAGCTATAGAAGTACAGAAAGAATTGAGCCAATCTTTAAAAGATCAGGCAGATATTAAAAAAGCTGCTCAGGATGCTGAAGACAAATATAATCAGACTATAGAGAAAGCCAATTATGAAAGACAGAAGGGTCTTATTACGGCTGAGGAGTTAGAAAAGCAGATTTTTTCGGCAAGGTCGCAAAGATATTCCTCTCTAAAGGCTATTGAGCAGAAATATGGAACAGCCGTATCTTCTAATATTTTAGGAGAGATTGACGGCGCTGCGGCGTTAGTTAAAGCTGACCAAGACTTGGTTAAGTCAAGAGAAGATAGAAGAAGACTTGATGAGTTGTCTCTAAAAATGAGTGAAGAAACATTGCAAGTTGAGATAGACGCTCATAGGGCACTTGCAGCTTCTGCTGTTACGGAAGCGGATCGAAATAAATCTATACAAGAAGCTATCAAACTTGAATTACAGTTATTTGACGCTCAGCGTGCAAGAGCTAAAGATGCGATGATGAATACAAGCGAATTTAAGTCAGCTTCCGCATCTGAGCGTGACGCAATTATTGCAGATTTTGATAAGGTAACTGCTGCTAGAAGAAAAGCGATACAGGAGATTAAAGCAGAAGGCGAAGAAGAGAGTTTTGTTGCAAAATTATTTGGTTCTTCTGAATATGGATACGCTCTGCAGATTGGGCAAGGCGTATTGGATGTTTATAATACTATTGCAGAAGAAGCTCTTGAAACTACCAAAAGATATGCGGAAGAGCAAATGAAACTTATAGATTCAGCTCTTAAGACTACTCTTGATAGTATAGAGAAAGCACGTAAAGCCGAACTTATAGCTGCTGGGTTTGCAGTAGAAGGATCTATTGAAAGCCTTGAAGAGCAGCTAGAAGCTGCAAGAAGAACAGGAGACGAGGCATTAATCTATCAGGCAGAAAGACGGCTACTGGAACAACAGATAAATGACAAATTTAACGAACAGGCTATAGAAGCGGAAGAGACTGCTGCAAAAGAGAAAGCGCAGATCGAATACAGAGTTGCTCAACAAGAATATCGCAATAAAATGATAAATGCCATTAACTCAGGAATCATGGCTGCGTTACAGGCTTTAGGCTCAGCTCCACCCCCTTTAAACTTTGTTCTTGCAGGTCTATCAGCTACCGCTACAGGTGTGCAAATCGCAGCTCTTCAGCGTAATCCGCCTAAACCTCCAAGGTTTGAAAACTCTGGTATAGTTCCTGGTAATAGTTGGGCAGGAGACAGAGTAAATGCGCTTGTAAATTCTGGAGAGCTTATTTTGAATAGGGCGCATCAGGATAATATCGCCAATCAGCTTACATCAAGTCAAATAATGAGAGCCACACTGGTACTTATGATGAATTCACGGGAAGTTGGAAGAGAGATTGTTGATTTAATCAATGACGGGCATTTAGAAATAAAAATGAGGGCGGTAAGATGAACGTATACTATGAAAATGAAAAAGCTGGTCTTTTAAGTTCTTCCACTAAAGCTGGGTCAAATATTAATTTCGTTTATGATCCTATGTTAGAACTTAGAGCAGATTTTATTAGCAAGTCAGTTACTATCGGAGGTCGCTATGAAGATTACGTTGCCGTAGATTCTCTGTGTCTAGGTTACACTAACGCAACCTCTTACGAACTGATAACAGAGGAGCTAGAAGTATCGGGAATTTGCAGAGACAGAATTACAATACATGATTTAAAGGAAACTATTTTTATTAATTCTTTCATTCTTAGACTTGAAGGACTTGATCCCTTATATCTTGGTCATTTATTCCTTGGTAAGAAAGTAATTCTTCCTAGATTCATTGTAGAACCTAAATATGGTATTAATTTGAGAGGGGAAGTTTCTCATTCCAGCGGAGGACAAGTACTAGGAATAAAGAGAAATAAATTAAGTTCTTTCTCTGTAAATTATAAAAGATTGTCACTTGAAGAAAAAAACATACTTGAATCGTATGTTAACGAGGTGCAAAACGTGCAACCTCATATAATTGATCCGTATACCGAAGTAAGACAAGAATTCCCACCTATGTATGCGACTATTAGCAACAGTAATGTTACGTTTCCAAAAAGGAATGAGCCTGGCTTCTACTATAACGGATCGCTATCATGGCAGGAGGCTAGATAATGGCAGTACAAGTTGATGAACCTAGAGTAGACGAAGCTGATTTAGAAGATTGGCACAAGATCTTGAATAGAACCACTTTCCAAGGCGGTGGTTTTATGAAAGTATCGTTTGATTTATCTACAAATCCAACTGTAGTTATTGGAAGCAGATTAGAAGTTGGCGGAGCTTTCTATTATGCTCCAGATAATGAGGAAGTTGAAGATAGTCTAGGTGTACTAAGGGATAACGAATGGGTTTTTATTTACGCAGTTCCTCATACTAATGCGGTTAACTTTATTTTTGATTATACTGCTCCAGTTTATGATGACATTAAGGTTGGCTGGTACAATGAAGAAAGCAGAGCCGTAGCGAGGATATGGAAAGGTGTTGATACATGGAATGGATTATTAATATTTGAGAATAAAGAAATAATACCAGGATTAAAGCACCCTGTAGGTACAATAATCACCATGAATACTCCAGATAATGAAGAGGTTTTAGCAGAACACTTTGGCGGTGTTTGGCAACCCTTCCCTTTTACTGGAAGAAATTCACGTGTATTTGATAATGGTTTTTCATTTTTAACTCCTTTT